>Ga0115011_10003703_pt1 | contig 10394 bp, 6 predicted proteins | sample TroAtlMetagenome_2_FD_88705 | JGI IMG/M metagenome (GOLD analysis project Ga0115011, IMG submission 88705) | Marine eukaryotic phytoplankton communities from Atlantic Ocean - Tropical Atlantic ANT8 Metagenome | ecosystem: Environmental > Aquatic > Marine > Oceanic | place: Tropical Atlantic... | reverse complement strand
TGTGACGCTATTGACCAATGTATAGAGCCCTGCCATCAAAATAACGGTACCTTGAACCACTGGATAGTCCCTCGTGGAAACCGCATCCAACAGAAGGGTCCCAAGCCCCGGTCGACCAAATACCTTTTCCGTCACAATGGCTCCAGTGAGTAAACTCGCGAACTGGAGGCTCAGGAGAGTCAGCACAGGTACCATGGCGTTTCGAAGAACATGACGACGAAGGAGGGTCCACTCTCCAAGCCCTCGACTCCGTGCAGCAAGCACATGAGGAGCCCTCAGGGACTCGAGAACACTGGTCCGAATCATTCGCATGAGCTTGGCCGACAGAGCAGTACCCAACACAAACGCAGGTAAAATGAGGGTCTGCAATCCATGCATTCCCCCTCCTGGATCAGGGAGCCAACGGAGGTATACACAGAAGAAGAAAATCACCAGAGGCCCCAGCCAAAAATTGGGGATAGCAGCCCCCAACAAGGCAAGGAAACCACTCCCCTGATCGAGAGGCGAATAGGGTCTCATGGCTGCGCCTACACCCAAAGGAAAGGCCACAAAGATGGCCACCACGATTCCCGCTATTGCCAGTTCAACGGTCGCAGGCAGATTTTCCAACAGAATCTGACTCACCTTTCGAGGGCGATCAGCAGACATGTAGCTCACACCAAGACTCCCGTCTCCAACGCTTTTCCATAGGTTAACGTATTGAGCCCCAAGAGAGTCATTCAGGCCCATTCGCTCCCGGAAGGCGTCCTTGTCCGCGTCCGATGCCTGCTCCCCCAGGATATTCTCTGCAGGGTCGCCAGGAACCGCTCTTTGAATGAAGAACACCGCAGTGACGACCCCGGCCATGACCAGCGCACCCGAGAACAATCTGCCCCAAACGAAGCGGGATAAGGGAGAACGAAATAACATGGCCCCACTCTACATCGGAGTGTCGTCCGACGCGAGAACGTCATCAAGTGCGGATTCGTTATAGTCCTTGAGGTCTTCCGGAGTGTTGAGACTCCGAAGTCCCCAATCACTCAAATCCCCATGGTCTCGCAGGAACTGGCCAGAGACAATTCTCTCTCGAAGAGGCAAGTGCTGGAGACCAAAATACCCTTGGGCAGCGACGGTCTCCAGGATGGGGAAAGAGGATGGAAAGTAGACACCGCATAGAGGCTCTACCCCACGCTTCCCTGCAGGGACAATTCGGTCTACCGGGCCCCACTGACACATATCCATAAGGCATCGGATAACACCGGTCGACAAATCCGGCATATCCACAGCCGCCACAAACAGGGGGCTCTCGGGATAGACCCGGGCGCCACCCATAAGCCCTGCCATGGGTCCTGAGACCCCTGGCGCATCCGCCAAATGTTCAACCCCTGAGATATCAAAACTGTCTGGAAAGGAGCCCACAACGCTCACGTGCTCGAAGGTGGACTGCAAGGTATGAAGAGTATGCCTTAAGAGGTCACGCCCATTGGCCATTCTGAGGGCCCGTTTGTCCATGCCCATCCTCCTGCTCTTTCCCCCGGCAATCAGCAGGGCTCGAGATACAGGGAAACTCAGGGCTGGCCTCCAAGTTTCTTAATCACTGTCTTCACGGTTTCCGCATCCTTCGCCTTGGGAGACAAGCGGAGATATTCTTTGTAGTACTGGATTGCCCGGGCTTTATTTCCCTGGACCGCATACAGGATACCCAGCATTTTGTTCGCATTTCCCGTGTTCTTTACACTGAGGCTCTCTTTGAACTTGGTGATAGCAAGGGCATTGTTACCATTGCGCTTGGCCAGGCGTCCCTCGTCGTAGAGAATCTTCCATACTTTAGGCTCATTGGCTTTCTTCTCCGCAGCAGCAGCCTTCTTCTTCTTTCTCTGCTCTCTCCTGATTTCCGTCAGAGCGCGTCTCGCTTCCGAAATGATTGCAGCCGCTTCTTCGTTATCAGAATCAATACTCTTGGCGTCTTTACCCACCTTCAAGGCAGCTTTGAACATGTCCTTCTTCAGAGCCGACTTTCCGGAGGAGAGGAGTTGGGCAAGGGTCTCTTTCTCGATGTCCCCACGGTACTTCTGAAAGACTGCGAAATAAGCACTTTCCTCAGGCACGGTGACCGTTCCCTTCCGAATGGACTCCCACGCCTGAACATAGGCCCCCTTGGCAATTTTCTCGCCCAGGAGATTCACATGCTTCTCACGACGCTCCTCCATCTCGCTAAACGCGAGATTTTTCTTTGACTCCTCGTCTGTGGCGTCTTTCTCCAAAATCGCCTGATAGAGGGTGATGGCATTGTCCCACGCCCTCTTGTTCATGGCATCTTTCGCATCCATTCGAAGCAAATCCAGGTTCTCTTCTGGAGACACTTCCTTGTCTTCCTTCAACAGAGACTCGACCCCTTCTTCCTTCACCGCTGGAGGCTCAGGAGCCTTCGGTGGAAGCGGTCTGCCATTGGGTTGTACACCGGTGACTTCCGCCTGGAGAGCAGTTAGGTTGCGTTCCTCCGGCGTGTACAGAGAGACCGCAATGGTTCCCACTGTCACAATCGCCAGAAGCGGAATCAACCACCACCGGGTGGTATCCGTGGCTCCGGGGACCATGGAGGCGTCCCCCTGGATTGTTGGCGCAGTTTGTGGGTCCCATTCCATTGACGGTCGGGTCTCAAGCAGGTCAGCATTCTCTTCCGGATCCACAGGCAGACGCAGAGAAAACTGCACCTGTCCCATCTCGATCACATCCGCTGATGACAACAGAGCCGTTTCAACAAGCAGGGCGTTGACCACAACATCCCCGTTCATTTCTTCGATTTCAAAACCTTCATCCGTCCAACGAATCTCCGCATGAACTTCCGCAATTCCCTTCCCGGAGATCGCAATGGCGTTGTGTTCAGCTGTACCAATCATCATGGACGTTCTGTCCAGAGGGTAGGCAGAGCCTTCATCCGGGCCACTCATGACCACCAGATGTCCTTTCACTCCCCCCGGAATCGGTGAGCCTTGCGTCTCCGACACAGGCACTTCAATTTCTGCGGTAATTTCTCCAGGCCCCGGAGCCATTCTGAGGATAAAGTCCCCGATCCCCACCCGGTCTCCGGGAAGAATCTTGGTTCGCTCTGATACCCTGTTGCCATTCAACCGCAGGCCAAATGAACTCCCGGCATCTTCCAGATACGTGGTGCCATTCTCACGAACGAGTCGAAGGTGCTTTCTCGACACATTTCGTTCAACGAGTTGAATGGTGTTTTCAGCATTTCTGCCTACGGTGACGATATCTGAATCAAATTCATACTCAGTAATCGAACCCGTATCGTTCGCAATTTGAAGTTTCAAGACGACTCCACTCCCGCATCCGCTAATTCCAACAGAGCGTCGATTCTAGCACATAGCAAACGGGCTCTCAATTTCCCCAAGACCTGGTTTCTCACCATGACCGGGAATGAATGAACCCCACCGCGGGTTTAAAGTGATGAGGAGAACAAACACAGGCGAGACCCCGTAACTGCCTGTACCGTCTTTCAGGGATGTTTTTTCTCCCCAGAGTCCGCCCGGTAGCCCTCGCTGAGGCAGACGTCCGCCCCTCTATTCGAGGGGCGGTTTTTTTTCATTCTCAGGCTTCCCCACGTCTCAGGAACCCGAAAGCTCCCAAGAGAAGCAACAACATGAAGGCGGTGGAACCATGGTCACCATGATGACATCCTCCACCACTGTCTCCACCGGCGGCGACTTCCGCTTCTTCCTCTCCAGAGGCTCCTTCACCCGTGCTTCCAGCGGTATCCGCTTCTTCCTGGGTTTCTTCCTCGGGGGTTTCCGTATCCTCTTGGGCAACCCCGGCATCCTCGGTCTCGATGGGCGTATCCTCTCTCTCGGAAGGCCCTGAACCACTGGTGCCGTAAATGGGGATTGGAGTATTGTAGTTGTTGGTATTGTGGTGGTCATGTCCAAAGAACTGCCATTCAACAATCCCATCGGTGCTCCCTGGCGTTGACCAGGAAAACAGCCATCCATTCCGGCTGGCTACCACCACGTCAAAGGTGCCATCCCCATCCAGGTCTCCAACGGCAGGACTCGTGATGTTCCATCCCCCCGTGGACTTGGGCCAACCGGCTGGCTGCTCCGCATCACTATTCCATGCGTGAACCCGATATCCACCGCTCGTATTCACCACTTCCACCTTGTTGTCGCCATCCAGGTCAGCCACAATCGGGTTCATAAAGAACTGCCAGTCATCCATGACACGTGGCCAGTGAGGAAGCATCTTCCCGTTGATTGTGTCCCAAGCCCCAAGTTGGTGGTCAAAGCCGACTCGAAGTCCTCCAGCCACAAAGGTCTTGGCAAACCCGAATCCAGCACCACCCTTCAGGTAGTCAATAGCCCCTTCGTTGTCGAAACGAGCAAATACACCGTTGTTAATAAGCAAATACAGAGGTGCATCCTGGGTATCACTGAACTCCCCGTATACTTGGTTGTTCATGACGCGATACTCTGAACCGTCATGGTTGTAGATGTATCCGGAACTACTGATGGCCTCCACGGCAATCTCAAGGGTTCCATCATAATCCAAATCCGCCAAAATCGGATTCCCGGGAGTTCCCCTTCCCACGACAGGAAGAACGTTGTCCTGGAGGCCGTACAATGAAATAGGCCACCCCTCATGAAACGGTCCTCCCTCGTGAAGCAGCCCGTCCCCGTGGAGGACGTATGCTCTGGATTCGTTCTCCGCCCCTTTCGCCCCGAAGGTCTCATTGGTTCCCGTGACAATGTCCAAAAGTCCATCCCCATTCACATCCCCAACCGCAGGAGTGCACATGATACGGTCCGACTTGTCTTCGTTTTTGGGGTCTCTGACTCGAATGGGCCACCCTTCCTGCTGTGTTCCGTCATGACGAAACACATAAAGGTGCTGGTCCATGGAACCCGCAATGATCTCCAGGTTTCCATCTTCGTCCAGGTCCGCCAACACAGGAGAGGAGAAGAACCCGTGGTCTACCAGATGGTTCTTGTCTGTAGTACCCTGACTCTTTTCCAGATCTGTTCGCTGAGGGAAGCCCTCGGCCATGGTCCCATCATGCTCAATCACATGAATCGCGCCATCCCAGGTCAACACCACCACCTCAAGGGTTCCGTCTCCGGTCATATCCCCCACAGCTGAGGTGGCCATAACCGTCTCTCGAACGTCCGGACTAATGCTCCCTGCCGTCCGCAAACACCCTTCTTTTTCACCTTCTGGACGGAATGCACAGCTATTGGCGTGATTGCCCATTCCGAACCATCCGTCAGCGCCCTCATTTTGAGGGTCCATATCCGGCCGGTAATTCAAGGCAACAGGCCAGCCTTCTGCCTCGGTGCCGTCCGCCTTGAAGGCATGGACATATCCGTCAGCAGTAGCCAGTACAATCTCTTCCGCTCCGTCCTGATCCAGGTCTGCAAACTTTGGAGAACTCTCTCCACTGGTCCCCAGATAAATCGGGAACGCAGGATGAAGATCTGGGTCTTCCGCAACAAAGAAGGACTTACGGAATTCGTTTTCCAGGGTCTCACCAGCATCGTTTGCGCTCGTGACTCGAATTCGAACCGTCACAGCATTCCGGTGAGATTCATCAACAGGTCCGGTCAATCCCAGGTCATTGAAAGTCTCTGCGGCATTCCAGGTTCCAAGAATTCCGTCCATTCCCGCAGTCGTTCCAGCGTCGATGGTTTTCCATCCCACTTTCGGGTCAATGCCCACGGCCACTTCCATTTCCCAGTCGTAATTTTCATACCGAGGCTCTTCTGCATCCACGCGGAATCCGATGCGGCCTTCAATCACCACTTCAGGAGTTCGGTCAATAAGGATGGTCTCAAACCACTTGGGCTCAACAATGTCCACCTCTGGGGGAATTCGATCGTCCAGGATCATATCAACAGAACCACGAGCATTGTTCCGACCATACCCAAAATGAAGGTCCCATCCAGGTCCTGAGGGGAACTTGGTCTCATCTGTAGCGCTCTCTGGAACATCAATGTCATCCGCGCTCATAATGAGAACCCCACGCACCTCTTCTGACGTCATTGGTGGATCGAGCTCGGCCTGCATTTCCGCTGCATACATCAGTCCCACATGCCCCGCCGAAATTCCCGTTGCCTCTGATGAGCAACCGGTTCCCGGGGTCGAGAGAATCAATTGGCCTCCATAATTGGTGCAATTGTTGAAGTTCAGGAAGGTTGTGGAGGTCTCCGGCTTATTGGAATCAAAGACGATGGCATGAACGTACAACGTATGATTGTTGGTTCCCGGAAAATTGTGATGAAAGCTCAATTCGTCAGCAGCTGAAGCCACCACAGCAACATGATTGGCGTACGCATAATCAATGGCCTCGCGGCTCAGTGGCGTATTGTTGATAGAGCCCAGTGCCTCTTGCACCACATGAGCTCCGGAATCCACCGCAAAAATCACTCCCATGGCGAAGTCATTGGCATCCACAACAAAGGAATCCCCGACCCGCACGTTCAGGAGGGAGCATTCAGGACATACCCCGATGCCTCCATCGTTGTTGTTCCCTTCCGCAACACTGTCGTACGCCTCACCGGTTCCGTGGCCAAAGTCCGTATCGTCGAATGGGTCATTGTCATTCCACATGAAGTCCCAACCACTCACATCGTCAATGTAGCCGTTCTGGTCATCATCAATGCCGTCAGAGGCCATGAAGATCAGGTCACCCGGATCAAAAACACCGTTGCTGTTTGTATCATCACCGAAATCAGGGTCAGCTGCGGTGTAGTCCAGGATGTTGAAATTCCCGTCACCGTTCACGTCCCATTCATCTTCACTGTCAGGAAGGGGGGCGGGCTTGAAGTTCACCAACTCAGCCTTGTTCAGGTAGTGCTTGCTCATCAGGTCGCTCTTGTCCCAGCGGATTCCACTGTCGAGTACGGCCACCACCACGCGACGATCCCCAATGGTTCGCTGCCACGCCCGGTCCGCATGAAGTCCGGCCCCCATGGCAATCTCATCCTGTCTAAAGTCAGGGTTTGCCTCGACCCACTCCTCGGGGACAAAGGACCAAAGATTCCATTGCCCGTTATATCCGGGGTCATTGGGAGGACTTTCTTGCGGGTCCTCGTCAGGACCGTTGGGCCACGCGACAACCACAGAAAGCGAACTGAAAACCAGTCCTAATGACACACCGATAACAAGCCAAGATTTCGTTATTCTATTCACGTTCGCACGTTCCTTTATGACAACTCTGAGAGCCCTTGATTGGGCGGCTCGCACCCTACCACAGAGGGGGGTCTTCGCCAATGGGAAAAGAGGACAACTGATAGGTTTCCCGGGGGCCTGTAAATTTAAATTTAAATACATTCACGACCGAAGTCTCGACCCCAAAAGCGTCCTGATATAGACTTCGAATCTGTATTTCTGGCTTTTTTTATCGTGGAGTAGATCTATTGGGCCTCCTGGACCGTCTTACAATCAGGAACGACAGTGGAGATGAAATGGGCTCATCTCCAGGACCTGGAGTGAACCCGTTGGAAGCCACCTGTACATCTCCCGTATCCCCTGTGGAATGGGAGCACTTATTCCGGCAAAACGGACAAAAGCTGTTCCTGTTTATTCAGGGATACCTGAGAAACAGGGCCACCTCTGAAGAGGTCCTCCAGGATGTTTTTGTCCGGGCCATTCGAAACGAGGACCGATTTCGCCGGGAATCCAGTCCCAAGACCTGGCTCTTTTCTATCGCCCGAAACCTCTGTCTCGATGTCATACGGAAAAATAAACACCGGAATCACGCATCGTTGGATGAAACCCACTCCTCAAGGAGCAGCCCACTGGTGGAGAACCTGACCCATGGGGGAGAACTCCCCGACCAGGAAGCAGGTCATTCACAATTCACTGAGGAATTGAGGGAAACACTTAGGAAAATGCCCCCTGAACAGGCCGAAGTATTCATTTTGAGGGAAATTCAGCACCACCCTTTCCACGAAATCGCTGCCCTCACCGATACCCCGGTGAATACCGTGAAGAGTCGAATGAGATATGCAATGAAGTATTTGCGAGAAGCCTTGGCCAACCATGCCCCAAGGGAGGAATCATGAGATTGGATCGAACGAGGATGGAAAACATGCTCCTTGATTATCTCTATGAGGAACTCGAGCCCTCTGCGCGGGAAGTATTCGAGGAGCAACTCTCCCTCTACCCGGACCTGGAGCAAGAGGTAAGAGAATACAGGGAAGTGCAATCCTGGGTGTCAGACGCCCGGGAGGGAGCACAGGAAGAACCCATGGAGTCTCATCGACTGGAACAAATCATCTCGAGTGCATTGGCCGAAGGCTTCCCTTCACGTTCGGAGAATTTGTCTCCCGAAAGAAAAGGGATTGGACAAAGACTGATGGAGTGGATCCATGCCCCCCAATTGGCCATGGCCTTTCTCGTCACCCTCGTGGCGGGAATCGGGTTGTACCAGGTAGAGAAGGAAGCCTTCATTTCTACCTCAGACGTCCCAAGAGACGATGCGGGCCAACTGGTTGAGGTTCCAGCCCCTGCGGAAAGAGAGGAAACAACAGGTTTGGAGAATGGGCAACAGATAGAAGCCCAGAAAGCCCCCTTGCCCGTGGAAGAAGATGACCTGGAGACGGAAGAATTCGTGGAACTTGAAATGGTTCCCGAGCCTGCTAAATCGTCATTGAAAGAGTCCACTCCCAAGACGAGCCCCATGGTGAGAAGTGGTTCCGGCATGGGGAAAAAGAGAACCGGCGACCTCCAATCTGCTGGGAATACAGGCAGGAAGAAGAGCAAATCCAAAGGGGCAACTCTCCGCCGCAAAAGTCTCAAGAAAAAAACGACGAAGAGCAAAGAGAGCCTCCCTATGGAATTATTTGGTGGGCAAGGGAGGGCAAGTGGGAGCCTGAGCGATAAGGCGATTGGGGCCGGGGGGACACCACAAAAGCATATAGACGCGGGCATAAGGAGTGCAAAGCGGGCTCAGTCGGCTCCCATGGCTCCTCCCGCAGCACAGCCAGATAGCGCGCCTTCGGTTGTGGAGTCCGTGGTGGCCGAAAGCGCCGTTGGTGCCTACAAGGGAGAGGACAAAGGATTGGGGGCCAAGGGAACGACTCCTTCGGTTGCGGAACCCGCAGTGGCTGAAAGCGCCATAGTGGAAACCTACAAAGGAGAGGACGTAGAACCTGAGGCCAAGGGGACATCCCCCAATGAAGAGAGGCTTCAGGCTCTCGAACATCTCCAATCCGGAGACATTGAAAAGGGCATGGCCATTCTCGAAGCGCTCATTACAGCAAGAGATGCTCATTCCGCCAAGGCGCTGACCTCTGGCATTCAGATGTTACTCTCTTTGGAGAAAGTCCGAGAGGCAGGAGCCCTGATGGCTTTGGGAGAACAAACAGGCAATTCACATGAATCCTGGCCGATGGCCCTGGAGTTTGCCCGCACCCTCATGAAGAAGGGGCAGCCCTGAGGGTTAAACTCCCCGGACTTCAGTGCCCCAAATGTACTTGTGCAACTGAAGGTTAAGGCGCCCTGGAAAGCCGGATTCCCTCATCCAGTCGACCAATTGAGCCGCTTCCACCTGACCGTGGCTTGGACTCATAAGAATCTCCTGGGTCTTCTCCGCCAACCCATGCTCCTCAATGAAGCGTATAGACCAGTCATAGTCCGCCCTGGAGGTGACCACAAATTTCACTTCATCGTGGGGGAGAAGAGTATCGAGGTTCGGATAGTGGAAATGGGTCTTTGAAAATACAGGACTGGGTTCACCGCCCTCGTAGCCCTCCTTCATCAAGGCACCAGGAGTCTTCACGTCCACGACTTTAATGACTTCAGGAGGGACACCCGACAAGTCTTTCGACCCACTGGTTTCCAGGAGGACCGTTCTCCCTGCTTGCAAGAGTCCCTGAATGAATGCTGGCAGTTCCTTCTGGAGCATGGGTTCTCCACCGGTGACACACACCAGGGGAATCCCCGAATCGAGCACTTCCTGAAGTACATCTTCCCGACTCCGAGAATCCCCTTCATAAAATGCGTATTCAGTATCGCAATAACCGCAACGAAGATGACATGCAGTAAAGCGCACAAATGTGCACAATTGCCCTGCATGGCTTCCTTCTCCCTGGACGGAAGTGAATATTTCGTTGACCTTCATCATGTACGAGTCGCTCTCTTTTTTTGGACCAGACGCTCGGGGGGTTATAGTCACCATTGACACGTGAATCAATCCGTTTTCGGTTTTGATGCACAGAGAAGCTGACATTCAAAGAGGAAAGAACATGCTCCGTCCCCTCATTCGTAGCCTTTTTATCACGGCAGTCTTATGGCCTCTGGCCGCATTTGGTCAAAGCAATCTGGTGGATGGACAAGTCCGCGGAGATGGAAGCGCACCCATGATTCAGTTGGACGCGACATTTGGGTATAGTCAACTGGAGGAAGAC
>Ga0115011_10003702_pt1 | contig 10394 bp, 7 predicted proteins | sample TroAtlMetagenome_2_FD_88705 | JGI IMG/M metagenome (GOLD analysis project Ga0115011, IMG submission 88705) | Marine eukaryotic phytoplankton communities from Atlantic Ocean - Tropical Atlantic ANT8 Metagenome | ecosystem: Environmental > Aquatic > Marine > Oceanic | place: Tropical Atlantic... | reverse complement strand
TTTCGTGAAGAGAAAAAGAAAAAAAGAAAAAAAGTCATGTGTAACCCTAAACATAGGGTTCTTCTTTTTTTTTGTGTGTGCTCCCTTTGAGTTGAATCGCGTGCAAACTTGAAAAGCGCGCACAAAAAAAAAGGGCGTTTGTGTTCTTGTGGAAAGGTCTTTGGTGGAACGCAACCTTTTGGAACGCAGCATGCATCTGTACAACGTGACTCTGCAACGGCCGGGGACGTGCCAAACGGCCATCAATGGCAATTTCTCGGGGCCGAAAGTGCAAGAAATCGTCGTGAGCAAAGGGACGGCCATCGAATTATTGAGACCGGACCAACACGGGAAATTGAAGTCGATCGCGTTTCGGGAGTGTTTTGGAATCGTGAGATCGATGTCCGCGTTTCGCTTAGCCGGGGCGAATAGAGATCACGTGGTCGTGGGTTCTGATTCGGGGAGGATCGTGGTTTTGAAATTCGATAAAGAGAAGAATCAGTTCGAGCAAGTGCACAAAGAAACGTTTGGGAAATCGGGCGTGAGGCGAGTAGTGCCGGGGCAGTTTTGCTGCATAGATCCGAAAGGGAGGGCAGTTATGTTAGCCGCGGTGGAGAAACAGAAAGTGGTGTACGTTTTGAATAGGGATTCACAGGCAAATTTGACGATTAGTAGCCCTTTAGAGGCGAATAAAGGGAAGACAATTGCGTTCGACGTGTGTGCCCTCGACAACGGATTGGAGAATCCCGGGTTCATGGCGATTGAGTTGTTTTATGGAGAAGCCGATGTGGACGATACTGGAGAAGCAGCCGCGGACGCACAGAAGATGTTGACATATTACGAATTGGATCTAGGATTGAATCACGTGGCGAGGAAATGGTCGGAACCGGTCGATAACGGCGCGAATAAGTTGATTCCAGTGCCCGGAGGAAGCGATGGGCCGGGTGGAGTTATCGTCTGTTGCGAAAACTTCTTGTTGTACAGAGCAGAGAAACACGAGGAAATTCGATGCGTCATTCCGAGACGAACGAGCTTGGATAGCGAAAGAGGCGTTTTGATTGCCTCTTTCGCGTCGCACCGAAGTAAAAATGGTTTTTTCTTCATCGCGCAGAGCGAATACGGAGACTGTTATAAAGTAACGTTAGATTGGACGAATAGAAAAGTTTCCGAGTTAAAGATGAAATATTTTGATACTTTGCCTGTCTGTAGCGCGTTGTGTGTGTTGAAGACTGGATTTTTGTTTTGCGGGTCCGAGTTTGGCGCGCACGCGTTGTTTCAGTTCATCGCGCTCGGAGACGATGAAGAATCCGCAGAGTCTTCCTCGAAAACTTTAAAGAAAATTGATACAAAGAAAGGAAAGCAAAAAGACGATGGAGACGATGAGAACTTTCAACCGGTGTTCTTTAACCCGAGAAAACTGAAAAACCTCGCCTTTATCGACGAAATTGAATCGTTTTCGCCAACCATCGCGCTCGCATCAAACATCTCGCGAAAAGAAGAAACGCCTCGCTTATTAGCTCTGTGCGGCCAAGGCCCGCGCTCAACGTTTCGCGTGTTGCGTCAAGGCGTACCGCTTTCAGAAATGGCGCGCTCGCCGCTCCCTGGGAATCCAAACGGCGTTTATACCATTCGTAAAGCGAAAAGCGATACCACGGACGCGTACATTGTTGTCTCGTTTACGAATGCGACTTTGGTGTTATCCATCGGCGATACCGTCGAGGAGGTTACGAATACTGGTATTCTCGCCACGTCGTCGACGTTAGCTGTTTCCGCGTTAGGAGACGACGACGATGGATCTTTGATTCAAATTCATCCTAGCGGTGTTCGACATGTTCGTGGGAACAACAAAGGCGTAAACGAGTGGAGAGCACCGGGTAGGAAAAAAATAACGGCGTGCGCGTGTAATCGAGGCCAAGCGATTGTAGCGTTAACCGGTGGCGAACTTGTGTATTTCGAATTAGACGAAGCTGGACAACTCTTGGAGATTGAAAAGATTGAAACAAGCTCGGAGATTGTCAGCGTAGACATCCCGCCGATCCCAGATGGATCTTTGCGAGCCAAGTTTGCGGCTGTCGCTGGGTATGATTCCACCGTTCGAGTTTTATCTTTGAATCCAGGGGAAGCGCTGCGAACGGTTGGCGTCCAAGCAACTCCGGCGCCGCCGGAATCCGTCTTGCTTTTAGAGGTCAATAATAAGAACCTGAAGAATAAAAAAGCAAGCAGCAGCGCGCCGCCATCCATGTTTTTGAACGTTGGCTTATCCAATGGCGTTTTAGTTAGGTGCGAAGTCGATCGCGTTTCCGGTGCGCTTTCCGACGCACGCTCGCGCTTTGTCGGGCAAAGACCTCCGAAATTAAATTGCATCGAAGTGAACGGCGAGGCTGGATTTGTAGCTTTGTCCACGCGCCCGTGGTTGGGGTTCAACGAAGATGGTCGATTCTCAATCGTACCAGCGTGTCACGAAACTATCGACCGCGCGTGTGGCTTTGCTTCGGAACAAGTTCCAGAAGGTATTGTTGCCGTCGTGGATGGAAGTTTACGGATTTTAGCATGCGAAAAGCTTGGCGAAGCGTTTTCGCAAAGCGTGGAAAAAGCGAGATACACGCCACGCGCCATGTCGACGCATCCAGACGACCCAGATGTCGTCGCGGTGATTGAAACTGATAGGGGTATAATTGGATTTGAAGATAGAACAGGCGAAGAGACAAGGAATGAATACGTTGTCGATGCGCCTCCGGCAAAGAAAACGAAGAAAAACGATGAAGACGATGAATCCGACGACGAAGACGACGCGTATCAATTAGCACCCATCGAACAGTTTGGCGCGCCGAAATCGACCGCGAATGACAATAACAACTGGTCGTCCTGCGTTCGCATCGTCGATGCGGCGAACGCGGAAACCTTGTGCGTGCAAGAGATTGGAAATAACGAACGCGTTGTTTCCGTCGCGCATGCCTACTTTGCCAAAGCCGACGAACTTTTATTGGTCGTCGGTTCCGCGAAAAATTTCGTGCTACAACCTCGCGATTGCGATGGTGGTATGATTCGATGCTACAGATACAAGCGTGGCGGTAAATCATCCAATGGCGAAACAACGAAAGGGAAATCTGGAGGTAACAAAGCCATCACTGGTTTAGAACTAGTCCACGAAACCCCGTGCGAAGGCGCGCCGTTTGCGTTGCGAAATTTTGAAGGCAAACTCTTGGTCGGTGTCGATGACGTTTTACGCCTGTACGATTTCGGTAAGAAGAAATTGTTGCGCAAAGCGGAGTGCACGCAAAAGTTCCCGAGTTTCATCAACGACATTCGATGCTCTGGCGACCGCTTTTACGTCACCGACGCCTGCGAATCCGCCTTCTTCGTTAAGTACGTTCGCGAAGACGACCAGGAATGTTCCATGCACATCTTCGCCGACGACGTCGCGCCGCGATACGTTACCTCCATGCTCCCCTTAGATCGCGACACGGTGGCCGTCTCGGACAAATTCGGCAACTTTGCCGCCTTGCGCCTCCCCAAAGACGTTTCGGACGAAATTGAATCGGACATCTCCGGCGGCAAACATGCTGCCTTGCAATCCTCCGCCGCCGCCGGCGCACTCAACGGCGCCAACAACAAACTCCAAGCGTGCGCGCAATTTCACGTCGGCGACGTCATCTGCTCTTTAACCAAGTGCGCTTTACAAACCGGCGGTTCCGAGGTCATCGTCTACGCTACTCTCGGCGGCGCGCTCGGCGCTTTTGTCCCCTTTGCTAGCAAAGATGAAGCCGATTTCTGCTCCCATCTCGAGATGCACTTGCGCATAGAGGCGCCGCCAATCCTTGGCAACGAGCACGGTGCCTTCCGTTCCTCCTACTTCCCAGTCAAGGCGGTCGTAGACGGCGACTTGTGCGAACAATTCGGCCGACTTGGCGCGGATGCGCAGCGACGCATAAGCGAAGAGATGGACCGCACGCCGAGCGAAATCGTCAAGAGGTTGGAACAAATTCGCGCGCGAGCTGGTTAAGGCGCGCGCACACACACGTATTTATATGCGACTATTAGCAAGTATCTGTGTAAAAGAATGAGAAATACAGAGAGTTCACAAACGTGTAGAGACGAGTCTCGCGTTTCCATCCGTCGTGTAAATACCCCGACCCCTTTTACAACGAGATTTTCTTTCAAAAAAAAAGGGGGGAGTTTTGGATAAAAACGAAACCATCAGATCGATCGCGTCAAAACCCGAACGCGCGCCGTCGTCGTCGTCGTCGTCGTCGTCGTCGTTATCATCATCGTCGTCATCATCCGCGCGTCCGCGTGCGTGTCGTCGTCCGTCCTCGTCTGGTACCGCCCTCTTTTTCTCTCCCGATGCGGCAGCGCGTCGCCCAAGGCCTCGTTCTCGTCCTCTTTTCCTTGCACTCGTGCATCAAACCCGCGCACTCCATCGCGGGCAAATGTAGCGCGTGTAAGGCCGTCGCGACTGAGTTACAAGATGCGTTAAATAAAGAAAACAAACAGAGAAACCACATCGACATGCGAGGCCGCTTAGATTCCAAAGGACAGCGATACGGAAAATTAATCCCGTATTCAGTATCCGAACAACGATATTTGGAATTGGTCGAAGATTTTTGCGAGAAGAGCAGAGTGCCGGATTATCAGTTGAGCGCCGCCGACGCGAGTCGAAACGAAACCGAGGACTCGTGGTACAAAGCACCGCGAGGAACGGTCCGAGGCGCGCAAGCGAAAACGGAACAGAAAGAGATACAGACGTACTGCGAACGAGTGATGGAGGAAGTGGAGGAGGAATTGCAAACGTTATTATACGAGGAGAAGTTGAACGAGACGAACGTGGAGCAGTACGTGTGTTACGAGTTGTCGCCACAGTGCATCTCGAAAGCAGAATGGAAGAAGAACAAGAAGAAGGAGGAAGGGATGAATAGGCACACGGGTAAATATGACACGGCGACAATGAAGGAGTTGTGAATGAGTGTACCACACTCTGCTAGAGGGATTTTATACCGTAATATATAGCATCGAACTAGCATCGATTAGCATGCGCAGTGTCGAGCTTTCATCAATATTTTAATGAAATATGTAATTATGAGCTTTATACTATTAATACGAGCTACTGTAACTATCATCGGAATCCGAGGAGGTATAGGAGGAACTGTACGAGGAAGAATATCTGCTGCTCTTTTTCTTCTTCTTGTCTTTCTTTCTGCTCTTCCTTTTTTTCTTCTCTTTCTTCTCGCGTTTCTTGCGTTTTCTACTACTCTTCTTTGATTCTTTCTTGTCTTCTTTTCTCTTCTTTTCTTTTTTGACTTCAGGGACGTACCCTTCTAATCCGTGACCAAACCTAGGTTTGGAATAGTCGTCCGCTCTTGGTTGGTGCTTTTGGTCGTCTTCGACATCGACGACAAAATCGTACGCATTTTTGCTTTGCTCTTTGACATCGGCTTTTTCGTGTCCCCACTGGACGATGCCGCCTGGTTGCACTTTTTCGCCCGCGTCTGCGCCGACGGGTTTCTTGTTAAATCTTCCGCCGGTGGCATCGTCTCCACCACCTATGTCTCGTCGTTCGCGAAGCTTCATGTTTTCCGGATCTAAATCTTCGCCTGATTTCTGATCAACGAGTCGAATAGACCCAGACAGTTTCATTCGATCGCGTTCACTTTCTGGCGGTTTCATTTCGATGATTTTCACGAAACACGATTCGCCGACCGACAAAACGCCTTCAATTCCCATGACCTTATCCTCGTCCGTGTCCCCTCTCGAAAATCGTAAATGTTCGCTAATTTCGGAAACGTGAACCAAAGCTGACGTTCGAGTGTTTTCTAAATTCACAAACACGCCGTACGGTTTAATTGAAGACACTTTGCCTTTGTACACACCGAATAAATCAGCCTCGAATGATACCGACGGCGCGTTGTTAGGACTTTTATTAAATACACCTTCCTTATTCTCCGGATCCTTATCTTCCCCAGTCTCTTGATTGACAATTTTCATCGATAAACTCACCTTCCATCCTCTCGCGGGATCCTCTTCGCATTTTAAAACTTTCACAAACACTTTCGTATCTACCGGGAAAAAGTACGACAACGACTGCACTTTCGCCTCGTCGCTATCGTCTCTTTGGAAGGTAATATCGTCAGAAACTTGACTCGCGTGGACCAAACCATCCGGTAGTCTTCTCGCGTAGTATCTATCGTCGACGTCGTCGTCCTTCGCGTCGTCCTTGTCCTCCATCATCAAACGCACGAACAATCCGTACGGTTGAATCGATCGCACGACACCTTTTCGAATCTCGTGTTGTACAAATGGAGGATGTTGTTTTCTCGCTCGTTTATCCAAAGGAGATTCGTCGTATTCTTCTCGTCGATGGTCCCGTCCGCGTCCGTCGTCCTCCCCGCGGGGAGGACGACGACGCTCTCGAAGCTCGTCGTAACGACCTCTGCCTTCTCTCTCGCGATGATGATGCGCAGGCGACCACGACCGGCTGCGAGAATAACTTCTGCTTCTGCTTCGTCTTCTTCCGCGAGAAGGATGTTGCTGCCGTCGTCCTCTGTCGTCCCTTCTTCGTCGCTCCTCGATGTCTCCGTCCGAAGACATCGATCGACTTCGTCGTCGTCTGAATCGTCTTTCGACATCATCATCATCATCGGAAAAATCGGAATCGGAAGAGTCTCTTCTTCCGCGGCGTCTTCTTCTGGGAGAGGACGACGGAGACGATCGTCGCCGCCGTCGCCGATGTCGTCTCTCCTCGTCCTCGTCCTCGTCGTCCTCGCTTCGAGAAGAAGACATCACCTTTGTGAATTTTTCCCGCGCGCGCGCGCAAAAAGAGACGAAATGAATTCCCCCCCAATTTTCTTCATAAAAGAAAAAAGGAAGAGGGAAGGAGCCTTTGCTTTGTTGATCCGCACACCACAACGACGCGAAAAACGCGCGAGAAGCAGAGACGCGAGGAGAACGCGACGACGACGACGACGACATGACGACGGATACCACCTCGAAGTTCTCCTCTTCAAACAACGCGGTGCGACGCATCTCGCAAGAGATGAAGGAATTCATCGACTCGGAAGCGCACATGGACACGGACCCGAGCGCGTTTGCCACGTGGGCAGAACCTTTGGAAGACGACATATTCGAATGGCACTTCGCGTTATACGGCGCAGAAGGTACGCGCGATGCGGCTTTTTGCACCCGCACTCTTTCTTTCTCCCTCCCTTTGTTTCGTTTCTCGGAATGACTTTTTGACCTTCTTTACGTTCTGTTGTTGTGTAAAACACGACGCGCGCTCGAGCAATCGAACTGACCATCGAACTCCTTCCCTCTCTTCCTCTCCACGAAATATCGTAACAGGTACGGCATTTGAAGGTGGCATATACCACGGACGCATTCTACTCCCGGTTGATTACCCGTTCAAACCACCGAATTTTATGCTCTTGACGCCGAACGGCCGCTTCGACACTTTGACGAAAATCTGTTTGTCGATCACGTCGTATCACGAGGAACATTGGCAACCGAGCTGGTCGGTGAGGACCGCATTGACTGCAATTCGAGCGTTTATGGTTACACCGAGCGAAGGTGCCTTGGGGGGGATAGATTTTAGCGAAGAGCAACGGAGAGAGCTAGCGGAGAAGAGTCGAGCGAACGAGGTTAATTTTACGTTTGGGAGCGAAAAGAGAAGAGAAGTCACAAGATTGATCCACGAGAAAATGTTAGGACGCATGGGGAAGGCGAAACAAGCCGCAAAGAAAATGGCCATGGAAGCAAGGGAAAGAAAGGAAAAAGAAGCGTGGGAGAGGAGTTCTGCTCAGAATGGTGACGATAATAATGCGGAAGTGCGGACGACAACGACACAAGCAGTAGCAGAAGAAGTACCACAAAGAGCACCAGTGGTAGTATCACCACCCACTCGTGTATCATCAGCACACTTAAACCAGCAGCAGCAGCAACAACAACAACATGCAGAACCGGGCGAAGACGAACATCATCAAGCACCATCCCCCACTCGTACTCCTCGAAACGCCAATGCTGCTGCAACATACCAACGCCCGCCGGCACCGGCAGACAATAACAGACGAACACAACCACCGGAAGACGACAGAACTTCCGCCATGAAACTTTTAGACTCTCTCTCCGTTTGCTTAATCGTTGCCATCGCAGCTATTCTGTTGAAACGGTGCATGTGGGTACCTCCGTTGTAACTTTAACTTATTGTACTTGTAGTGTTTTGCCTCGTCGAAATTTTTGTTCGAAAATTTGTCGGGGGTATCCAAATAAAGATAGAGCAGTCATTCATTCCCCATAACACCTTTGCGCGTTCGAGGGGTACACGCGCAAATATTACCGCAATGACCACCCGATATTCCACGCACGCGTTCACTTCGACGTCTTCTTCTTCGTATTTATCTTCTCAAAGGCAATCTGCGCCTCTGACAAGGAGAAAATCATGTCATCCTCAGAGAGGATTAATGAACAAGTTCGCAGCCGATGAAGTAATGGAAGTTGAGACCATCAGCATCGACGGCTCGGCGAAACCGTCCGAGGCGTCCCCATTTCCGCTTTTATCGAATAAACAACCGCTATATACGCACGTGTCCCCTGGTGTCTGCGATATGCACGCCTCTGACGTCACCATTCGCGCCGCGTGGGTGGTGTTGCTGAGAAGTCAACACGCGTCGCACAGAGCAAACGCGAAACGGACGAAAGACATGTTTCACGAGGAAGATGAAAGTTTTCTGGATAGGTATCACGAATGGGAAGCGAAGTACGACGATTTTTTATCGAGAGTAGAGAGCGACTCTTATCAAGGCGGGACGTTGTTAAACGTGGTCAGCGAAAAGGAAAAGTTGCTGAGAGAATATGGGTTGCCGGATTTGTTTCGCGCAGTGAAAGCGGCGGAGAACGCCTTGTGTTCGGACGTTTTGTTTCAATCATTGAGGGATGACGTGGATAATTCTGAGGATTCTTTAAAAGCGTCGATTGAAATCGCGTTGGCCGGAAACTTGTTTGATGCTGGGGCGGCGCAGGCAGTTCAAAATGTCGTCGGAGGAACTGCGTTTAAAGGTGACTCGAATAAGTTTGCATTTAAGAATAGCGAGGATTTACAGTTTGCGTTTGAAGCTTCGAGGAGACGAGTGAGAAATAGCGAATGGTTGTGCGATGATTTGGATAAGCTACGAGCGAACGAGTACGACCGCGTGTGCGTGTTTTGCGACAACGCTGGCGCGGACGTTTTAGGGATGACGCTGTTAGCAAGAGAATTAGCCAAGAGAACCAAAGGTGCGAAAGTCGCGTTAATCGCGAACGAATTGGCAGCTTTAAACGACGTCACTATTAACGAACTCGAAGAGTTTTACGAAGCTTGCGAACAACACGACCGGAATTGCTTACAAAAGTACCGCGAAAATGGCAAAATCGTCCTCCTCTCTTCTGGCCAATCGTCTACTTTACTCAATCTGAATACTACCGGCAAAGATGTCAACGATTGGGTCAAATGCGAAGACACTGTCAGTCGTAGCGACATGGAAGGGGGGAAACTAAGATGGCTTGTCGTTTTAGATGGTATGGGTCGCTCCTTAGAATCGAACTGGGAGTGCGGCAAGTACGTTCAACCACACGTGGACGTGTTGAACTTGGCGATGGTGAAATCCGAGATTAATGCTAATCGCTTAGGCGCGAACGTGTACGATTGCGTGTGTAAGTTGTCCAACAGCAGATAGAGATAGAAAGAAAGATGGAATATACTAGTATATATATATATATAGTCTTAAAGTTGTTTGGTTGTTATATATGTGTCATCATTGTTGTATTGTCATTATTTATCATCGGCGCTATAAGCGGAAATTTTACTCACATCCCCTATCCACTTTTTTAGGGGAATGTCACTAATCACCAAAAAATGAGCGCGATGACGATGTCATCGTCCGCGCGTTGTCGCCTGTTCTCGCGTACCACAAATACCCCGTCGACTAGTAGCCGAACACCCGTGGACAGAGATGTGAGAATCTATGCGCAACAGCGACAAAAGAGCAAATCGAACACGAAAAAGAAAACGAAGGACAAATACGAATTCCCTGGCTCCATGCCCGCTTCGTTTCAAAAAGATGTAACGCGCGCGCTCGAACAGGCAAAAAGAGCGGAGAAAGTCTGGTCGTGCGAGATTACGGATTTTTATTCCCCACCTTTATGCGATTGGATTGAAAAAGCGGTCAAGAAGAACTTTGGGGACGCGATAGTTTGCGATAGGACGGGTGGTTATCGAGGAGCAGAGCAACAGAGGATGTTGTTGGCAAGACCTGAGAATAGCGAAGAGTTATTCGAGTTAGCGAAGAATGACGAGTTTTTCTCGAACGAAGGAGAAGATGGAGAAGGAGAGGTGGATACGAGCAACTGTGCCATCGCGTGCGTGAACATTAGCGGTATGTTTGCGTTCG
>Ga0115011_10003701_pt1 | contig 10395 bp, 7 predicted proteins | sample TroAtlMetagenome_2_FD_88705 | JGI IMG/M metagenome (GOLD analysis project Ga0115011, IMG submission 88705) | Marine eukaryotic phytoplankton communities from Atlantic Ocean - Tropical Atlantic ANT8 Metagenome | ecosystem: Environmental > Aquatic > Marine > Oceanic | place: Tropical Atlantic... | reverse complement strand
TCCCGTCACGCAACGGGACGAACGCACTTTAATCTCCGCTGGAGGAAGCCACTCGCCGCAGGAACTGCAACTCCTGCAGCACACGCCCCGTCCCCTCGGCAACGGCCGTCAATGGGGAGTCGGCGATGTGAACCGGCAGGGCGGTCTCCTCGGCGATCAATTGGTCAATGCCCCTCAGCAGAGCACCACCACCCGCAACAACAATGCCGCGGTCGACCAAGTCGGCCGAAAGCTCGGGGGGACACCTTTCCAGCGTCAAGCGGATGGACTCAAGGATATTGTTCAGCGGCTCCTTCAATGCATCCCGAATTTCCTCGGAACGAACTGTCATGATTCGTGGTAGGCCGGCACTCAGATCCCTGCCCTTCACCTCCATCGAAAGTTCCTCTTCCTGCGGATACGCTGAACCGATCGTAACCTTAATTTCCTCTGCTGTGCGTTCGCCTATCATCAAATTGTAGGCGCGCTTCATGTAGGCCATAATCGTGTCGTCAAACTCATCGCCGCCGACACGCAAACTGCGGCTAAACACGATTCCCGCAAGCGATATAATCGCGATCTCACAGGTACCACCGCCAATATCCACAATCATGTTGCCTGTGGGCTCATGCACTGGAAGCCCCACGCCGATCGCCGAGGCCATCGGTTGCTCAATCAGGTAAACCTCCCTCGCACCGGCATGGATGGCGGAATCCTTCACCGCCCGTTTTTCCACCTCGGTGATCCCTGACGGCACAGCAACCACCACCCGAGGTGCAATCAATTTGCGGTTGTGAACCTTCTGTATGAAGTTTCTCAACATCGCCTCGGTGATCTCAAAGTCGGCTATGACACCGTCCTTCATCGGGCGGATGGCCACGATGTTGCCCGGCGTTCGCCCGAGCATCCGTTTCGCCTCCTTGCCCACCGCCAACACGGTGGTCATGCCCGCCTCGATCGCAACCACTGAGGGTTCACGCAACACAATCCCCCTGTCTCGGACATAAACGAGGGAGTTGGCTGTACCCAGATCGATTCCAATATCGTTGGAAAACAGGCCCTTAAAATTACCTAACATGAATAACGCCTAAAAAAGACACAATACCGTTTGGGATCGTAAACCGTCAAGTGAATAACTATTTAAGCGCCAAAAACAGGGCCCTCGCCAACTAAAACCGAGACTTAGCGCCGACCGGTCTTGCCCACCGGAATCGATTCATCCTTAAAAGCAGCCTCCTCGCCTCTTAAATGATGGTCGAAAAAAATTTGTAGACGTTTGTTCAACTCTCCGCCACCGACGCCGTGCCCCCCATCGACCACCGTCAACAACGCAGTCGGCACGTCGACTTCATTCAGGGCCGCGTTTAAAATGACCGACTGGTTGTAAGGAACCGCCATGTCCTTTGTCCCGTGTACGATTAGGAACGGCGAGTCATCCTTGGTCACGTACGAAATTGGGTCGGCTGTGATGGTTTTCTTTTTGTTGTCCTGAATCGGACCACCAATTAACAGCCCTTCCGGCGAGTCTTTGGCGTCATGATCGATCCGGCTCTCAAAGTCATTCATCCGGAGAAAATTCGTCGGCCCGAAATAATCCACCACACAGGCGACCTTTGTGCTTAGACTCGTGTAAGCCCCAATAGAACCATCCATCGCCTTCACGCCGACTGAAGTGCCCAACATCGCGACCAGATGTCCACCCGCAGAGGTGCCATACACAGCGATTTTACTGCCATCCAGACCATGTTCTACCGCATTGGCCTTGACCCAGCGAATCGCCGCCTTGCAGTCGTGAATCTGCGCCGGCCATTTAGCCTCGTTGCTCAACCGATAACCAATTGACACCCCGGCATAATTTCCCGATTTCAGAAAACTACGAATCCTATTAAGCCCTCCATCCTTGCTTCCACCTCGCCACCCACCCCCATGGATAAACGCAATCACCGGCAACGGCTTGTCAGATGTTCGCTTTATGGGCAAAGCCAAGTCCAGTGTCTGCCGAGCATTGTTCGTTCCGGCATAGGAAATGCCCTGCATGACTTTAAAGCCCTCAAGCTTTGGCCGCCGCTGCTGCCGTTTACCTCTATCTCTGCTCAAATACGAAACATGCTCTTTGAGCGAAATAAAACCGCTTTTATCGCTATCGACGCGTTCAAAGTTGCTCTTGGCATTATTGGGCAACTCCTCTTTTGAAAGCTTATCGTCCTTGTTCTTATCCCAATCACGAAACGACTTTTCGTGCCGGAACTCTTGCGCCAAGACCACCTGAAACAGTATAGCAACGCATGCAACCAATGAGATCAAACGGGGGTAATTCATGACCAAGTCTTGACTCACTTTAACAAATCAAGCAAGTAAAGGTTGCCACTCCGTTCTTGCTTCTTCAACAAAGCTTGGCTTGGATACCGCTTATGACAAACCTTCGCCCCACACACCGGTTCCTGCTAACCATCACCACCCTAATCGGACTCACAATGAGCGAATTCCCCCTACCCGCCGCAAACTACGACGAGACCAAGGTCCCAAAGTACGAGCTCCCTGATCCGCTCACAATGCGGGACGCAACCAGGGTCAGCTCGGCGAAGGACTGGATGGAGAAAAGACGCCCCGAGGTGCTCGAGCTTTTCCGCGAACAGGTTTACGGCCGCAGCCCGGAACGCCCAAAGGGACTCAAGTTCAAGGTCATCCAAAACGACGCCACAGCGCTGGATGGTCAGGCGATCCGACGCGAGGTGCTCATCACCTTCGCTCGCAAGGAGCAAACTCCCGAGGCCAACATGCTCATTTATCTTCCAAAAAATGCTGATGGCCCGGTCCCGACATTTCTAACGATGAACTTCGATGGAAATCACACCATTCACCCCGACCCCGGTATCTCAATCACTCGTAGCTGGGTACGAAACATTAAGGATTGGGGTATCAAAAACAACCGGGCCAACGAACGATCCCGAGGTGCAAAACGCTCGCGCTGGGCAATCGAAACAATCCTCAACCGCGGCTACGGCTTGGCCACGATCTACTATGGTGATATCGACCCAGACTATGACGATGGATTTTCAAATGGTGTCCACCGGCTTTACCCCAAGCCAAAGCCCGATGAATGGGGCAGTATCTCCGCCTGGGCGTGGGGCCTAAGCCGTTGCCTCGACTATCTCGAAACCGACCGAGACATTAACGCTAAAAAGGTTGCCGTGATGGGCCACTCCCGCCTGGGTAAAACCGCACTCTGGACGGGCGCACAGGACGAGCGATTTGCCATGGTCATCTCAAACAACTCAGGCTGTGGCGGTGCTGCGTTGAGCAGGCGCCAGTTTGGAGAAACGGTCAAACGTATCAATAGTAGCTTCCCCCACTGGTTCTGCGACAACTTCACAAAATACAACGACCGCGTGAACGACCTTCCGGTCGATCAACACATGCTAATCGCCCTAGCTGCACCTCGCCCAGTATATATTGCCAGCGCGGAAAAAGACGACCATGCCGACCCTAAAGGCGAATTCCTCTCCGGCTACCACGCTGGCCCGGTGTACGAATTGTTTGGCTTAAAAGGCGTCGGCTCATTCAAGCAACCAAAAACCGATCAACCCGTAGGCCAGCACGTTGGCTACCACTTACGAACAGGCAATCACGACGTCACCGACTTTGACTGGGAACAATACCTCAACTTTGCCGACCGCCATTTGAAGTAAACCAAAGATACACTTGCCCAAGTTCCAACAGGAGTTAAATCATTCAACTGACTAGTTTCCAAGCACAGACTTGAGCCAAAAATGAGCCATTAACGCAGCACCATTACTGGAAGGGTGCACCCCGTCCTTTGCCCAATATTCAGGTGGCGCAATTGTTATTGCCTGATCGAACATTGATTGAAACGGGATAAAATGAGCCTTGAATTCATTTGATATTTTCTTTGCAGCGACCCTGAATTTGTCGAATTCAGGAAACCATTTATCACTCACTGCTCCGCATCGTAGTACAAACGGCTCACAAATAACTAACTTCACACTTGGCAAAACATTAATGGTGCGTTCAAGCAAATCCCGATAGTCCGATTCATAAGTCGAAACGGTTCCATCGTAGTTGCCGTTAAGGTTATGCCAGATATCGTTGACTCCAATTAGAATACTTAAAACATCAGGCTTAAGGTTGAGACAATCTTTTTGCCATCGCGCAGCCAATTGATGAACCTTATGACCGCCTACCCCTCGGTTGAAGACCTTCAAGTCATGATCAGGTAACTCAGTAAGCATGTTGGCTGCAGCAAACCATGAATAGCCCTGACCGAGGGCTTTTTGGTTATTCGCCTTGGCAGCGTCTGCCCTACTCCTTCCCGAATCCGTTATTGAGTCGCCCTGAAATAAGACGACGCTACCCTTCTTAATTAGCGACATCTTCTCTCGGGCAGCGGCATTAACCTCAGCTGAAAAGCTTGCAAGAACAGCCGTTGTTGCTGTTGCCTTACAAAAACTTCGACGATTGATTCCATTGAATGTGGGTCCTTTGGACATATGGAAAAATGCTAATTGACGGTATCTTGACGGCAAGATCAAATAACAAAATAAAAACAGGAAGCAGACTTCATTTCTGTGTGAAAAACAGGAGCGACCGCTTTCTGCGGTCCAGAAATCCAGACAATTGGCCTCACTTAATGATTGTTGCCGGCAGTTGTAATTTCATCTTGAATCGGTAGTCATTCCGATGAGCGTGTTTTTTAGCCGTTCTAGCTATTACCACAAAAATCCCTCCATTGAAAAACTCAGGGGTGATTACTGAACCTCAATTATTTTAGTCCATCAGCCACAGAGGCAACCGGCACGACATCTTAGCTTTACCCGGGAGGCAATTACAGTGACTTCATGTTAATGTTATAAATGAGATTATCTACAGGCATAAACCGACTTGACTCAGGTGGTTTGTGGCCATCAAATTCGCCAGTCATCATAATCTTATGAATGTTACTCGACGTCAATTTCTGGGTTCCGTGCTCTCTTCAACTGCGATAGCGCCGAATGTCATTACTTCTAGAGCTTGGGCAAGCAAATCAAGCGGCAAAATCAATCTTGGTTTTATTGGTGTTGGTATAATGAGTCGTGGTCACCTGAACTATTTCCTTGGTCAAGAGGATTGCCGTGTAGTCGGGATAGCCGAGGTGGCAAAAGTGCGCCGAGACCATTCAATGGGCATGGTTCAGGACCGATATGGCCCTAATCATGGCTGCAAGGCATATGACGATTTTAGAGAGTTACTGGGGGACAAATCGATTGATGCCGTCGTTATCGGTACGCCTGACCACTGGCACGCCATGGCTGCCATCATGGCTGCAGATTCAAAGAAGGATATTTACTGTGAAAAACCTTTGACAGTAACCGTCCGGGCGGCACTTGAGACAGTTAAGGCGGCTCAACGAAACAACATTGTATTTCAGGTTGGCAGCCAACAACGCACCGAGTTTGGCGGGCACTTTCGTCGAGCCGTTGAGTGCATTCGTAACGGTCGTATTGGCAAAGTGACCAAGGTCAAGATTGGCGTTGGAGCGCCCGCGATAGCTTGTGATCTGCCCAGTGAGGCGAGGCCGGATGGTATCGATTGGGAAGCCTGGCAGGGACCGGCACCAGATAGGGGGTTCAACAAGATACTTTGTCCGATTGATGTCAACCGTCACTTCCCTCAATGGCGTCGCTACCGGGAGTATGCCGGGGGTGGCCTAAGTGATATGGGGGCGCATCATTTTGATATAGCTAAGTGGGCGATGAATTTAGACGAAACTACCCCTGTGAAAATTGTCCCGCCCAAGGAAGGCCAAAGCGGATTGCGCTTGGTCTATAGTAACGGCGTGGAATTCATTCATGAGTCGACAAAGGACCGGTTAAAGGACTGTGTGTTTTACGGTTCCGAAGGAACGGTTTTTGTTGCACGCAGTGGCATTAGTGCCGATCCCAAAACAGCTGTTAACTCGCCGTTCGGCAAAAACGATTGGCGACTGCCAGACATAGGAAAAAGTCACAGACGTAACTGGATTGACTGCATTCGATCACGCAAAAAGCCAGTCGCTGATGTGTCATATGGGGCACACACTTCTATAGTATGCAGCTTGGCCAATATCGGTTACCAACTACGTAGAGAACTGGATTGGAACCCTGAAAACTATCGTTTCGGTGGTGACAAGGAAGCCAACACTTTGGCTAACCGTACAGGTCGTGGTGAATGGAAATATACTTGAACAATCAAAGCAAAAAACTAGAAAATTTTATGAATGGATCTTTTGTGTGACTGTGTTTCTGGCTGACTTGTTGCTGGATATATCGACAGAAAATTCCAACAGAATTTAAACCACATACAAACAAATGTTTTATTTCAGGAAAACAACCATTCTATTGTCGTTGAGTTTGATCATAACGCTATCGGACTCGCTGCAGTCCGCGCAGGAGAAACCGAACATCGTCTATATCATGGTGGATGATATGGGCTATGGCGACCCGGGGTGTTACAATCCGAAATCAAAAATCCCCACACCCCATATCGACTCGCTGGCCAATGCCGGAATGCGCTTCACCGATGCCCACTCGCCTGGGGCTTTATGTCATCCTTCGAGGTACGGATTACTAACCGGGCAGCATCCGTTTCGCACAGATGTTACGCTATGGCGGAAGCAACCTGTAATCCGGGAGGGACAGATGACGATCGCTTCGTTATTGCAGTCCAACGGTTACCAAACGGCGATGGTCGGCAAGTGGCATCTTGGCTTTCAGGAAAACGGCTACGACAAACCGCTGCCTGGAGGCCCGACGGATCGTGGATTCGATTCTTATTTTGGCATCAGAGCTTCTACTGATATTCCACCCTATTTTTACATCCGTGGCAACCACGCTGTCGCGACACCGAGCGCTAGCATCGAGGCGAACAAAAGCGATGGTTGGTCATCGATTCAGGGTGCCTTCTGGCGAGCGGGTGGAATCGCGCCGGATCTGAAACTGAAGGACGTCCTCCCCCGCTTTACCGATGAGGCGATCAACGTCATCGAGGATCATGCTGAGACAAAAAACAAAAAGCCGCTGATGCTGTATCTCGCGTATCCGGCACCGCACACGCCCTGGCTGCCATCAAACAAGTTTCGCGGCAGCAGCGAAGCCGGCATGTACGGCGACTTTTTGGTGATGGTGGACGCGATGATCGGACGTGTGCTCGAAGCGCTCGACAAGGCCGGAATGAACGATGACACACTGCTGTTTTTCACCTCCGACAACGGCCCAGTCTGGTACGACACTGACGTTCAGCGGTTTGACCACAACTCCGTCGGTGGTCTGCGAGGCATGAAGGCCGACGCTTGGGAAGGCGGCCACCGTATGCCGTTTATCGCGCGCTGGCCTGGCAGGATTCAAGCCGGATCGGTCAGCGGGCAGACGATCTGTTTTACAGATATGCTGGCGACATTCGCCGCGGTCGCGGATGCTGAGTTACCGCCGGACGCTGGGCCAGACAGCTTTGATATTCTCCCTGTTCTACTGGGCAAGCAACCCGAGTCCAAGGCGATTAGAGGACCTCTGGTTATCCCTGCCAGACGAGGCATGATGTCAATTCGCTCAGGACACTGGAAACTAATCACCGGGTTAGGCTCGGGAGGGTTCTCAAAACCCAATTATATTAAACCTGCGCCAGACGGCCCAAAAGGGCAGCTTTACCATCTAGGCGATGACCTAGCGGAAACCCGCAACCTGTACCTGGATAAACCAAACATCGTGAAATCTCTTCAGAGCAAGTTGTCACAAATTCTGAATCAAACAAAAACACGACCGTAAAAAACCACCCTCAATAAGATCAATAAAATGAAACAACTAATAATTATAATTACTTTTATTTTCTGGCTTTTATGCGGTGCTATAACAGAATCAAAAGCTGCCAAAACTTACAAGACCCGACCTAATATAATTTTTATTATGGTGGATGACGCCGGGTACGGCGACTTTGGCTGCTACGGACAAAAGCTATTTGCCACGCCAAACATCGATCGCATGGCGACCGAGGGGATGCGTTTTACGCAGCATTACTCAGGCAGCACAGTGTGCGCGCCAACCCGCTGCAGCATTATGAACGGCGTACACACTGGTCATGCCTACGTGCGCGGCAATCGTGAAGTGCAACCAGAAGGCCAGGCTCCGATCCCAGCAAACATGATCACCATCCCCAAGCTGCTTAAAGAGGCCGGCTACACCACTGGCATGTTCGGAAAGTGGGGCCTCGGTGCGCCGGGGTCCAGCGGTGATCCCATAAACCAGGGTTGGGACGAGTTTTTTGGCTACAACTGCCAGCGCCAAGCGCACACGTTTTATCCCAAGCACCTCTGGCATAACGACAGCAAGGTGATGCTCGACGGCAAAGCCTATTCGCATGATCTCATCCAAAAACAGGCACTGAAATTCATCCGCGATAACGCGAAGAAACCGTTCTTCGCCTACATGCCGATCACCATCCCGCACGCAGCTATGCAGTGCCCTGAGGAGGATGTCGCTCCTTTCCGGAAAAAGTTTCCGCAGTTCGAAGACAAAATAGGCAAGTACGGTCATGGCACGAAGGTTCGCAATCCTGTCGCTGCGTTTGCCGGCATGATGACCCGCATGGACCGTGGCGTCGGCCAAGTACTCGATCTTTTGGATGAATTAAAAATCACCGACAACACTCTCGTGTTGTTCTCCAGCGACAACGGCCCGCACCATGAGGGCGGTCACCAACCAGGATTCTTCAATAGTAACGGGCCGCTGAAAGGCCATAAGCGTGATCTGTACGAGGGTGGCATCCGAGTACCGTTAATCGCCTATTGGCCCGGTAGGGTGAAGGCAGGCAGCGTGAGCGACCACATTTGTGCTCACTGGGATTTGATGCCAACGTTTTGCGAACTTGCGAATATAACAACCCCAAAACACACCGACGGCATCTCGTACGCCCCAGCGCTTACCGGTAGTAAACAGAAGAAACACGACTATCTATACTGGGAATTTCACTCATACGGAAACGCGCAAGCCATTCGTATGGGCGATTGGAAGGCAATTCGTTTGAAGGTCAAAAACAACCCCGACGCACCAATCCAGCTTTACAATCTCAAACAAGACATCGGCGAAACCAAAAACATTGCTGCCATGCATCCGAATGTAATAAAACAGGTAGACCTATTGTTTAAGGAGGCTCACACCCCCTCTGAACGATTCCCGTTGTTCGCGAAAAAAAGATAGCGCTTAGCCAAGGGCAGGACATGGACTCAAAATTTCAACTACACCAAACACAACGATGAAAAAACTAATTCTTATAGTGTCTGTGATCTCATGCAGTGTATCAGTTTGTGTTGAGGCGGCGAAGCAAGGGTCGGGCCGACCCAATATCGTTTTGATCATGGCCGACGATATGGGGTATGAAGCCTTGTCGGTGAACGGCAGTGAATCCTATAAATCACCAAGTCTGGACAAGTTGGCCGCTCATGGCATTCGTTTTACCAACTGTTTCGCAAACCCGATCTGCACCCCGTCGCGGGTGAAGATCTTGAGCGGGCTATACAACGTTCGTAACTACGTTGAGTTTGGCCATCTTGATCGCGGACAAACCACCTTTGCTCATCAACTGAAGGCTGCTGGGTATAAAACCTGCATCGCAGGCAAGTGGCAGTTGGGCAAGCAGACAGACTCACCTCAACACTTTGGTTTTGAGCAGTCCTGCCTCTGGCAGCATACGCGTAGCGGTCGATCAACGGAGAATGGTAAGAATATCGATCGACGTTTCGTCAATCCTCTGCTGGAGATCAACGGTAAGGAAAAGAACTACATCAACGGCGAATACGGGCCACAGGTCTGTACAGACTTTATCTGCGACTTCATCGACGAGAACAGGGAAAAGCCATTTCTGGTTTATTACCCAATGATACTCACGCACTGCCCCTTCGATCCGACTCCGGATTCCACCGACTGGGATCCAAAACGACTTGGTTCCACCACATACAAGGGGGATCGTAACAACCCTCAGCGGCATTTCCGCGACATGGTCGCCTATGCAGACAAGGTCGTCGGGCAAATTGTGGCGCAGCTTGAAAAATCGGGTATCCGCGACAACACGCTGCTGATTTTTACGGGCGACAACGGCACTGACAAGCCGATCGTCACCTCATGGAACGGCACAAAGGTCGCCGGCGACAAGGGCAATATGACCGACGCGGGGACACGCGTACCACTAATCGCCAGCTGGCCTGCCGGCATCAAGCAACCCGGGCGCGTCGACGACAATCTGGTCGAGTTCTGTGACGTAATGCCAACGCTCTGCGAAGTCACGGGTGCCAAGCTGCCTTCGAACTATCCGGGCGACGGTTCAAGCATCGTTCCTGTACTCCAGAACAATACGAGCGTTCGCAAGAAGGACTGGATTTATATCTGGTATTCG
>Ga0115011_10003699_pt1 | contig 10401 bp, 9 predicted proteins | sample TroAtlMetagenome_2_FD_88705 | JGI IMG/M metagenome (GOLD analysis project Ga0115011, IMG submission 88705) | Marine eukaryotic phytoplankton communities from Atlantic Ocean - Tropical Atlantic ANT8 Metagenome | ecosystem: Environmental > Aquatic > Marine > Oceanic | place: Tropical Atlantic... | reverse complement strand
AAGCAGCCCGACCACCAAGAGGCGAAGCAGCCCGACCAGCAAGAGGCGAAGCAGCCCGACCAGCAAGAGGCGAAGCAGCCCGACCAGCAAGAGGCGAAGCAGCCCGACCACCAAGAGGCGATAACGATGACATAAGCCGGAAGATAGAATTTGAGTTGAACAAATTATTTAGGTCTAAAAAGACAGTCAACAGTGAGGAGCTTTTACAAGCTCTTAAATTTTTAGATCGCAATCGAGATGGTAGCTTTTCAAAAGAAGAGCTTTTTCCTGAAGGTTCACAAGACCATCTAGGAGAGGAATAATCTAAATTATATTGAATTAGATAATACAACTCGATTTAGGAATTAGTATACTTTTTTCTAACGAGTATTCTGCCCTTATCCATTTGGATAAGGGTTTTTTTTTAATCTAAAAATCTAATTAGAATTTAACATATAACATCAAATATTTAAAATTAATTACAGCCCTAAAACTGAAAATTTTTGGAGCATATCATAAAAGATTTATGCCATGTCGAAATGATATCGAAACGTATCAAATTCAATTTTTAAAGTTCCTGAAAATTAAGGAAAACAGCATCTCCCTTGCCTGTCACGCAGGAGGTTGCGAGTTCAAGTCTCGTCACTCCCGCCATCTTCTTTTCTAAGTTTTCTTCACATCAACAAACAGTGACAGGTTTAAGTGTACCTTGGTGTCTTGAGTGATGGTGGCACGGCGACTTCTTGTGACAACTCAAGTAAGTGTAACCGAATGTAACTAAATACTAAGGAATGTGAGAGTGCGATTTTGACTTTTGGCAGAAGAAATGACAGATGCTGTTGAGCAGAATGTTTGGTGGTTTAGGCTTGGCTGGCTTGAAAAGGAAAGATTTTAAAAGGACGATCAAGGACAGCAGCGACCAGTTTGCCGCCGAGGCCAATCGGCGGAATAACAACAATTGATGCTGGAGAAGTAAACCAAGCCTTCCGAGCCAGAGGAAAAACACACTAGCGGCAATCCAGTGTGGGATTGGAGTTGGACTGTTGGCGATGGTTTGTTATAAGTTGTATATGGTTAAGTTACTTATTTTGTCCATATTGTTTGTTACAGGGTGTTCAACCGTCGCCAAGATTAGCAGGTCTGGGTATGAGGAAGCGCCACATAAAGTTCTAGTAAAAAATGGAAATATTGAACTTAGATCTTATTCAGAACTGCAATTAGTTGAAACAAGCATGAACACAGAAGATGAAGGTGGATTTATGCGATTGTTTAATTATATAGATCGAGGTAATTCAAAATCACAAAAAATTGCGATGACAACGCCTGTATACATTCAGAAAAGGAAGAGTGGGAAAACAATGGCTTTTGTGCTGCCTTCTTCAATTAATAAAGATGAAGTTCCAGCCCCCACTGGTATCAATGTGAAAACTGAAATAAGATCATCTGGTACATTTGCGGTATATCGATACTCAGGAAAGAGGATCGATGGAGGTTCTGATAATGCTAAAAAATCATTAAACGATTGGATATTAAAAAACGGCTTCAAAATTTTATCAGAGCCAATAAATGCATATTATGACACACCGTGGACACCAACTTTTTTTCGTCGTAATGAACTTATGATTCAGGTTGATGCGGATCATCCGTGATGAGAGATAAGTAGTCATTTTAAAAACAAGATTGTGGTGACTGTCACTGGGCAGTGGGTCGCTCGGCATCTCGCTGCACACTTAGGTGAAATTAATGGCTGGTTGACTGGAAAAAGGAATTGGAGCTTCATTGATTTGTTAATCTTTGCGTTGATTTTATCCTAATAGTCGTGACGACGAATTACATCCACTACTTCTGGAACAAGAAGGCTTTTGTCCCGCCTGATACTTCCAGTACTTGGCCAGCGTTGATCTGTTCTGTTGGTTTCCGTTAAGGCAGGCGACCCGGTCGACCGTTTTGGTCACTGCGTGGAAATTTTTGCACTGCCTCCTCGGTCGGTTCCTCAACCGGCGCGGCTTCCTTCACTGCATCGTCACTCGGAGATGTATCTTCGGGCCCTTCTTTTTCAAAGCTCTTGGCCAAAATATTAGTCACATCCAACACTACCTAAAGAACTGTAGCTACAAAAGAAAACAGCGGATTAAAAGAAGCTGTGGATTGTAAGCGACGGTTCAGCCCCTAGGGTGGTATTGCTGGTGGATGGCCTTGAGTCGTTTGCCGGCGACGTGGGTATACACTTCGGTGGTCGCGATGCTGGAGTGGCCGAGCAATTCCTGAATGACCCGCAGGTCGGCGCCGTGTTCGAGCAGGTGCGTTGCGAAACTGTGCCGCAACATGTGCGGCGTGATGTTTCGCTCGATGCCGGCGAAGCCGCACCGTTTCTTGATGCGCGACCACAGCGTCACCGGCGCAAACGCCGAGCCTCGGCTCGTGAGGAAAACATTCCCCGGACTCTTGCCGGTCTTGGCCAGTTTGCCGCGTCCGTGTTCCAGGTAGCGCTCGATTGCCTCGATGGCGCGGCGGCCCACCGGTACGATTCGCTCTTTATTTCCCTTGCCGATGACGTGGATAAAACCGGCGTCGAGCTGCAGTTGCTCGAGCCGCAGCCCTCGCAACTCGGCCAACCGCAAGCCGGAGGCGTAACAAAGCTCAAGCATCGCGTGATCGCAAAGCGTCGCTGGTGTCACCGGCTCAATCGACCGCAGCAGTTTCTCGATCTCCCCATCGGTCAACGCCTTGGGCAGGCGTTTCCAGCGGCGGGGCAACGTAAGGTTTTCGGCTATATTCGACGGCAGAAACTGTTCCTGCACGCAGAAGCGGTAGAACGCCTTCAGCGCGGCGATTTCAAGATATAAGCTCTCTGTGCTAAGCTTGGCAGATTCTCTGCGGGGTCGGCCGCGTTTTTTTGATGTGTCATCGCCGGTGGGCGTTTCACTTTTTCGCTGGTGCCTGAGATAGCCAAGCAGATGCGATAACTTGACGGAGTTCCAGCTGGTGAGTTGCTGTGTGCCGGCCCAGTCGGCGAAACGATTGAGTATGCTGCTGTAGGCTTTTTGGGTGTGCGCGGACTGGCCCCGCTCGTGGCGGAGGTACTGCCCAAACTCCTCGATCAACGCCTGCATTTCCCGGCCGCAGATGCTACGGGCGATTTGGCTTTGCGGTCAACGAGGATAGCCGTATTATTCTGCCCACATTGAAATTTTGTTTGCCCATTTTGTTTGCGGGGATACTGGCTGCGGTCGAGGCTGGCCACGCCTGCCGTTACACGGTACGCGATGTCGGCTTTGCGGACTTGGGCAACGAGCGCTTCACGTTTTTTTGTTTCATTGACGACCAGGTGTCCGGTGCCCAAGTGGATCGACTGGGCCAAGCGGCGTCGGTACTGTTCGTCGATGCCAACGTCCGGTTCCAGTTGGTGAATCTGACCAAGGGCGATCATCCGCAGGCCAAGCGCTTGGCCGAGCGGACACCGGGCGTGCCCGCCGGATTGCTGCTTTCGCCCACTGGCGAGTTGGCTTGGCCGGTTAACTTTCCCTCCGCCAAGCTGGAGAATCCCGAGTGGTCATTTCTGTCATCCGTCGTTTCGTCGCCGATCCGGGACGCGCTCATCAAAAAACTGATTCCAGCCTACGCTGTGATTTTGTTCATAGAGGGAACAGACGGGGCGCAAACCAGACGCGCCCGGGCTGCGGTGGACGATGCCATCAAGGCGATCACGCCGCTGCTGCCGGAAATGCCTAAGCCGGTCGATCATCCGCCGGAGGTCGTCGTTGTGCCGGCCAAGCGCATCGCCGGCGAGTCGGTGCTTTTGTGGAGTCTTGGCCTCGATGCTGGGCAGGTGCCGGAGCCGCAGGCCGTGGTGCTGATGGGGCGCGGTCGCCGGGTGGGCCAACCCCTGCGGGGCGGTTTGGTGACACGCTCAGAGTTGCAGGAGGCGCTGGCGGTGGTGGGGCAGGACTGCGAGTGCGGGCTCGACCGGGTGTGGATGCAGGGAGAGCCCTTCCCTTTGTCGTGGGGTCGAACTGAGCGGACTGCGGCGTACGCTGCGCTCGGGTTCGATCCGGACAATCCGCAGGTCAAAGGTGAGATCAGCCGCATTATATCGCGCGGCCCGAACTCACAAGCAAACGGGGCCGCGTCATCGAGTCACTTTGAACAACTATCGATGGGCTACAGCGAGGAGTTGATTGAGTTTAACATAGAGCCGGAGGAGTTGCTCGAAGCCGATCCGGAACCGATCGCGGAACCGGTTGCGGAGGCCAAGCAGGTTGAATTTGACCCGGAACCGGCTGCGATTGGCCAGGTGAACACTGTATGGTGGACGCTGGGTATCATCGCCGTGGCGACTTTGGCAGGCGGCGGATTGCTATTGCTGCGGAGGTCGGGCAACTGATGTCAGTTTGGTCGCACATTCTCCGCGAGGTGGTTTTCCGTAAACTCAACGCTCTTTTTACGCTTCTGGGTTTGGCGATGGCGGTGACGGTGGTCGTCGCGTCGCAATTGCTGGCCGAGGCAGACGAGCGTGAAACACGGCGGGTGACTCGTGACATGGGCTTCAACCTTCGGTTGATTCCCGCCAAGACCGACTTGGGGCAGTTTTATCGTGACGGTTTCTCTCGGCACGCCATGGATGCCTCGATGCTCGACCGTCTGGCGACGCAGTTGACCAACAAGGTTTCATTCAACCATCTCGTCGGCTCGTTGCGCCGCGAATACACCATCAACGGGCAGGACATCCTGCTGGTCGGCCTGTCGGAAACTTATGTTGCGCCGGGGCAGGGCAAAAAGCCGATGGGCTTCGCCATCGAAAAAGGCACGATCCACATCGGCTCCCAAGTCGCGCTGGTGCAGGAAAAAAAGAAGAATGACACAATGCACGTCGGCGTGCGGCAGTTTGCGGTCGCGAACGACCCCATCGAGACCGGCACGCCGGATGACATCACGATTTTTGTGCGGCTCGAGGACGCGCAATCGGTGCTCGGGTTGGCGGCGAAAATTAACGAGATCGAGGCGATCGACTGTCTCTGCCTCACAGCCGATCAGGATCCGCTGGCCATTTTACGAAAAGAGATCGGCGGTATTTTGCCGGAAGTGCAAGTGGTTCACCAACGCACGCTGGCCGACGCCCGCGCCAAGCAGCGGCAGACCCGCGAGAAGGTGAACCAATTCGTGCTGCCGTCGGTGTTTGTCGCCGGTGCGGTTTGGGTGGCACTGCTTGCGGTTTTCAACGTGCGCGACCGTCGGCAGGAGATCGGAATTCTGCGTGCACTTGGCAAGGGTGGTGAACGTATCGCTGCATTGTTCCTCGGCAAGGCGGTGTTACTTGGGTTGGTGGCGGCATTGATCGGCTCTGCGCTTGGCACGTGGGTGGTGCTGGAGTTTGGGCCGTCGCTATTTCCGGTGACGAAGAAGGCGATTCAGGCGAACTGGCCGCTCGCCGCACAGTTGATCATGGTGACGCCAGTGTTCGCAGCGCTGGCCAGTTTTATCCCGGCGATGCTTGCCGTGTCACATGATCCGGCTGAAACCCTGCGGGAGGATTGACGATGATACGCTGCGACGAGGTCACAAAAATTTTCAGTAAGAACGGCTCACAGGTCATGAGCCTCGATCGGTTCACGGCGGAAGTTGCAGACGGCGAGTTCGTTGCCGTGCGCGGGCCAAGCGGCTCCGGCAAAACCACGCTGCTGCTAACCCTCGGCGGCATGCAGCGGCCAAGCGAGGGCTTAGTGCAACTCGCCGGGCGTGACCTTTACGCAATGTCGCCGGCGGAGCGTGCGCGGCTTCGCTCGAGCGAGATCGGGTTCGTGTTTCAAATGTTTCATCTCGTCCCGTATCTCGATTTGCTCGGAAACGTGCTGTTGGCCTGTCCCGGTAAACCAAGCGCTGAGGTGAGGCAGCGGGCTGGGGAGTTGATGGACGAACTCGGCCTGGCCGATCGCGCCAGCCATCGTCCCGGCGAACTTAGCGCCGGGGAGCGGCAGCGTCTGGCCGTGGCCCGTGCGTTGTTAAACCGACCCAAGCTGATTCTCGCCGACGAGCCGACCGGCAATCTTGACCCGGAAAACGCGGCGGAAGTAATCCGGCACTTGGCCGAGTTTCACCGCGGTGGTGGCACGGTGGTGCTGGTGACCCATGGCGAGGTGGTGAATGCCCATGCTGATCGGACTTTGAGCCTCGAGCAGGGCCGATTGGTCACCAATTGAAGGATTGATTGTACGCGGCAAGAATGGTAACTTCAACGAATGGAAGCGATCATGTCAGTTATGATAGGAGTCGCGTTGAGCGCGACGTGTGGGTTCCGTGTCTTTGTGCCTTTGCTGGCGGTGAATATCGGCACCCGGGCTAAGGATACCGACGGGCAACCATTGATCGATTTGGCTGGCGGGTTCGATTGGTTGAGTAGTGACATTGCACTGATGGTTTTTCTCGTGGCGACTCTTTTCGAAATCGGAGGCTATTACATTCCGTGGATTGACAATTTGCTCGACACCATTGCCAGCCCTGCGTCGATCGTGGCTGGGACGGTTATCACGGCTTCTTTTGTGACTGGACTGGATCCGTGGCTGCAATGGCTGCTCGGCGTGATCGCCGGCGGTGGCGCGGCCGGTGCGGTGCAGGCGACAACTGTCGTGACTCGCGCCGGCTCGACTGTGACAACTGGAGGATTGGGCAACCCCATCGTGGCTTCGGTCGAGACGAGCGGTGCCTTCCTCGGCTCGGCTCTTTCGATCGTCGCGGTGGAATTTGCGATCGTTGTGTTTGTGCTGCTGCTTGGGTGTGGTTTTTGGATTTGGTGGCGCCGCCGCCATAAATTGGCTGAGGCGCACTAGCTAATGCATTCAGGCCTTACTAGAATTGCACTCACGTTGACCTGTGCGTTCGCCGTCGTTGGAGCGGAGCCATCTGATCACTGGGCATTTCAGCCGGTGACTCGGCCAAGTGTGCCGGATGTGTCGGGGGCCGCTTGGCCAAGAGGTGCACTGGATTATTTCGTCCTGGCCAAGCTCCTCGAAAACGGGATGCAACCGGCCCGGCCTGCCGGTCGCCGGACATTGATTCGCCGGGTGACCCTCGACCTGACCGGCCTGCCTCCGACTCCTGGGGAGGTGGATACCTTTGTCTCCGACGAATCGCCGGGAGCATATCGGCGACTCGTCGAGCGAGTGCTGGCCTTGCCGCGTTTTGGTGAGCGGTGGGGGCGTCACTGGCTCGACGTTGCGCGTTACGCCGACACCAAGGGTTACCTCGCCGGAAACCAGGCGCGGCTCTTCACCCACTCGTACACTTATCGCGATTATGTGATCGATGCCTTCAACGCTGACTTGCCTTATGACCGATTCATTGTCGAGCAGGTAGCCGCCGACAAGCTGGAATTGGGGGAGGACAAAGAGCCGCTGGCCGCGATGGGTTTTCTCACGGTGGGGCGGCGTTTTTTGAACAACCCGCATGACATTATAGACGACAGGATCGACGTAGTGACCCGCGGCATGATGGGCTTGACTGTCAGTTGCGCCCGCTGCCACGATCACAAGTACGACCCCATCCCGATAGCTGATTACTACTCGCTCTACGGCGTGTTTGCCAGCAGCCATGAGCCGGGCGAAAAGCCGTTTATCAGCGATGCGGTTGATCCCATACAACGGGCGGCGTTCGATGAGGAACGCAAGCGCCGTGAGGACAAGCTGAACAATTATAAGCGTGAGCAGTACGCGCGCGTTCGCGAGCAGGTGAAAAAGCAGTCTGGCGACTATATTTGGGCGGCGCACCGCGCGGCTGAAGTACCAGCAGGGAAGGTTGATGAACTAGCCCGAAAAGACAAGCTCGACCCCGAATTGACGCGCCGGTGGATGCGATACCTGGCCAAGCGGAGGGAGTCTGACGACCCAGTTTTTGCGGCTTGGTTTGCGCTGACCAAGCTTGATGCCGGTTCGTTCGGTGAGCAGGCGAAGGCGGTGCTCGGCGGTAAGCCGTTGGCGAATGTGCATCCGGCGGTGCGTTCGGTCCTTTCGGATGCCGGTTCGCTCGAGGTGGCGGCCAAGTCGCTTGGTCTACTGCTGTACAAGGCCAAGGCCGAAGAGCCCAAACTGCGCGAGGCAGTTCACTCCGACGACTCGCCGGCCAAGCTTTCAGATGGAGCCGTAAATCGAGTGATGGATGTGAAGGGGAAGGAGGGCATCCGGTCTCGGAAACGTAAATTCGACGAGTTGGAGGGCGAACACCCCGGTGCACCCAACCGCGCGATGGTGCTCCTCGACAACGCTTCGCCGCACAATCCGCGGATTTTCAGGCGAGGTAACCCGGGCATGAAAGGGGACCCTGTGCCGAGGCGCTTCATCGCGGCATTATCGCATGGCGAGCGCAAGTCGTTTGTGGAGGGGAGCGGGCGACTCGAGATGGCCAAGGCGATTGCTGACCCTGCGAATCCGCTCACGGCGCGGGTGATGGTCAACCGCGTTTGGCAAAGATTGTTTGGTAGCGGGTTGGTCATCACTCCGAGTGACTTTGGCTTGCGGGCCGAGCCGCCGTCGCATCCCAAGTTACTCGATTTTCTTGCGGCGGATTTCGTTGAGAATGGCTGGTCGATCAAGGCATTGATCAGGGGCATCGTGACCTCGAGTACGTATCAGCAGGGCGAGACGGTTCATCTGAAATATGCCGAGCAAGATCCCGGTAATAGGCTGCTTTGGCAGATGAACCGCAAGAGGCTAGACTTCGAGGCGATGCGCGATTCGGTGCTGAGTGTCTCTGGCAACCTCACCCTCAAGCAGGGTGGCCGCTCGATTCATATTGCCAACAAGCCGGACGCCAGTCGCCGGACGGTGTACGGTTTCGTTGACCGTCAAAACCTGCCGAACTTGTTTCGCACCTTCGACTTTGCCGGGCCGGACACGACATGCCCGAAGCGCTTTACCACCACGGTGCCGCAGCAGGCGTTGTATCTACTGAACAGCCCTTTCATCGAGGCACAAGCCAAGCGCCTGGGCGCCCGTTCGGGCGTGACGTCAGCTGATGACGAAGAGCGTATCCGTGTGATTTACCGCTTGGCATACCAGCGTGAGCCATCGGCGGAGGAGTTGGCCTTGGCCAAGGCTTTTGTCGATGAATTTGTGCCGAGTGCCGCCGCGTGGGAGCGGCTTGGTCAGGCGCTGTTGGTTTCCAACGAAATGATGTTCGTCGACTAATTTAAGCACATTTTAGCATTTCATGATTAAATGCTTCTAGGGAAGGAATATGACGCAAGTTGCTTCTTTAATTTAAGTACCGCCACTTCTTTTGCCTTAGCTTCAACTTCTACTGTAAGTTTTGAATCTATCCAATAATCAGGGAAGTCTTTTAAATCGATAAAGTCATGATGTTGGCGTGGTTTCGCCCCACTCCAACCTTGACGCGGACTTGATATATGAAACATAGGCTCTCTATCCCATGTTTCTATTGCTTTTGTTGTGGCTTCTTCACTTGATATATTATCTTGATTACATCTGTGATGGTGAATATCAAAGACTAATGGGACATTTTCAGCTTTACATAATGGCAACAAGTCGGAAGGAGTATAAGTTACATCATCATTTTCAAGAGTTAATCGTTTTCTGACTTTATCCGAAAGCCGATCTAGATTTTTAGCAAATCTAGATAAAGCTTCGGGCTTATTTCCATATCCACCACCACCGTGGATGTTTACTACGTCAGCCCCAACCCATTCAGCTGCTTGGGCTTGATATTCTAACTCGGCTATAGATCTGTTTACCACATCAGGGTTTGGTGAGTTCATTACAACAAATTGATCAGGATGAAAACTTGTTCGTATATCATTTGCCTTAGAGTATTCTCTGCATTCTTCAAATAGGCGGACTATATTTTCACCATCAGGAAGATCGTAAATATCATAACCAAATTCAGCATGCGTTTTAATTGGGAGTATTTGGCTGTTTATGCGAAAGCATCCAATATTATTAGCTGCACAATATTTTAATGATTTAAATAACTCTTTTGCATTAGTTAGGCAAATTTTGGACAATTTAAGAATAGCATCATTACGATGCATGCTTTTTAATGATTTTACAGTTGTAGTTCTGAACTTTATTGGCTGGTTAATGAAAACGCAACATAAGCCTAGTCGGATAGAAGATTTATTATACATAATTTTTTGATTGCCAGGGTAAGGGAACTTAAACTTATAAATTTTGAATGATTCGGTCTGCTAGAAATTTGGCAGCTTATCTAGACTTTAAACGCTACAATGTTTTATTATTTCTGCTGCTGAAGCAAAAAATAATCTGTGATAAGATTTCCATCTCAAAAATACTATCATTTCCATGTTCGCGAGCGATTGTAAACTACACTGTTCTTTGTAGCTAGTACGCCAAGCGCGAATGATGTTCATTCTGTTTTTATATAAAAAACTAACATTAGCAACTTCATTGTCAGTTT
>Ga0115011_10003692_pt1 | contig 10405 bp, 18 predicted proteins | sample TroAtlMetagenome_2_FD_88705 | JGI IMG/M metagenome (GOLD analysis project Ga0115011, IMG submission 88705) | Marine eukaryotic phytoplankton communities from Atlantic Ocean - Tropical Atlantic ANT8 Metagenome | ecosystem: Environmental > Aquatic > Marine > Oceanic | place: Tropical Atlantic... | reverse complement strand
TCATGTAACCTCCTATCTACTAGGCTGTCCATGAGATCCTCATCTACCTCTTCAAATACCAGAGAAGCTTCTGTCTCAGCAGTATTCTCTAGGTATTCAATCGTGTCGGTAGTACTATTATGTCTATTAGATTGCTTTGATTGCATTGATCCTCCATTGCTTGTAAGATTTCAAGTGCTGTCTCACCTTCCGATGAGTCATCACTAGCTATTTCCTCAAGACCTTCCTTGAGTATTCTGATTATGTGAACAAGCTCGTTATAAACTTCTTCACTGTATATGGGTCTACTCATGCACCTCCTGTCTCCAAATCATCCAATGATGTATCTGCTGGATATGGTTTCTGCTTTTCAAACCATTGAGGGTAAGTCCTCATAGTTTCAGTTGTTAATTGACCAAGAGCACTGTAAACAGCTAGTCTCTTACTCTCTTCTATTGCTCCTGTTTCCTTAACAGTAATATAGAATTTTAACAGCCGTTCCATTATGTCTAGTCTACGTTCTAGTGATTGTTGATATTCCATTTTCACTCCTCTCCATTCCATGTATCCTCCGTTGTAAATAATAACTTGACACTAATACAATCCCTCTGTAGAATTGCACATCAATAGCTCAGATCTGACTAAGCTATTGAGGAGCAACTCGGCAATAGTTTAAACTCCTCATGATGAGGCTAGGTGATGAAACCTAACCTCAACAAGGTTATGGCAATGGCAAGTCTCTAGTTAAAGACCTCATTGCCAAACTTACGGATAATGACTTCCTCCGTTTCAAGGAGGAGGTCTTTCTCAGTTGGAGCTTTAATCCTCTTAGGATGAGAATCAAATCCGTTAGGTTCATTGATCTTGAACTCTAACATCTCACCTTGAGGTGTCGGTTGAGCATGATGCCTTAATGCTTTGTTACGTTTAGTTAATTCATGGGAAATCTTAGGCAGATTACCTTCGCTATTAACTAGATCATTACATGCACCAAGTGCAGTCTTAAGATGCTTTAGATAACTCATTGTGTTCTCCATATAGGATGTTACTGTTTATAACTCAACACCATGTTGAGCCATAGGTTGCTTAAAACAACCCTAGATTGAAACAAAACACAGTCTAAGCTCCGTTTGCCTAGCTGAGTAGGTTCGTTTCAATGTAGTGTGGTTTTAAAGATGATTTGCTAGGAGGGTATAAAGCTAGGGGACTTTCTTTTTCTTTATACTTTCTTTTTCTTTAAATTATATATCTCTTAAGTAAATAAAATATATATATAGTCTTGAAAATGTATTCTTACATTTGTAAATCGTAAAAGACCTATAAAACAGCTACTTAGCTTGTGCTAATTGGCCCTGTTATAAACCCTTTACTGAACCCTCAATCTGAGGGATCATGGGCTGGTACTGGAGCTACCCTCGACCAACTACCAGCCCAATTCTTAACCCTAACAATACATAGCTGGATAACCACAGCATACCTCTTCGTGAGCTTCCTCTATAGTCAAAGTTAAATCGTTCATGCTTTGTCTGCCTTCCGCTTCATCGTATGGGAAAATCGACCAAGACAATACAGCTAAGACTGATTTGCAAGCTTCGCATTCAACCTTTACAGGGATATTCTCAGCTCTGTTACCTATCGTAGGGTTGTATTCTACTGACATATTTCACTCCTTGAATACTAGGTTAGTTATACTCGACATAAGCATCTGAAATGCCAAGTGTTAATACTCAGCTACTACGTTGCAACTGAGTTATACTTCTCTGTAGGCATAAAAAAAACCCCTACCACCGAAGCAGTAGGGGAATCAAGTTTACTTGTTGTCGTGCTTACTCCACCAAGTCCTCTTGAGGGTCTTGGAGTCCTTGTCTCCGACAAACTTCGTAACCGAAGGTTGCTTGTTCAAGTGCCCCCAAGTCAGCATCAAGTTCCGAAGGTTGGCTTTGCCCCGAAGCTTGTAACTAGCTATCGCTAGTTCCGACTCCTCAAATCGCTTAGCTCTGCTAAGGTCGTAGTGAACCTGTAGGTCTTTCACAAGCTTCGCTTGTCCTACGAAGGCTTCCTTCGTCCTTGGCTTAGCTTCGCTAACTGGGTTAGCTTTGCTAACATCGAACCCGTTTTGCTCAAGGTACTGGATGAAACCTGCAACGATTGGGTCTTGCTCTTTCAGAGCCTTCTTTGTGAATCTAGTCATCTTCGTTCTCCATGTGAGAGATTAACTTCACACAACACACGGGATTGTGTGTTATGTGTGTGATATCACAGACAGAAACTGCTCTGTCTGCTGATTCAAGTCTACCAGAAAAACCAAAAATGCCTGAGATTTTTTTGCGAAGGGAATTCCAGAAAACAAAAGAAAATAAAAATGATTGGGTGGTTTGTGCGTGATCCATATTATTAAGCCCCCCCGTAGCGACCCGACCCCTACCCTATTATATATATGGGACTCCTACTCTCGTACACCCCCCCCTTCCATATTCCCAAACCATATTATCGACTTACCTCCCCTATAAAAATAATACTTGACACCCCCCATTCGCTGTTGTATACTATTGTTTACCTAGACAACATACTGAGATCTTCAGCAAATCACTCTGTGTTGCTATGGTAAATATCAACAGTTAGTGGGTTGCTGGGCTAACATCGTCATGATCTAGCTTGGCAATCTACTTTCCTCAGGGGGTTAGTCATGGAATATATAATATATGGAGTAGAGGCAGGCTGCCTTGTATTATTCTTAGTACACAGGTCTAAGCCGTTAAAGTGGATTACCGAGATGGATCTTGGTATTCTAAGGGTTATTCTACCAGTATTATTTATAGGAGGAATGATTTGGGGGATTGCAGATCGCAAGCCTTTTGATTATGGGATTTCTTGGGCAGAGAAGGAGAGGGCGGTGAAGTTAGTATTACAGTCACGGCTTGAGGAGATCCGTTCTAAGGAGAAGGGTATGACTAAGAATATCCATCCACCTATAGATCCAGATACAGAGTTTTCAATACCACTACAACACCTACTAGAAGGGAATCATGGACGATTTTTCTAATGGCGTATTTCAACAAGCAAGCATATCTAGCTTGCGATAATAAAGCAAAGACAGCAGTTAGGGGATACCTAGATTCCAAGGGTATATTCACTAATGTATATGAGGATTACGGGCCTGATATACAATCGTGGATACCTGTTTACCATGAGGTTGAGATCAAATCTTCGTGGGAGACTGAGTGGCCTAGTATATGGAGTACTGTCCATGTACCTTATAGGAAGAAGAAGTACCTAGATGGTGGCAGGAGAGTAATGTTTTGGGTATTAAATAAGGATTGCAGTCAAGCTTGGCACATAGATGGCAAGCATATGATTGAAGAACATGTGAGTAACATACCTAACAGGAGGTATCCTGAGGGTGAGAACTTCTATAATATTCCCGTTTCCTTATGTCAACTGATACAGATAGAGAAGGTCATTGAAAATAAAAGTACAGATAAGTGAAGAAGAATTGTTTAACATAATGAAGGGTGCTAAGTTTAATTGGGAGAACATTCCTCACAGTAGGGATAAGGAAATACGTGTTGATTTAGAGATATATGGCGAAGGAAAAGAAACATTATGGAAGGAGCTTTTTGATGAACACCCCGCAGGTGATATCTACAAGTACGGGGACATCGAACAGGTGTAACTATTGTGGGATGATTACGGAGCAGGTGAGGGTGCATGGTCATGAACAGTGTGTTAACTGCGGTGTTAATGTAGAGCCGTGCTGTGATGGAGACAATTCGGTACAGGAATTATGACATTAGAGAAATTGGATAACGATCAGCTACATAAGCTTTTTAAGTTAGATGATATAAAGAAGAAGGAATCAGTCCATATGGAGAATCTGAGAAAACTGCACGAGCAGTATAGGGACACTAATAAGCTCAGCAAGAAATCATAAGTATGAGGAAGCCAGTAAAGAAGAGGGGGAATAATAATGCGACTAAAGTTACAACTGGGTCTAAGCATGAAGCTAAGCATCATAGGGAAGTAATGAAGGCTGCAGTTAAGGTTGACTATGAAGCAGGTATACTTACACGTTCCCAGATATGTGAGAAGTATGGGTTCTGGCAGAGTACATTAACTAAGTATATCAATGCAGGTAACTGGACATATGCATCTAAGAGAGAGGAAGCACTCACTAGTATGCACACAAGGATGATCCAGAAGTATGCGGATGACCGGGCAAATATTTCCCACCAGCACCTTGATGAGTTGAACAACTTAAAAGAAAAAGTACTCAGTTCAAAGGATGCAGGGGAGTTAAGTATATGGTCTGCAAAAGCTGATACTGTGATGAAGCTGATACGTAGTGAGAGGATAGCACTGGCAATGCCTAACGAGTATAAGTATATAGAGCAGAAGAACGAGAATGTATATAGAGTTGAAGATGCACTTAAGGAACTAAATGTGCAAATGCATGGAGAGGTAATAGAAGGGGAAATTATTGCCGATCCAATTAACAACACCCCCTCATTAGAGATAATAGACGATGGGAAAAGGACGAAGGCAGAAGACAGCAAAGGAACAGAAACTGGAAAGTGATGCCATTATGGATTCACGCAGGCAGTTAGCACTTATGCTAGGGTGTGCTGCTGCATCGTGGAAGTCTGGTGTTTCGTTTCAGGAATTGATGATGGAAGCAGGTAAAGCTGATACCTCTCCAGAAACATTTTGGCTGGAGATAGCAGATACTGTGGGCACTATGATATATATGGTTGAAAGTGGGGAGGGAGGATGAAGCTCACTAATTGTTTTGTGTGTGAGAAAGAACTGCCCCAGAGGAGAACTAAGTTCTGTACAGATACATGTGCAGATTTTTATGAAAGTACTAGAAGGAAGACTAGGACATTTCTCAAGTTAAGGTCATTACTAAAACCTAGAATTTGTATATGTTGCGGGAATACATTTCAACCTAAGACTGACAGACATACAGCCTGTAATCTTGTATGTAGGGGCAAAGTAGTTGCAGATAGGGAGAAGATAAAGCGTATAAAAGCCCGTGAGCTGGCAGGGACATGCCTTGGTGAGTATGGGCGTAACCAAAAAGAGTTTAGGTTGCCTAAGTATGCACCGCCATTAAAGGTGAATATAGCAGAAAGGCTTGTAGATACTGCAACTTTTACACGAGCTGATACAAAAGAAAGGGTAGAGTTGGAGGCTAAGGTTAAGGAATTCCTTGCCAATGGTGGTAAAATACTGAAGTATGGTGCACAACCTGCAATAGAAGATGAGGATCTTGTAACTAAGTGGGATATAACTGAAAGGGAAGAAGAGTTAGAATTAGAGAGATATAAGGCTTATAATGCAAATAATGGGAATTGACCCCGGTTTTTCTGGGGCATTAGCAGTATTAGATGACGAATTAAATATAGAATTCGTAATGGATATGCCTATTATTACTGTAGGTAAGAAGCGTGAGTTAGATGAATCTAAGTTATCTAGCATATTTAGCAGATGGAGACTTAGACCTATGACAATAGGGATCGAGAAAAGCCAGACTATGCCTAATCAAGGTATAGTTTCTAGCGGTAGATACATGGCTTCGTATGGATTTCTTCGTGGATTGAGTATTGGGAATGGGATACCCTACCATTTAATCCAACCAAGAACGTGGAAAAAGGCTATGATGCCTGATATGGGTAAGGAGAAGGGTGCATCTATACAGAAAGTTGCACAGCTTTACCCAGACCTCAAGTTGACTAGAGCTAAAGATCACGGAATTGCAGATGCGATTCTTATTGCCAGATATTTAAGGATACACATATTGAATGGGACAGCAACCCAAACAGATGGGGGATAAGGAAGCGATGCAGGAGCTGATGGATCGGCTTCAGGATCACGATACTTATTTCCAGTACTGCTTGAGGATTCAGGAATTAGGGACTAAGAAGCTTATCCCTTTTGTTATGAACCCTGTGCAGAAGATATTACATGGTATTGCACAAAAGCAGTTAGTTGAAAAAAACCATGTAAGAATAATTGTCTTGAAGGCTAGACGATTTGGTATTTCCACCTATGTACAGGCACGTATGTTTAAACGTGCAGCCACACAGTTCAACCAGCTAGTGCATATCTGCACACATTCTAAGAATACAACCTCTGAAATGTTTGCCATGACGAAAGTTATGGAGCAGAACTATCCTGCGTTCATTAAGCCACTGTCCCACTACTCAGGTAAACAGGAACTTACTTGGGGTTCTAGTGACGGCAAGGGCTTAAACTCTAGGTACGGGATGTCTACTGTTGAAGGGTCGGAAGTGGTAGGAGCTGGTATCGACATGTTACATTGCTCCGAGGTTGCCCGTTGGGGAGGTCGTGCCCGTGAATATGCAACTGGTATGATGAACTGTGTCGTGCAAGGTTATGGGACAGAGATCTGGCTTGAGAGTACGGCAAAGGGGGTCGGTAATTATTTTGAGAAAGAATGGTGGCGAGCAGAGAAAGATGACTCTGGGTTGAAACCCGTGTTCTTCCCTTGGTTTGTATTTGATGAATATAAAACGCCCCTGACTGAAGAAGAATTAAAAGATGATTCATTCAAGAATTCTCTAGGTAATAATCCTGTATATGGTGGTGATGAGGAGAAGTCACTACTTGGAGTTGAAGTTTCTTATAGCACTGACAATGAAGATTATAATTTCAAGGTGACACTTGAGCATTTAAAGTGGCGGAGGAATAAAATAATATCCCCGGAATGTCAGGGGGATTTGAATGTATTCCATCAGGAGTACCCCACTACTGCGAGAGAAGCTTTTGTCGCATCAGGACGTAGTGCATTTGATTCTGTAAACCTTACAAAGATGTGGTTTGGAGCAGAGGAAAGGGAGAGGGACTATCCACCTAAAAGATTTGAAGTACCTGTGAATGGATTCCAGAATATAGGTGGGGCGGAGAAGATGAGGTATTTTATGGAAAGCAAGATAGACGGAGAGTTTGCGGTGTTTAATCCACCGCAAGAGGGGAGACACTATAGGATAGGAGTGGATGTTGCAGAAGGGATTATGTCAGAGACAGGCGATGCGGATTATTCTGTAATTACTGTGTTAGATGCGGAGACATATGAGGAATGTGGCACATGGTGTGCACGTATAGATCCAGACCTACTTGCATGGATAACAACTACTATTGGTATATGGTATAACCACGCACTTGTTGCAGTTGAGAATAATAATCATGGCCTGTTAACTTTAAAGTTTTTATCTTCTATCCATCAATACGACAACATATACATAGAGAAGGCTCTTGATGAACGTGGGCAGAAACAGAAGAAGAGATTAGGGTTCAATACTAATATAAAAACAAGGAAGTTAATACTTGATTTGTTACGCAGACTTATCCGTGAACAGCATATTGAGATTTATTCTAAAGCTACTATAGATGAATTACAGACATTTGTTATACATAACAATGGTAAAGAGGCAGCCCAGCATGGATGCCACGATGACAGGGTAATGTCTTTGGCAATTGCTGCATATATGTGTTATATGCACCCCCATGTAGCAGGGCCACAGATCCCAATACAAACTAAGTCCCAAAGAAGGGAATACTATGTTAGGGCGTAGATGGAAAAACTTAAGAATTGTGAACAGTGCGGTGCTAAATATGCACCAAAGAGGTATCAGTCAGCACGGCAAAAGTATTGTAGTAGGAGTTGCAAGGATAAGCGTAGGTGGGAAAGGCAAATAGAGAATGGGGATATAAGACAAAGGAAGGGTGGTTATAATAGGTCAACATATATAGGTAAGTGGATGGAGGCTAGGCTGTCAGACAATACTGCCCCTTGCCATTACTGTAAAACAAGGTTATCACCGAATGATTTTGTTCTTGATCACAAAGTACCTATGGTTAAGTTGACTACAAAGGAACAGATAATAGAGGAGAGCAATCTTGTGGTTGCATGTCGTAAATGTAATCAGGCTAAGGGGAGTATGGATTACGAGGACTTCGTAGAGCAGTTTAATGCAGGTTAAAAAATATTTATATTGACGAGTGTATAATTGTTAAATAGGCTGATAATGATCAATTGTCTGAAAAAAAGATGCTCAGATCTCTCTGTATTGCATTAAACTACTATAGTGCATGCTATGACACCCCCTTATTTTGACGATTTTTATGAATTACGGACTTAAGAAGCCTGTCAAAAAGAAACGCAAACCCAAACCAAAACCTAAAAAGAAAGCTCATAAGAAATAACTATGGGAATATCAAGTAAGAATTTCAGTGATAAAGAACTTTCCTGCTCACACTGTGGGGAAAATAAGTTCGATCAAAAAACTTTGGATGCATTACAGGAATTAAGGGAAGCAATAGGCAAGCCACTTTCTCTTTCGTCAGCGTATCGCTGCCCAGCTTATAATAATACTGTAAGTGGTTCGGGTCAAGATGGCCCTCACACTACTGGTTGTGCTGTAGATATCCTGTGTTCTGGCAAGACTGCCCATGAGATCCTGAGTCTAGCTATGATACGTTCTAGTATATGGAAGGGGATTGGGGTAAGTCAAAGAGGAAAACACGACTCCCGATTTTTACATCTGGACACGATTGATACTGATTTACGTCCTTGGGTTTGGAGTTATTAGATGGCTGATTACGCAAAAGAAAGTAACAACTATATTACTTCTGATAGTGATGAGGATCAACCTGAGGGATTGCTGCCAGATCAGTTAGGCTTGTTAGTGCAATCCTTATATACTGAGGCAGGATCAGATTCAGAACGAACTTCTAAGGAAGAAATTTGGCAGTCAGCATGGCATGCTATGCGAGGGGAATTCCCTGACGTAGTATCAAAGGCTGTAGAAATTGCAAAGGAACGTGGGATATATGTGAACCTTACTAAACGTAAAGTTCATGAAGCACGAACTAAACTTATGAGTTCCACATTCCAGCAGGGTAAGATACCTTTTAAACTTACACCTGCAAGAAGGCCGAGGTTTGTAGCTCCAGATTTACTTGAGAATAAAGACCCTTACCAAGAAGCAATGTCGAGGGCTAAGAATTGTGAGATGAAGATCAGGGATATCTTCGACCAGACTTCTTATGAGGATACGTTATCAAAGGTAATTAATGAGCAGACACTGTATGGGACAGGCGTAACTAAGTCAATAGTATTAAAGAATATTGACTTCCCACTATACCAAACAGCTAGTGCCGATCCTCTAATGGAGATGATAGAGGATGCAGTTGAAGCAGATTTATATCCACATGTTGAATGGATATCTGTATGGGATGTGTTCCCATCTTCAGGATCTACAGGGAAGACGGATTTAGACTGGGTAATCCAAAGACGCTATATGTCTGCTCAGGAATTAAGAACAATGGCTCAGACAAGTGGTGGGGCTTTAGACCCAGAGCTGATAGAAAGATGTATAGAAACGGGTGAAGGTCAAACAACCTCTGATATAGGTGGTACATCACCTAAGAGATGGAGTACAAGTTACGAAAAGAATAAAAACTTCTGTGTATTAGAGTTGTGGCATAAGGGATTAGGTAGGCAGGAACTTGAGCCGTATATGGAAATTACGGACAAGATGACCCAAGGTGGCCCTATAAATCTATCTGCAGTAGTTACTGTACTAGGCTCCAAAGTTTTAAGGGCTATGCCTAACCCGTTTGATGGCAGGTTGCCTTTTGATTTTTGTTATTGGCAGGAGCAAGAAGATAGTATCTGGGGTAGTGGTATATACGAAGCTATCCGTGATGATCAATCCATGATGAACTTTATATATGGAATGATCGTTGAAGGTAAGACTATGGCATCCCAGCCAATGTTTGCAATTAATCCGAATGCATTCGATAGTACTCAGGATGATTTCTATGATGTATTTCCGGGTAAGATATTTAGAATGAAGACTGGGGAAAGTGTGAACGATGCATTTAGACCAGTAACTATACCAGATGTAACAAATGGTCTTGTAGATTTACTTAGGATAATAGAACGGAATACCGATTTAGCATCAGGTCAGATGCCTATTGGGATGGGAGCAGGTTCTCAGTACCAGACTAAGACTGCAACAGGTATGCAGATTTTAAATGAGAACCAGAACAAATTAACTACTGGAGTAGTTAGGTCATTAAATAATCTAGTAACATCTAATGTCCAAGCTGTTTACCATTGGTTAATGGCTGACTCAGATGACATTGCTATTAAAGGGGATTTCCTTTGTCAGGCAAAGAGCTATGATACGTTCATGGCAAAGGAAGTTACGATTCAGCAGGTACTACAGTTAATACAGGTTGTAGGTCAAGTTCCTGAAATGAGAGGCAGGTTTAATTTTGAAAAGCTTGCAGTTCCTTTAAAAGCAGGGTTAGGATTAGAAATAGATGGTCTTATAAAGACTGAAGAGGAAATGGCTAGAGATGCCCAACAAGCACAACAGCAAACAATGCAGGATGC
>Ga0115011_10003688_pt1 | contig 10409 bp, 8 predicted proteins | sample TroAtlMetagenome_2_FD_88705 | JGI IMG/M metagenome (GOLD analysis project Ga0115011, IMG submission 88705) | Marine eukaryotic phytoplankton communities from Atlantic Ocean - Tropical Atlantic ANT8 Metagenome | ecosystem: Environmental > Aquatic > Marine > Oceanic | place: Tropical Atlantic... | reverse complement strand
GTAGGTTCGTCTGCAAGAATCAAAGATCTAGAACCCGATATTGCTCGAGCAACAGCTACCCTTTGCTGCTGACCACCAGATAACTGATCGGGGATAAAATTCATCCTATCTCCTAATCCCACTCTTTCAAGAGCTTTGCGTGCTCTATCTTCCGCCTCAGACGACGGGATACCTGATAGTTCAAGACTGAAAATTACATTATCAAGAGCAGTTAATCTCTCAACAAGATGAAAATCTTGGAAAATCCACCCTACACCGCTTCTACGTACATCAACAACCTTGTTAGGTGATTTCGTACCATATTCGAAAGAACCTAAATTAATTTTACCTGAATCAGCCTCGAGTAAACCACCAATAATATTCAGTAAAGTACTCTTTCCACAACCACTAGGGCCCATTAGACTGACCAACTCTCCCTTCTCGACTTTGAGATTGATTCCCTTTAGAACCTCAAGTCTTCTTCTACCTGAGCCAAATCCTTTTCTTAGATTATCAACATACAGCACACCACTGGGAATTGCGGTTTACTTAAACAGTTATTGTATTTTTGAACCATACAAAATTAGTTGATTGCCAACTCTTTCAAAGAAGAAATTGATATGATTTGGAGAGTTTCTTCGTGTGTAGATTCAAGAATAACAGGGCAGGCTAAACCAAGATCATATGCGTCCTGCCAAGTCTGGGCACATACACACCATCTATCGCCTGGTTTCAGACCAGGAAAATTAAACTGAGGGGCGGGAGTTATCAGGTCATTACCTCTTGATAAAGCAAAATCAAGAAACTCTCTAGTTACTTCGCAACAAACAGTATGGAGACTACGGTCTCTCCTATCAGTATTACAACAACCATCTCTAAACCAACCTGTCAACGGCGAAGTTGAACATTTTTGCAATTCAGTTCCAAGTACATTAAACGAGGGTAACATAATAATCAGAATCCTATTCTTCGAAAAGTAAATCGTAAGCCTTAGACAATGCAATTCCATGGACTGAGGGGCTTAATAAATTTCTAACATGTTGAATCAATTTGAGATTTACTCGGCGTTCTTTGCCTTTATTCATCTTCCATTCTGAATGGACAGTTTCGATAGCATCAATCCAGGCTCTTAATTCATCCACTGGTAGAAGATATTCATTTGGAATTATTTCATTATGGGCCGCAGAATCTGAAGCTAATACTTTACAACCCGCAGCCATAGCTTCAGCAGGAGGGTAGCCAAAACCTTCTGAAACGCTTGGAAATAGTAATGCTTCAGCATGTTGAAATGATGAAATTAACTGGTCCTCGTCGAGTCTAATGTCACTACCTATATTTACCAAATTTATTTCTCTTGAAACCTCTGGATCTAATCCTAAAATTATATCATTTACTAAATCTAACCGTTTTCTTGGTTCATTACTCCCCACAGTGATAATCAAACATTTTTCAGAATCATAAAAATTACTAATTAATTCAGAAGATTTGGGATTCAATTGAGGGTCCCAGTGATCTACATCTATTTGGTGTCTGACGAGAGCTGTTTTCTTATTTGGAAAAAGACGCTTTACTTCATTTCGCGTCGATTCTGAAATACAAATTAGTAAATCGGCACGACTTAAACCTGATTTTAACTTATTAATGTCAAATTTACGAAATAAATTTGGATTGTTTTCGCCTACATTGATTACATCATTGTCTATAGTTATCTTTCTAGGGTTGATATGAAATAAATCGTGAACTGTAACTGCTACAGGAATTCTACTATTTTTAGGAACTAAATGTGCTTGCTCTTGGTCAGTAATATGTAACAAATCAGCAGTTGAAGATTCTGTTTTTTGTTTAACTATATTCGGATGGACTCTCCATCTATTCCAAACTCTTGCTAAAATATTATCTTTTAATGGATGTTCTACTATACCTGCTAGAGTCCAATCTCTAACCAATGTTTTTTCTAAAAGTGAAACCACTGAAAAATGAGCTCTACCAAGGCCAGTATTAGAGCCTAGAGCTCCTCCTCTAGCTAGTAAAACACGTCTAACCACAGTACTCGTCAAAGCGTATCTGACTTAAACGAGAGCAGTAGATGAAGAGGTAGATGTCGAGTTATGCGGGGTCAAGTTCAGTCGCGAAACCGCGACTATTAGTCGTAAAAGGCTGTTTTTCAGCAATGGGGGGTGCTGAAAGAGATTTAATAAGAAATATCCCCTTTCTTTCAGAAAAATTCATCGTCAAGGTTGCAACACTTGACCCTGTGGATGAATTAAAGACGGTTTGTAAAAAAATGAACTTTGAACTAATGATACCGGATAAATCATGGAATGTCTCAGAAGATCCTGTTTCAATTATTCTTGATAAAGATTCAAGTCTCAAAGCTTGGAAAGAAATTGAGGGTTTAGATTCTATAATTAGAAATTCAGACTTCATCCACATTGTTAGTGGGGATGGTTCTATGTCAATTATTGACTTGATTCCAAGTTCAATTCCAGTTCATATTCATCTTCTTGAGCCCCACAGAGGATTACATGAAGATGTTTTACACCTGAAAGTAAACGGTCAACCAAAAAGAAATATTGGGTTGACGAAAACCCTATTGTCTAGAGCGAGGAAAAGAGATATCTTACGGATTAAAAGTTTTAATTCTAGAGAAAAATCTTCTATTAGTGGTAATTCGAAATATACAGTATCTAGAATAAAAGAAATATACGATGTTGATGCTGGATTGTTATGGCCGAGTATTGACCTAGAAGACTTCAGTAAGAATGGAGAAGATAGTGAATTTATCGATTTAAATGGCCCCTATGTTGTAAATATTGGAAAGGCTAGTTGGGTCAAAGGAACTTGGGAAACCATCTCAATGCTTGAAAAAACTAATCTTTCTCTGGCACACATTGGTGGAGGAAATAAAGAAGATATTCATCTACTAAAAAAACATGCTGAATCATGTAAAGTTAAGGTATGGTTTGCTCCAAGATTAACACAAAATGAACTGGCAATTGTATTAAGAAATGCTAGAGCTAGTATAAGTTTGGCTCATGGAGAACCATTTGGATTGACTCCTATAGAAGCGTTCGCTGTTGGTACACCGGCAATTTATGTTAATGAAGGCGGATTCAAAGATACAATTGTAGATAAAGAGAATGGAAGACTAGTTCGGAGAGGCAAAATAGAAAATTGGCATAGTGCTCTGAAAGATGCTGAAAATAACGAGAATAGAATTAGATGGTCCGAGGCAGGTAAAGAAAAAATCAAATCTCTTAATTTGAGTTGTGAAAAACACGCAGAAAGGATTTACAATATTTACAAGAAACTGAATAATTAATTTAATCATTAAGAGAAAATTTGATTGTACTTGATCTTAGAGAAATTACTACCGAGATAAGTCCAAAGATTACTAATAATAGGCTAAACCACTGATTAATTACTATAGAATTCATGAAATCGGGCCAAAATGGGAAAATATCTAAGGTTGATTCACCCAAAGTAATTTTGGAACCAATAGATCCTAGTATCATTATCGACGTAAGTGCAAATAATGCAGAAATCATCTGTAAATTGGCTAAAGATGAATGGTTCCAAAGTTCTGGCCCAAATCTTACCCTTCCTACAAAATATGACGCACTAAATCCTAAGGCTATTCCCGAGAAAAGAAATTTATTGTAAAAGATGGCCCCTCCAGAATTAGTAGATGAGAAATTCCCTGAGATAATCGCTAAAGGAATTACGACCATTGTAAAAATTGACGCAACGTATGCCGCTCTATCTAAAGTGGTCTTTGACGATTCAAGATTTGAAATGTATGAAGAAAGCCATACAAGAATTGCACAAATACCCATAATAACGCCTGAACCAGCCACTAATCCCACTACAAGATGATGAAATGCAGTCATAAACATCATTCATCACCTCCTGAAGATACGGCAGGATCTGCTACCCATTCATTCTCTATCGGATCCCATAACCACCCAGGATTCTCTTCTGATTTTATAAGTCTGGACCAATATTTATCATCCAATTCAGAAGCTGATGATTCGTTATTTTCAATCATTGATTTTTCAACTTCTGCGGTATTATCAATGATTTTCTTCACACCTCTCGGTGCAAACCAAGATTGTAATGATACCATGAATCCTAAAATTATCAGAGCAAAAGCGATTGATTGTAAGTTTGCTCCTAATGAGGTACCATCAAAATATGGCTCAGAGGTACCCATAGATAACCATGGCATAGTATTACTGAAATCACCCATTGATGCAACCATTTGATACTCAATCCTTGTATCTCCAAGAGTTGCAGGGAGTGATACTTCCCATTCCTGATCTGCTACCATCTCAACAGTTGCTTCATGAGATCTTGTCTCACCTGAGAGTCTCCAATAAACCATAAGAGATTCAGTATTAACGGTTCTAATTTTTATGGTTGATGAATCTCCTGAGATTCTTTCTTCTGGAGACGTCCAACCTTCAGCAAGAGTCGGATAATTCTCAGGAATAGAATCAATATTTACAGTAATACCTTCAGTCTCACCAATGAATGCTTTATTATTATGATTGTAATAACTACCGTGATGAATTGAAACATAAATTTCTTTTGTACCTATATCACTTGGAGCCAATAAAACCCAACTAACAGTAACTTGATTATCTGAAGAAACTACTTCAACATAATTCGAAAGTCCCCCATTTGGATCCTGTATTATTGTCCACCCATGATCTTCTGGATGATCATCATTTCCATTCTTGGAACCGAGTAAGAATATACCAACTAAGCCATTATCAGATGTATCTAAGTTACTAATAGAAACTGATATCTCAGTGGCTGTACTAGAATAGGCAGTTGAAGATATTTCTACATCAATTATTGCCGTCGAAGTTGAAGATAAGCTTGGGTCTCCATGACAAGACCCCCCACAAGTATAGTCTCTGTTACTATCTCCTTTACCTCCAGGATTAGCTACACCAGAAGATGTTGCTAATAGTAGCACTAAAATTGCACTTAACGCAATTATTCTCGATTTCATTATTGTGACCTCCTTTTCTTATCTTGTAAACTAATGACTAAACTAGAAATTGCTAAAATCAAGAATATTAAAGTTAGAGGAATTGACAAAATTGTAATTGAACCTGTGGGTGAATCATCGGCGTGATTGATAACAGATGTTGCATCTACTGAAACAACATTCGTTTCATTGTCTAGCCACAATATCTCATTATCTTCTACCACCATAGTTACAGCATAATATAAATTCGAAGCAATAGGTGCGATTTCATTCCAACTATTTTCACTAGTAGTGCCAACTAATTGCATCTCATCTAATGTTTCAGTTGAATAAGATGAACGATAAATTCGGTATTCTTCAGCATTACCTGACCAACTTAATTCAATGTCCGTTTTGCTAATTTCTGAATTTAAATTACTAACCATAGAAACTGGACCAAGAGAAAATAAATCTTGTATTGTAATAGATAAGCCAAAGTTATCAGTGACTGTCAACCTAACTGTATGAGTGCCCTCACCTAATAATATCTTAGCACTTGATCCTGAGAATGATTGCCCATTTATTTGCCATAACCAATTATTCACAGTCCCATCAGGATCCAATGAAGAAGAACCATCAAACATAATCATAGAACCAGGTATTGAGATTTCTGGAATGGTGGACCAAGAAGGTATGGGAGGTAAATTCGATATCTCAACAATTGCGGAAGATTGAGAAGTTAAACCCCAAGGGTCTCTAGCAATAATCTGTACTTCCCAAATTTGCCCAGGATCTAATCTTTCGGAAGGAACTAATGATTCGCCATCCAAATCAGGAACCTGATACCCATTTCTATACCAAATTACGTCAAAGAATAGGGGTTCATCATCAGGATCTAAAGATGAGGCTAGTACTACTAGATCTTCTAGAGAATTTGCAATTCCTAATTGAGGGAATGATTCTGGAGCTCCTAAGTATCCAGTAGTACCTGAACCAAGAGATATAGTTGGAATCTCAGGAGCACCATTCATTATCACCCTAGATGGAGTAGTCATTGAACTACCTAGATCCTCTCCATCCCTAGGAATTACTTGTACTGACCAATGTTGATCGCGATAAACTGATTCAGAAGGTATAGTTAGCAGGCCATCAAAATCTGGTTCTCTTTCTCCATTTATCATCCAATATATTTCACTACCCGACTCTAAATCTCCATCTAAATCAAATTGTTCCCAAACTACTGTTAAATCTTGATTAGCAGTGAGATTACCCTCAGGAAGCATGGCTATAGAAGTAACTTCAGGAGGACTATTCAGTATAGTGATACTATCTGCATCAACCCACTCAGACCACACTAGTGAATCAGATACTCTGACACTGGCATACCATACCTCATCCTTTGCAGTTGCATCTGAAGTAACCCATGTCAGGTCATTGAAAGCTGAAACTTGATATCCGTCCCTAAACCATCTAATTTCTGTACCTGCAAGATTATCCCCATCTGGATCGAACCATCCCACAATTACCTGTAATGCGTCATCAGTATATGCATTAGAACCTTGAGAAATATAGGCATTGGCGGTAGGAGGAGTATTTGAAGATCCTATTACAATCAAACCAGTAGATTTAGTCAAGCCATAAGATGTTCCATCAAATGGAGTAACTCTAGCTTCCCATTCATCGCCAGAACGGATCATCAGAGATGAAACAGTAAGAGAATCATCAAGATCAGTAATTCTAACACCATCAAGATACCAACGAATCTGAGACTCTTGTTCATTATCTCCATCTAAATCAAAGTAATCATAATCCAGATTAATATCATCAACATCAGTTGGAGATTCGGGAGATATCTCAAGATTTCGAGCTATCGGAACAGTGTTTTCTATAATTACTGGACTCAGCGAAACAGTATCACCTTGATCCTCATTATCAGAAGGGGTTACTTCAACGCGCCATTCTTGACCCTTAGATATCCAAATATCTGGTATAGATTTCATGTCATTAATTTGAGCTATCTGAAGGCCATCTCTAAACCATCGAATAGTCGTACCTTGTTCAGAATCGCCATCTGCATCATTGTAATCATATTCTACACCAAGGCCTGTTTCTTTGGTAGGTGTAGAAGGGATATAACGAACATTTGTAGCATTTGGAGGATTATTCGTACTTGTATTTGATTCAAGTAAATTCCAAGATCCAGTATCCCATGAATCGCCCTGATTATTTCCATTTCCGTTCCCATATAGGACTGCTAAATTGAATACTATGGTTCCAGAACCTCCAGTTGGCGCTGTCCAGTCTGCTGACCAAGAACGAGAAGATGTGCCAGCATGAGTTAATTCACCATTAACTAGCATGACATTATTGCCTAAATTACTCCATGTACCAGAACTTGCGTCTAAATTAAATCCACCAGTGCCTGGAATATGAGGCCCACCGTCCCATAATAGATTGTAAGTTGTACTAGGCACATAACCTGAAGATGGAAGTCCACTTAGAGATACGCTCATTGATGAACTTGAACCATGACAAGTGCATCCAGAAGTTGAACTTCCAGTTTTACCGCCCGCATTTGATTGAACTGTTTGTGCTGTGGAAATTAAAAATAAGACAACCAAAAAAACTGCTATGCGCCGTGACATCATTATGTCCACGGGAAAGAGATATTGAAGAAGTTACTCCATAGACTGAGTCTATTACGCCGTTGCATTCATGGATGAGTTGCATCTCGCAAGGCCATGAACACTGTAAATTCAGTTGCAATTATCGGCGCAGGAAACATGGGCTCGGGAATTGCTCAAAAGTCTGCTCAAGAACAATTTGATGTTCAAATGGTTGATCGTGAAAAACAGTGGGTAGACAGAGGAGAAAAAATAATCAATGATTTTCTTGAAGAAGCAATCCAAAGGAGAATATTCAAACCAGAAAAAGTTGAAGAAATTAAAAATCGAATCACTGGTGTTATAGGTACTGAAAATGTGGCGCCAGATACAGACCTAGTAATTGAAGCAGTTTTCGAAGATTTCGAAATTAAGAAAGAAGTTTTTAACATTCTAGATAGAGTATGTGGTGAGAAAACAATTCTTGCATCTAACACCTCATCTTTGTCGGTAAATGAATTAGCAAAGGCTACTGGAAGGCCTGAAAAATTTGTAGGTTTACACTTTTTTTATCATCCAGCTAAAAATAGATTGATTGAGATTATACCTGCTGAAACAACTTCTAATGAATCATTATTAGCAGTAGAACAATACTGTAAAACAATGGGTAAAGTTGTGATTATTTGTAAAGATAGACCAGGGTTTGTAGTAAACAGATTTTTTGTTCCCTGGTTAAATGAAGCTTGTCATCTTGTTGATGAAGGCGTAGCATCAATTGCTCAGATTGATGCTGTTGCTGAAAAAGCATTCAATATTGGAATGGGTCCCTTTGCCTTGATGAATCTGACAGGCCCATCAATCGCATTACATGCTACAAATTATCTTGCTGAACAATTAAATTGCGATCGTTATTATGGGGCTAAGTGCCTAAAAGATACTATTGCTAATTCAGGAATGTGGGAAATTGATGGAAAGACAGAATGTAATGAAGAAACATCGAAAATAATCAAAGAAAGACTATTGGGGCAGGTCTTTGCTGTTTCTGCTCAAATTGTAGAAGAAGAAATATGTTCAATTGAAGACGTCGATAGAGGAGCAAAGGTCGGATTAAGATGGGCTGAAGGGCCATTCGAGATTGCTAACAGAATTGGGATAGAAGATGCAAAAACGATGGCTTCACAATACGCGAAATTAGCTGGATTTGGATTGCCGCTGTGGTTTAATGAAAAAGAAGGATGTTTTAATTTTAATTATATTGATACAAAAATAGATGGTGAAGTTGCGAAAATCGTACTAAACAGACCAGAGGCAATGAATGCCCTAAATGAGAAAGTTGTTGAACAATTAGGAAAAGTTATTGATGAATTAAACTCTAATGAAAAGATTTCAACAATTGTACTAGAGGGAGCAGGTAAGGCATTTGTTGCCGGGGCTGATGTCAAATACTTCGTAGATAAGATTCGAGAAGATTCGATAAAAGATATTTATGATTTCACATCATATGGTCACGAAGTTTTGAACAAACTTGAGAATTCTAACAAAATAACTATTGCACTTACAACAGGTTTGGCTCTAGGGGGTGGATTAGAACTAGCATTATCGTGCGATTACAGAATTGGAACCAGGAGATCTCAATTCCGTTTCCCTGAAACAAGTATTGGGATATTTCCTGGATTGGGAGGAACGCAAAGAACTCCACGTATTTGTGGAATAGAAGCTGCTAGGTACGCTGTCTTAGCAGGAAACTTCCTTGACTCAAATGTTGCTTCTGCGTTGGGTATTATCACTCATTTGACGGATCCAGCAGATATTAATGAAACCGTTATTACTTTATCAAAACAAGGAAAACCTCAGAATAAGTACCCTAGTCAACCAAAAGATAGTAATCATCCAATCTCGAAATTTGCTAAAGAATTTTATACAAATGAAAACATTAATGAAATAATGTCAGGGAAAATTCCTGAGGCATTTAATGGTGACGAAAGACTAGCTTCAAGACAGATTAAGTCTCTGGGCTTTACCGCACCAATAGCACTAGGAATTGCAAATAATCTTCTCAATGAAGCTATTGAAACAGGAAATAATCTAAACGCTGGCTTAGAAAAAGAGTTGTCAAATCTAAATATTATTTTCCAATCAAAAGATGCATTGGAAGGTTTGTCCGCATTGATCGAAGGAAGAAGACCTAGTTATACAAACTCCTAATTCTTCGAAAAATTATTTTTTCTGAAGTCTAAGTTTCCTTCTTGGAGATTGAGACCATGCAGGAGCTCGATATTCGGCCATGCCTATAATTGAGAGTTCTATAAAATCTCTAAAACTCATAAATTTTCCCCCTCATTATTCATTTCTATTTCTTTCATCGTTTCATCTAACCATAATTCTAACCATTTATCCATATTAGTTTCCTCCTGCACCTTAGTGTAGTTTTCACACTAAGCGAATGCCCTTTAATATATCAATTAGAAAGTATTTGAGGATACACTAAGGTGCATTTTATACACTAGATGCTGTTGGGGACATTTGTTAATTATGAGTCAGACTCGGATGAAGATATCAAATAAAGATTGGAAAAAAATTAATTCTGCACTAAATCAAGTACAGGATAATGGAAGAAATATTAGGCAAATTTTCACATCATATTATGAAAAAGGTAATGCAAATATAGAATGGGAGGTAGATGCTGCGGTAGCCTCATTCAGTATGTTTAGTTCTAGATGGACAACTGAGATCCTATCTGCCTTATACATAGCTGGCGACAAAAGATTCAACGAATTGAGAACTTTATTAAGAGGAATTTCCAGTAGAACATTGTCTGATAAATTGAGAGCTTGTCAAGAAAATGGATT
>Ga0115011_10003687_pt1 | contig 10412 bp, 9 predicted proteins | sample TroAtlMetagenome_2_FD_88705 | JGI IMG/M metagenome (GOLD analysis project Ga0115011, IMG submission 88705) | Marine eukaryotic phytoplankton communities from Atlantic Ocean - Tropical Atlantic ANT8 Metagenome | ecosystem: Environmental > Aquatic > Marine > Oceanic | place: Tropical Atlantic... | reverse complement strand
GGTCACCGTAGTCGTGCTGGTTCGTCTTGTGGGCATTATCATGGTCATTGCACTACTCACCCTTCCTTCTGCCATCAGTTCACGCTTTGCGCGCGGCTTAAGCGGCATGATGGCATGGGCCACGATACTCTGCGCACTGTTCCTGATCGTCGGCCTTGAACTCAGCCTGCGCTGGAACATGATCGCGGGACCAAGCATCATCTTAGTTGCTGCCGGATCCTATTTCTCAATCCTCTTGATCGGGAAAATCCAAAACAGACCGGCACTTTTCAAAAAGCGCGGACAACAACAAGGGAAATAACAAAGCCCTACATAAGGAAGGTGAAAATCGGCAAGTGCGTACCGAATCAGTCAAAAAGCGCCATGTTACGGGGCAAACCGGGAGGGAATGTGTTAGACTCTCAGGCATGTGCATAACCGCCCCCAAAAAAAACCTTCTGGCCGCACTCATTAGCTATACTTTTCTGCTGCAAACAGGTGAACCACTTGCTGCACAGCAAGGCGGCGAAGACACGGGTTTCCGCACATTCACCAACCAGTCGGGAAAAACAATCCGCGCGAAGGTAATAGAAAAAAAGAGTGGTATTGTTCACTTGCGCATGAGCAACGGCATCACCTACCGGGTGGCAATCGGCAGCCTTTCCCAGAAAGATCAGGAGTTTGTCGATAGCTGGAGCCCTGCCAAAGAGCAAAGGGCACGCCTACAGGCAGTCGACCTGAAAGAACTTTTTTCCGCGCGCGGGTTCAAGGGCGTGCCACTCCGGTTGCAAAACAACCAATCACTTCTGGCAATAACCATCGCCGGCCAACAACTCAACTTCCTTCTGGATACCGGAGCACAATCATCGGTCATTGACCGGGCAAAAGCCAAAGCGTTAAAGCTCAGCATTCAGGAGAATGTCGGCTTTGCCGGCGGTATCGGTGGTTCAGCCGGCCCCATGGGAATGGCATTGCTACCCATGGTCAAAGTGGGGAGTATCCAGAAAAAAAATGTCACCGTCGCCGTATTGGACCTTTCCCGGATTATTTCCGGGCACGGGAAATCCTCCAAGTTTGACGGTATTATTGGATTTGATCTCCTTGAGGATCTTGAGGCGGTTATCGATTACAAGGGAAGAATGATGTATTTAAGGGAAGATGGTTGAGACCAAGGGTTATGATTGGCCCGCCCGCCCCATTGCCAGAGATCATTCTTCGCCTTCCCGCTCCCGTGCCAAAAGCCACAAGACATCAGAAAGTCGATTGAGATAAATCCGGATCGCCCCGTTGAGTTCATCCTGGAGCATGAGCACGTCCCTCTCTACCCGCCGGCAAACAGTCCGCGCATGATCAAGGTGAGCGGCAAATAGATCCGAAGAGGCTCCCGGGAAAACCCAACCCTTGAAAGTAATTTCCTTGTCTTCAATTGATGCCACCCGGGCATCAAGTTTGTGGACACGCTCCACGCAGAAAACCTCAAAACCTGCTGCTTTATAGCGCGGCAAATCTTCAGGCAGGGTTGCAATATCACCCATTAAAACCACCAAGTCCTCCTGAACAGCAGCAATAAATTCGCTGACAGAATTTTGACTGTCTGCTACCCGGGCCAGTCCAAGTGCCGCATTGAGCTCATCCACCGCACCTCCAGCAATGATTCTAGGATGATTCTTTGCAACCCGGCGACCAAACATCAGCTCAGTCGCACCATCATCCCCACGGCGTGTGCTAATACTCATGAACTGCTTTCGGCGTTGAGTGAACCGGACTGACCGCCATCGGTCTCCACGGCATTGGCTTCCTCGATCATGGCATCAATCTGAACCACATCTTCCCAAGGCAAACGCCGCCTCTGATACTTATTGAATAGCACCTCCCGCGCCTTTTGCAGCTCCTCAAGCCGCATATGCTCATGGGCAGACCATTCTTCCTCGGAACGCTGCAGGCGGGACATGAACGACCACTTGCCACCGTGCTTGGTGGCTCGCCAGAGTCGATTTTCCCCGGTTTCAGTGCGGACTCGCCAATCATGAATTTTCACAAAAACACCATAATAGCTCACAAAGCATTTGTCATCGGGCTTCCTCTCGGCGTGAATTTACCCCCCTGACGGCATTCCGCCAGACCAACCAAGCCGTATATCCGTGACCCGCCACATCCAATCCGATGCGATGAAACTGCTTGCCTGGCTGGTTTCTACCATGATCCTTGGGGCCATACTGGCACCACTCATCTTTTACCTCGGCAAATGGATGGCTGACCTGCCGGCACTTGAAGGCTACCTCGCTGCAACACTGAAACGGAGCGACTTCGACCGTTATTTCAACCGGGCAATGCTGCTGGCAGCACTGATCTGCATCGTCCCGCTGCTGTGGTCCCTTAAACTGGGCCGCAAATCACCCAGTCTGAAGCCAAACCCCTTCTGGAAAAGCCATTTCCTGAGTGGATTTTTTCTCGCGGGGGGATTCCTGCTTATCCTTGGGTGTACATACCTCTCCTTGGGGCTCTTTGAGATCAAAAACCACTTTGATTTCCGCATGGCGGGAAAGTTCATGATCACCGCCTTGGTCGTCAGTCTGCTTGAAGAATGGATTTTTCGTCGGTTACTGCTCGACGCGGTATTACGAACCAGTCGGGTATTTATCGCCCTGTTTTTTGTCACTTTTTTCTTCGCACTGATCCATTTTCTCAAGCCCCCGGATACCATAGACCTACAAGATGCCGACGTGAAGCTCACCACGGGATTCTGGATGATAGGACAAATTTTCTTGCACTTTGGTAATCCGGTTTTTATAGCCGCGGAATTTGCAACACTCTTTGCAGTTGGGTGGGTATTAGGATGGGCAAGACTCCGGACATGCTCACTGTCACTTAGTATCGGCCTTCATGCAGGATGGGTATTTTCCTATGAACTTTACCGTTATCATACCACGATGCCAAAGCGTCATTCCCCAGAACTTTTTCTTCCTTACATCGGCTCAGATCTCAAGAGTGGCCTGATCCCTCTGGCCACTATCTGCTTGACCGGTTTGGTGGCCGCAATCTGGCTTCACTCAAGGGATCGCAAAGGCTGACCTGTAATGCCCTCAACACTTCAAGCAGCATGGGCAATCTGAAAGGAACTTTAAGCCATATTGGTGAGGGGATCATCAACCTGCTATATCCAGCCAGCTGCTTCGGTTGCCAATGTGCGCTTCATCGGCCTGAGCTTTGCCCAAGATGCATCGATTCACTCAAACCCGTTAAGACACCGTTCTGTTCCTGCTGCGGGCAACCCTGTGAAGGCGAGATCAGCGGGCCTTTTCATTGTTCGAACTGTAGCGGACAGAATGTTGCCTTCGATTTTGCCATTGCAGCTTACCTGGCACGCGGCTGCATTCGGGAAATGATTCATGAATTCAAGTATCATCGCCGGATTGCCCTGCGTCATACACTGGCAAAACTAGCAGAGAATGCACTGGACGACCCTCGCATCGGGGGAGGAAAGGGATGGTTATTAGTACCTGTCCCCCTCCACCGAAGAAGAAAGCGGGAACGCGGATATAATCAGGCAACAGAAATTACCACAGTAATCTCCAGGCGTCGCAAATTGCCAATGTGCCGTGCCCTGCAACGCATCCGGTATACCTCCAGCCAAGCACAATTGTCGAGAACGGAGCGCCTGAGTAATCTGAACGGGGCATTTTCTATGCGCTCTGCACCGACCATACAGGACACGATAAAAGGAGCGCACATCCTTCTGGTTGATGACATTTTCACCACCGGCGCCACGGCCAATGCCTGCGCCCGGATCCTGCGCAATGAAGGGCAGGCAGAGAAGGTTGTTGTGACAACCGTCGCCAGAGGTTAAATTTACGTTTGATTGAGACTCATATATACTGATTTTCCTGATACGATGGCTATCTTTAACAAACCCATCTTCCGCGGAAGCGGTGACAAGAAACGTGATATGCCGGAGGGACTCTGGCAGAAGTGCCCGGATTGTGGGGATGTCATTCACGAGCTTGAACTGAAAAAAAACCTGCGCACCTGCCCAAACTGCAATCATCATTTCACGCTCAGTGCAAAGGAACGAATCGATTGCATTTCCGACCCCGGCAGTTTTGAGGAGCTGGACAAAGAATTGACCAGCGTGGATGCGCTCGGGTTCAAAAAATACACCGAAAAAATTGATAAATATCGTCAGGCTACCGGGCTAAATGAAGCCGTATTAACCGGCCGCATTCGAATCATTGGGCATGCCGCCATTCTCTGCGTTATGGATTTTCGCTTCCTTGGTGCGAGCATGGGTTCTGCGGTTGGAGAAAAGATCACGCGGGCCATTGAAACCGCCACCGAGGAGAAATCTGCAGTCATTATTGTCTCCGCATCCGGGGGGGCTAGGATGCACGAGGGAATCCTCAGCCTGATGCAGATGGCCAAAACCAGTGGAGCTCTGGCACTGCATGGCGAAGCCAAGTTGCCGTTCATCTCGGTTCTCACTCATCCTACGACCGGAGGAGTAACCGCCAGTTTCGCGACACTCGGTGACATCATCCTAGCCGAACCGGGATGCATGATTGGCTTTGCCGGGCCGCGGGTGGTTAAAGAAACCACTCATCAGGAACTTCCAGAAGGATTCCAGACAGCGGAATTCATGCACGAACACGGCTTGGTTGACATGATTGTTGAGCGACGGGACCTGCGCGACCGACTAGCCACACTGCTTGGCTATCTTCTTCCCTAAAAGACAACCTGCGGGGATTCAATCCCCGACCCAATGGAATACTCTGAAGCCATTGCATGGTTGTATGGTCGGCAGGTAGCGGGCATCAAGCTCGGACTGGTCAATATGCGCAGGCTCATCAATGAACTAAGCCTGCCGCCAGACAGGATGAAGGTCATCCATGTCGCCGGCACCAATGGCAAAGGGTCGGCTTGTGCCTTTGCTGAATCCATCCTGCGGGCAGCTGGGGAAAAAACCGGTTTTTTCAGTTCCCCACACCTCGTGTCATTCTGTGAACGTATCAGGATCAATGGTATTCCCTCAGACCAACAAAGCGTTGCTGATGGTATTACTACCCTGCAAAAACTGACTGAAGAATGGCAGCCGCAACCCACATTCTTCGAGATCTCCACTGCACTGGCCCTCATGATTTTTGCCAATGAGCAAATCGATACCGCAGTGATAGAAGTGGGACTAGGTGGACGGCTGGATTCGACGAATGTTCTGACCCCGACTGTTTGCGTAATTAACAATATCGGACTAGACCACCAACACATACTCGGAAATGACCTCGGCCAAATTGCCAATGAAAAAGCAGGAATCCTTAAACCGGGAATACCGGCGGTGAGCTCCCCACAACAGGAAGAAGTCCGAAAAGTACTGGAAAAACAAGCGCGGGCAGTGGGGGCTCCGCTGGAGTTTATCAATGAGCCATGGACAGGCAGCACCGTCTCCCTGCCGGGAAACCACCAGCAATGGAATGCTGCTCTGGCTGCAGGCGCCATTAAGGCGGCAGGGTTTCACATTCCCTCGAATGTCATCATTCAAGGGCTGGGTAGTGCTGTCTGGCGTGCCCGTTTCGAACGTATCAAAGAACCTGGGAAAGAAGATATGGTCGTGGATGGTGCACACAATGCAGACAGCGCAGAGGCGCTCCTGCAAACATGGCGTGAAGTATTCAATGATGCAGAACCGGTTATCATCTGTGCTATGGCTGCCAACAAGGATAGCGGCAAGATCATTAACCTGCTTTCTGAAATTGCCGACAATTTCATCTTTCCGTCTATCCAAACCTTAAGAAAAACCGCCTGCCCGAAAGATTTAACCCGCTTGGTTCCCGTCCAAATACCAAGCCAGGTGACGAACACATTGGAAAAAGCACTGGAAAAAGCCCGCCTGCAAGATAAGCCGATCCTTGTTGCCGGATCGCTGTTGCTAGCCGGTGAAATGCTTGCTTTGCTGGATAAGAACTCCGATGAATATGAGCCTAGCGAACAATAAGTGATCTGCTTGCAGGAAAGTTCTATGCATAGGATCATACCCCATGATGAGGTGTCCAAGATATCAACGCCAAACCGTCTATTCCATGCACTTATCCGCTCCAGCATTGGCTGAAGACGACCATACCCCCGGGAAAAACCCATCACCAGACAAGTAACCTTGATGATTTATCTGGATAATAATGCCACAACACGGGTCCATGAGGAAGTCGCCACGGCCATGGCTCCTTACCTAAACGAGGAATACGGAAATCCCTCAACGGGTTACCCACTGGGAAAACGCAGCCGTGAAGCCATTGACCATGCCCGGCAACAAGTCGCGGAGATGATTGGTGCGCTGCCGGGGGAAATTATCTTTACCTCATGCGGCACAGAATCGGACAATGCCGCCATCGCATCAGCACTGACGGCCCAACCCGGCAAGCGACACCTGGTCACTAGCAGTATTGAACACTCCGCAGTCATTCTCTTTGCCAAGGCGCTGGCCCCAGATCTGGAAGTGACTGAATTGCCGGTGGGTGCTGACGGACGCGTTGATCTTCGCGATTTGGCTAAAGCCATCAAACCCGAAACTGCTCTGGTTACCCTGATGTGGGCAAACAATGAAACCGGCGTCATCCAGCCGGTTCTTGAAGCAGCAAAAATAGCCCGCGAGGCAGGAGTTTTATTCCATACCGATGCAGTGAATGCAGCGGGCAAGATCCCCATTTCCGTGAGCGGCGGCAATATTGATATGTTATCCCTATCCGGGCACAAATTTCACGCACCAAAGGGCGTCGGTGCCCTTTATCTAAAAAGTGGCTGCAACTATAAGTCCCTCCTGGCAGGAGGCGGTCAGGAAGATGGACGGAGGGCGGGCACCGAAGCTGTCTCGCAGATAGTGGCACTGGGCAAAGCCGCAGAACTGGCGCAGCATCGCCTTGCGGCAAATGGTGCCGATAAACTCGCTGAACTGCGTGACCTACTTGAGCAACGACTGCAGGGCGCCATTGACGGCATTCATCGAAACGGAACAGCCGAGCACAGATTGCCGAACACCTCACACCTCAGCATTGATAATGTGCCGGCTGGCGATCTGCTGATCCTAACCGCCGAGAAGGGCCTGTGCATATCCAGCGGTTCAGCCTGCAGTACAGGAAAAAGGGAGCCTTCGCGAATCATGCAGGCCATGGGTCACAATGATGAGCGTGCCCTGTCAAGCATCCGGCTCTCGGTATCATCCATGAATACCAAGGATGAAATCAACCAAGCCGCTGACATTATCATATCAGCCGTCGAAAAAATACGTTCATTGCGACCGCAAAACAATGGCCCCGTGATTGTTGCCGAATAATTGCACCTTCATGGTTCGACGCGCTCAAAGCCAGCATCCCGGGCAACATTTGTTACCAAGGTGGCAACCCCAGTCACAAGCTGTCGGTGCCTGACCTCGAGAAAAACCCACCAAATCAGGTAAATACCGGTAAACCAGATAAAATGCTGCGATAGCCACCATGCACCAGCCGCAATGATCAACAACATGAGTATATTGAGGATCATGTTCAGCATTGTAGCTTTCGAGGTAAACCGTGCCCGGGTAAGGCATTGCCCGTCCCCGTGATACTCAGTGACAGTTGTCAATTGAACGCGCCAGAAAGGATCACTGCCCACCTCCAAGTCCCAATCCCTCCAGCCGTTATCAAGGGTAAATGCCAACCCGCTTCGCTGCAGTGCGAACGTGGTGTTTTCAAGTAGCAAATCGCGGCCCAAGGCTTTCTCGCTCCAAATCTGCAATTGCCCGACTCGTTTCCGGAAAGGAAGCCTTGGCACCCGGAAAAAATTTCCAAGACGAATGGACCCGCGTGGAGCACTGCCCCCCTGAATTGCACCCAGACTGCGCGCAGTACCACGCAATACCGGCTGAATCAGGCAAAGAAACATCAACAACAGCCGTGCCCCTGTTCCAGAATACCGAGAATCAATCCTGCTTCTGTATGCATTCCTGAAGGCAGATAGCAATGTGCAGCAACCCATCAATATTGCGACCGGCATCAACGGAGTAAAGAAACCACCCGCTAAAGCCGTCAAGGCGGTCGCCAATACCCAGTGAACTCCGGTGGATATTCGCGAAAAATCCGATTCACTGGACATGTAAACTGCCTGAAAAGCGGCATATCCGAATACCCCTCGATAAATCCTGGAAGCCATACTCAATACCCCACGGTTGCCGGAATAAACAAACCCACGCCAACGTGCACCACCCATCACCCCGTATCGAGCCGGATGCCCGCCAATCAGAATCGCCTCAGCACGCCCATACCCGGTTTGCTGACGCAGGTATCCCATGACACTGATCCTGCGACGGTGCCAAACCATCGCCGGAGCACAAAAACCGATTAGAAATCCAGTATCCTGCAATCGCCAACAAAAATCCACATCATCCCCGGCCGCTGTATACTCGGGGGCAAACCCACCAATCTTATCGAAGGCCTCGCGGGTTACAGGCAAATTGAATGCCGGCAGGTGTTCAGCGATACGGTCGTCAATGAGCACATGGGCAGGACAACCTGGTGCCGCAGCGACACAGGCCTGAGTTCGACTAACAGGGGGAGGTGCAATGTTCGGTCCCCCGACGGCTGCAAAATCGTTCTTTTCAAATGCAGAGGCAAGATAATGCAGCCAGTCCTCATCAACTACGCAATCATCATCAGTATAGGCAAGAATTTCGCCCTGTGCTTCCCTTGCACCCCGGTTACGTGCCACACTCAATCCCGCGTGCTCTTGGCGAATAAAAATGACACCTGATGCCTGCAGGGCAATGCCTTCCAAGGAAACCGTGCTGCCGTCATCCACCACGATAATCTCAAAATCCGGATAACAAAGAGCACTCACCGACTTCAAGCAGTCACTCAGGGTGGTGTTGCCGTTATAGCTGCAAATAATCACTGATATTTTGGGGGCTTTGGACAAAACGATGGCCCTTGCTCCATCTTTCATCACCTCAAACCGTGACCTAAGTAGATCATAGGCCGGCTTTTTCTCCCGCTTTCTGGTAACCACGCCAAACTCCCAGCCCGTCACTTCAACCCCGCCCCGGTGCCACTCATCCGTAAATGCAAAAACAATTGTGCCGGCAACACCACCGTGTATGCAGGCATCAATGCCTGATGCAATCACGCGTGCCTGATCATTGATCCCCATTGAAAGGGAATCCGCACCAAACTCAGATATCACCAATGGTTTGTCCCCTGCTATATTTTGAAGGCGGGCAACATATCTGGAAAGGTCCTCTTCACTTTCCAGATAAACATTGTAGGCAATAAAGTCAGCATTTTCCGGATTGAGGTATTCTGTGGAGGGATAATTGGCATAAGCAAATAAGGCCTCAGGGTCCTCAGCCCGACCGGCTTCAATTAACTCCTCCAGCAAGGCCTTAACCTTGCGCGGACCGAGCCAGCGAACCAAGGTCGCACTTATTTCGTTGCCAACAAGATAAGCCAATACTGCCGGGTGCCTTCGGTGGGTCATCACGGCAGAGCGCAACGTGTCAACGCAGGAGTCCCATAAGCCCTCCTGATTGACAAAATCCACATGATCAGGCCATGAAACACCGATCATGACCCTGATGCCATGCTGGGCACATTCATCAAGGAATCCCTCCGGTGGTGACTCGTAAAGACGAACGGTATTTGCACCGACAGAAACAATATCTGCTAAGTCGCTCCGTAATACAGCACCGCCTTTCAATCCATAACCCTGCTCACCCTGAGAAAAAGGACCATAGGTGAGACCACGGACATAAAACTTCTCCCCGCCTGCCCGGAAAAATTTTCCGGCAACCCTCACACGAGCATCTCCTAAATCGCCGGGAACCGGATCACTCATTATTTATTTTCTTGAATGTCGCCCAGTCGAATCCTTCTCCTGGGCCCTTGCCACCGGCAGGCACCAGACGAACCTCGCGCAGGTCAATAAGTGCCCCAACGGTTACAGGGCCCTCACTACTCACCAGCAGGGTTTGCCGGCCAGCCGGCAGTTTCATTCGACCAACACGCCCCCATCGGTAAATATCCCAGCTACGGGTCCCGGGAACTGCATCGGCAACCACTTGCTCCGCTATCATGAATCGGATGCGACCGCCGACGTGGCCGTTATTCAGAGCCCAGTCCACCCACAGGTCATATTCCCCTGCACGGTCAAGGTGAATGGACCACTCAACACGGTCCTTCTCGTGCCCCCAATAGCCAATGTTGCGATATTTTTGCTCGAAAATAATGCTCGGACCGAAAAGCGCGGCAGCAGAAGCAGGAAGAGCCAACTTCCCATCACCTGTCTGCCTGATAGTCCTAGGAGTATTGTTCACAAACTTCTTGTGCGGTGACCCCGCGGTACGCAGATAAGCCAGAAGGTGACTCATGTCTTGAATACTGATGGCCTGTTCCAACCCCTCAGGCATCAGTGAGCGCCCGGTT
>Ga0115011_10003686_pt1 | contig 10412 bp, 9 predicted proteins | sample TroAtlMetagenome_2_FD_88705 | JGI IMG/M metagenome (GOLD analysis project Ga0115011, IMG submission 88705) | Marine eukaryotic phytoplankton communities from Atlantic Ocean - Tropical Atlantic ANT8 Metagenome | ecosystem: Environmental > Aquatic > Marine > Oceanic | place: Tropical Atlantic... | reverse complement strand
TGGTGTCGATATTGATGCGGGAAACCAACTTGTCGACCGTATTAAATCCGTTACTAAAAGGACTCACCGTCCGGAAGTAAAAGGAAACCTTGGTGGGTTTGGCGCATTATGTTCGCTTCCAACGAAATACAAGAACCCTTTATTGGTTTCTGGAACCGATGGCGTGGGCACTAAACTTCGTGTTGCTATGGACGCGAACCGTCACGACGGTGTGGGTATTGACCTTGTGGCCATGTGCGTTAACGACCTTATCGTGCAAGGTGCAGAGCCGCTGTTTTTCTTAGACTATTACGCTACTGGCAAACTAGATGTTGATGTTGCTGCATCGGTAGTTACCGGTATTGGTAATGGTTGTGAGCAAGCTGGTTGTGCCCTTATTGGTGGTGAAACTGCAGAAATGCCAGGTATGTACCACGGCGGCGATTACGATATTGCAGGTTTCTGCGTAGGTGTAGTTGAAGCTGAAAAAGTTATCGACGGCACTAAAGTAAAGCCTGGCCAAAAACTTATCGCGCTAGGGTCATCAGGTCCTCACTCTAACGGTTACTCACTCGTTCGTAAGATTTTAGAAGTGAGCAACGCCGACGTAAATCAAGATTTAGACGGCAAGCCGCTTATCGAGCATTTACTTGAGCCTACCCGCATTTATGTGAAATCTGTCTTAGCATTGCTTGAGAAAGTTGAAGTTAGCGCTATTTCGCACATTACTGGCGGCGGTTTCTGGGAAAACATCCCTCGCGTATTACCTGATGATGCAAAAGTGGTTATTGACGAGAAGAGCTGGCAGTGGCCTTCAGTATTTAGCTGGCTGCAAGAGAACGGTAACGTTACTCGTCACGAAATGTACCGTACGTTTAACTGTGGTGTTGGCCTAGTTATCGTTGTTGATGAAGCCGACGTAGATACCACTATTGCAACGTTGAAAGAACACGGTGAAAATGCCTGGTTAATTGGTGATATTCAAGCCAAGGACGGTGAGCAGCAAGTAGAGATAAACGCGTGAGCACTCCATCAACCAAACTTTGCGTTTTAATTTCAGGTAACGGCAGTAACTTACAAGCCATTATTGATAATATCAGCGCTGAAAAGCTCGACGCTGAAATCTGTGGTGTTATTAGTAACCGCCCAAATGCGTACGGTTTAACCCGTGCGCAAGAAGCCGGTATTAAGGCAATTAGCCTAGACCACATGCAGCATGACAGTCGCGAAAGCTACGACAAGGCATTGCAAGCTGAAATTGAATCATTAAACCCAGACTATATTGTACTTGCTGGCTTCATGCGTATCCTAACGCCTGAGTTTGTAAATACTTTTTCTGGAAAATTAGTGAACATTCATCCATCTTTGTTGCCCAAATACAAAGGGTTGAATACGCATCAGCAAGCCATCGATAACGGCGACGAAGAACACGGCGTAAGCGTGCACTTTGTGACGCCTGAGTTAGATGGCGGCCCAGTCATTATTCAAAGCCGCGTGCCGGTTTTCGAAGATGACACTGCGGTAGACTTAGCAGATCGTGTTCAAGAACAGGAGCGTCGCATATACCCGTTAGTGCTTTCTTGGTTCAGTGCGGGGCGACTTAAGATGGTAAATAATAAGGCTATCCTAGATGAGCAAGAACTCCCAGAATCGGGTTATGCAAACGAGTAAACGCCGTTTTGTAGCAGCAATATTAATGGCTTTTGTGGGCGCCAGCGCCCACGCGGCCGATGCAACAGAGAGTAAACTTCAACCCTACGAGGCAGTTTATACTGCTTACAAGTGGGGCGATGATGTGGGCGAAGCTCGCATTAAGCTTGAAGCGTTAAGCAATACTCAATATTCCCTCACTTACTCTTCCAAAGTTTCTAAATTCTTTTTATCTGACAAACGCTATGAGCACTCAATTTTTAAAGTAGAAGACAGCAGCGTTTTACCTATCGAGTATCATTATACTCGCACCGGTACAGGGCCAGATAAAAAGCTCACTGTTAATTTCAATACCGATAGCGGCGGCAAAATAGCGGTAGAAAATGGCGACGAGTTTGTTTGGAACGGTCAGTTCGACAACCAAATCTACCGCGTAGACCTGGCGAATCAATTAGCATCTGGCGAAACCAACCTGACTTACGACTTTGTTAATTATCGCGGTGAGTTACGTACCTACGGTGTAGAAGTAGTTGGTAATGAAAATTTATCATTACCTTATGGTGATTTCGACACGGTGAAAGTGAAACTTATTCGTGATTCTAAAACTCGCGAAACCTTTGCGTGGTTTGCTCCATCATTAAACTATACTCTAGTGCGATTGCAGCAATTTAAAGACGGTGAAGAGCAAGGCGACATTAAGCTGAAGTCTTACACCAGCGAGTAAATTTAAGTTACACCTTCAATCGGCGGGGATCTCCCCGCCTATTTCCATTTTCCTTTTCTATTTTTATTATTTGACCTTTTTACCCAACCTAGCTGCTAGCCCATAGCTATAGCGTTCTAGCGCAAACTATAAGCGTTAGTTTTAATGCAAAATTCATGTAAAAATCTTGATCTTTGGGCCATTAAATAATAGGTTTAACTCATGCTGGTCTGACCTCAAATTTATCGTTGCGCAGAATCTTGCGCAATGAACCAAAATAATAGGAACGATTAGCGTTACATTTAACGCCTTCTCAGGAGCGAAGTATGGCAGATTTTATTTGGTTTTTACTGGTAGTGTTAGCCTTGGCTGTTGCCAGCTATCAACGTACCAGCTTAGTAACAGCAGTGTGTATTGCTGGTGGAGTCATGATTTTAGGGACTCTGTTTGGTGATATTGGTTTACTTGGTTGGATTGTATTCCTAGCGCTTACGCTGCCGTTTACCCTTTCTAATATTCGTCAGCAACACATCACTAAGAAATTATTAGCATTTTACCGAAAGGTAATGCCAGAAATGTCCAGCACCGAACAAGAAGCAATCGATGCAGGTACAGTATGGTGGGACGGCGATATTTTCAGTGGTAAGCCTGATTGGGAAAAACTTCATCGAATTCCGAAAGGTCGTTTAACGGCTGAGGAACAAGCGTTCCTAGACGGGCCGGTTGAAGAAGTATGTTCAATGGTAGATGAATGGCAAATTAACCATAAAGATGCCGATTTATCGCCTGAAATCTGGGCATACCTGAAAGAACATAAGTTCTTTGCCATGATCATTAAAAAAGAATACGGCGGCCTAGCGTTCTCAGCGTTCGCACAGTCTCGCGTTCTTCAAAAGCTTGCTGGTGTTAGCGCAGTACTTTCAAGTACCGTTGGTGTTCCTAACTCGTTAGGCCCAGGCGAACTACTTCAGCACTATGGAACAAAAGAACAACAAGACCATTACTTACCTCGCCTAGCGGCAGGCCAAGAGGTTCCTTGTTTTGCATTAACTGGCCCTGAAGCAGGTTCAGATGCTGGCGCTATTCCTGATGTCGGTGTGGTATGTAAGGGCGACTGGAACGGTGAAGAAGTGCTAGGTATGCGCCTAACATTTGATAAGCGTTACATTACCCTTGCACCAGTGGCAACAGTAATTGGTCTGGCGTTTAAGCTTCAAGACCCAGACGGTTTGTTAAGTGACAATAAAGAGCCTGGTATTACTTGTGCACTTATTCCACGCGATACCAAGGGTTTAGAAATTGGCCGTCGTCACTTCCCGCTGAATACGCCTTTCCAAAATGGTCCTATTCGCGGAAACGACATTTTCGTTCCAATCGATTACATTATTGGTGGCCCTTCAATGGCTGGTAGAGGCTGGCGTATGCTGGTTGAGTGTTTGTCAGTAGGTCGTTGTATTACCCTACCGTCTTCTGCTGCAGGTGGTGCTAAGTCTGTATCATTGGCAACGGGTGCGTACGCACGTATTCGCCGTCAGTTCCGTATGCCTGTTGGTCATATGGAAGGTGTAGAAGAAATGCTAGCTCGTATCGGCGGGAATGCTTACTTGATGGATAGCGTAACCCGCTTTTCAACAGTAGGTGTAGATTTAGGTGAGAAGCCGTCTGTTATATCGGCAATCTGTAAATACCACCTTACTGAAAAGATGCGTCAAGTCATTAACGACTCTATGGACGTTCATGGCGGTAAGGGCGTAATGCTTGGGCCAAATAACTATTTAGGTCGTGGTTACCAAGGTGTACCGGTTTCAATTACCGTTGAAGGCGCTAACATTCTTACTCGTAACATGATGATATTCGGTCAAGGCGCAATGCGCTGCCACCCTTTCGTATTGAAAGAAATTCAAGCAGCGTCAATTGAAGATAAGAAAGAAAGCATTGCCGCGTTCGATAAAGCCGTATTTGGGCATATTGGTTTTGCCATTTCAAATACTGTTCGTAGTGTTTGGTTTTCACTAACTAGTGGCGTATTCAGCAGTGCACCATTTACTGACGAAACCGCTCACTATTATAAGCTGTTGCAAGGTTACAGTGCTAACTTAGCGCTACTTACCGATGTTTCTATGGGTGTGTTAGGCGGCGACTTAAAACGTCGTGAGCGCTTGTCTGCACGTCTAGGTGATATCTTAAGTGGTCTGTACCTAGGTAGTACTACATTGAAGCGTTTTGACGAAGATGGTCGTTTAAAAGAAGACTTACCGCTACTTCATTGGGCAATGCAAAACACCTTGCATGACATTGAAACCGCTATTGATGACTTCTTAGCGAACTTCCCTAACAAAGCCATTGGTGTGGTACTTCGTGGTCTTGTTATTCCGTTTGGTCGTCGTGTTGGTAAGCCTTCTGATAAAACCGAGCATGCTATTGCGCAAATGCTACAAACCCCTTGTAGCGCTCGTAGCCGCTTAGGTTATGGTCAGTACCTAGCCCGTGTAGAAGGTAACTTGTTCGGTGACTTAGAACAGACCCTTGATGACGTATTAGCAGCCGAGCCAATCTTCGAACGCATTTGCAAACATAAGAAAGCGAAACTGCCTTTCACACGTTTAGCGGCGTTAGCGGACGATGCGCTAAGTGAAGACATTATTAATGAAGAAGAAGCTGATTTACTTCGCCGTACAGAAGCAGGTAGACTAAGAACCATTAATGTTGACGATTTTGACCACGAAGAATTAGTGGCTAAAGTGAACTCTTCTAGCGAAACAAAGAAACGAGGAGGCAAAGCTGCTTAGCTTAATCCCCCCTAAAAAGGGCCGCTTCGGCGGCCTTTTTTTATGCATCAAATCCACTGCTATTTTATGGTTAGCTTTGTTACTGGCTGCCCCTGCTCATGCTCATGATCATGCTGAATCGCAGTACCCAATGGTTACATTACCTTCTGACACCTTTCAATGTGGTAATTCAGAACAAGCCCAAAAACTGGCTCGGCTTATTGTGAATGATAAAAACCAAGCGCGCCCCCAAATGCACTGTAACCCCACCCTGGTTGCCATTGCTGAGCAAAAGGCAAAAGACATGGCAGAAGAAGGCTTAGTGTCGCATTTCTTAAATGGCAGCCCTAACACCCGCTTGCGAAACGCAGGGTTAACACTTCCTTCCTATTACGGCGATGCTATGAGTAATCAGGTTGAGGCGTTGGCTGGCGGATATCAGACCGCAAAAAAGGTGTGGCACGCATTAAAAAGCTCGTTCTCTCATAAACAACATTTGCTGGGTGAAATTCCTTTTTATGCTGAGCAAAATGAAATTGGCGTCGCCTTTTTTAAAGATTATAAAACGCCACACGTAGAATACTGGGCGATTTATATCACTAAACTAAGTGGTGATGAACAACAAACACCATTCAGTGAAGTTCCCGATAAGGGGCTCGGCATTGTTACCGAAAATGGTGAAATTGCCCCAATGCAATAGTGAACTATCACTTTTGAACATGGTGGCAATGGCAGCAGAAACAAAAAAACCGGTGTTATTTAAAACACCGGCTTTCATGAATTTGTAGGACTTATTTATAACCCTAGCCAGGCCGAAGCTTTAGCTAAGTTGAAGCTTATCCATTAACAACACCGCTTGCGTACGGGTGTTAATTTCAAGTTTACGTAGTATTGCGCTGATGTGTGCCTTAATAGTCGCTTCTGTTACATTCATTTCGTGAGCAATTTGCTTGTTCATTAAGCCTGCACGTAGGAATGACAATACTTGAATTTGTTTAGGCGTAAGCTCTCTGAATCGTTGAAGCAACAACTTCAATTCATCGTCTACTTTCTCAAGCTCTTCTTCCATGCCTTCAGGAAGCCATTTTTTACCCGCAATGATATCAACAATGGCTTGCGCCATTTCACGTGTTGCTGACACCTTTGGGATAAAGCCTTGAGCACCTAAGCTCATTACTTGTGCAACCACTTCTACCGTGTCGCTACCAGACACTACGCCGATAGGAATATTAGGATATTGTTCACGCAAAGTAATGATGCCATTAAAATATTCACCGCCTGGCATATTTAAATCAAGTAAGACTAACTCTATGCCATCGTATTCATTTAAAATGGCCAGCGCAGCATCAAGGCTTCCAGCTTCAAGAATCTGCGCGTTTTCAAAATAAGGGCCTAGTGCTCCGCTGAGTGCTTCGCGAAACAATGGATGATCATCTGCTACAAGAATTCTTGTCATTAGCGTTGTTGCTTCCTTTAGTTCTTATATCTCTAGGTTAATACTTTCGATTTAATTCTAAAAGCCCTATTCGTTAAAAATCACCGCTTTATTTGATTTTTTTAATGTTTTCCATTGGCATTTCCGTTTGTGAGGGTAAAATTGCCGACCAAATTCCCGCTAGCTGAGTACATTTTGTGCAAAAACACGACAGACTTTATGCAAACCCTCTTAAAAAGGTAGCAGACTTTACATTCGATGAGTCAGTAGTTGACGTTTTTCCCGATATGATTCAACGCTCGGTGCCGGGTTATGAAACTATTGTCCATACTATTGGTGAATTGGCCAAAACAAAAGTACAACCAAATACGAGGGTGTACGACCTTGGTTGTTCATTAGGTGCAGCAAGTTTTTCAATTGCACGTGCCACTCAAGATGTGCCGTGTGAAATAATTGGTATAGACAGTTCGGACGCCATGGTTGACCGTTGCAGACGAATGGTTCAAGCCTTCAACCTACCAAACCCAATTAACATTGTTCAGCAAAATGCCCAAGATACCCAAATAGAAAATGCGTCTATGGTAGTCATGAATTTCACATTACAGTTCATTCCGCCAGCTGACAGAGAAGCGTTACTGAAACAAATCTACGATGGTTTAAATGATGGAGGCGTGTTAATTCTTTCAGAAAAAATTAAACACCCCACCATGGCAGGTAATGAACTATTGATAGACTTACACCACCAATTTAAGCGTGACAATGGTTACAGCGAATTAGAAGTAAGCCAAAAACGAGCAGCAATTGAAAAGGTCATGCTGACCGATACCTTTAGCGAACACGAAACCCGATTAAAATCAGTTGGCTTTAAGGATGTTGTGATGTGGTTTAAGTGCTTTAACTTTACATCGCTGGTTGCAATAAAGTAGTTGGCAGTTAGGTTAAGTGGGTACTAATACCCCACGACACTTATAGTTAGCATCCAGTGATTTAGCATTAAGAATATTGTGAATCACATTTAAAAACACTGTGACTCACAATTAAGAACACCGAGAAGAAATATGACGAAACCAGAATCAGCGTGGTTTAACGACTGCTACAAATCTATTTTAGATACGCCTTTAGCCCATTGGCTACAAACACTACCGGCGCAAATGAATGAATGGCAAAAAAGTCAAAAACACGGTGAATTCGACAAATGGTGTCGTCTACTTGCAAAAATTCCAACGACCACACCATCGTCCATACAACTTGTTGATGAAGTTCGAGTGGGTACAGCAAATGATATAGACCAATATACCCAAAAGAAAATCTTAGGCTTACTGCAACAGTTTATGCCGTGGCGCAAAGGCCCTTTCCATATACACGACATTCACGTTAATACCGAATGGCGTTCTGATTGGAAGTGGGACAGGGTTGCCCCGCATATATCGCCGCTTAAAAACAGAACCGTACTCGATGTGGGCTGTGGCAGCGGCTACCACATGTGGCGCATGCTAGGGAATGATGCGTCTCGCGTGGTAGGTATCGACCCCACCCAGCTTTTTCTTATTCAATTTCAGGCTATCAAACACTTTATACCTGACAATCGCATTCACTTCTTACCGCTAGGTATTGAGCAGATGCAGCCGTTGAATGCGTTTGATACCGTTTTTTCTATGGGTGTTCTGTATCACCGTAAAGATCCTATCCAATTTCTTACCCAGCTTAAGCATCAACTGAGAAAAGGCGGTGAACTGGTATTAGAAACGCTAGTGGTAGATGGCGATGCGCAAACCGTGTTAATGGCAGGCGAACGCTATGCTCAAATGCGAAACGTGTGGTTTTTACCTAGCACAGATGCGTTAACAGTGTGGCTAGAGCGACTTGGGTTTGAAAACATTCGCGTGGTTGATAAGAACTTCACCACTCTGGATGAACAACGTGCTACTGAGTGGATTGAAGGCCAGTCATTGAAAGATTTTCTCGACCCTGAAGATATTACTCGCACCATAGAGGGGTATCCTGCACCACAACGAGCCGTGATTGTCGCGAATCGTAAATAAGTTCAGCCCTATGTAATGCAACGGTGATGTTGGCATAAATGTTGTAACCTATATTCCCCATGATGTACGTATTCTGCATTTAATAGGGTTGTAACATGGACATACATGGGTTTTTAAAGACACATCAGCTACCAAGTACGTATGCGGACACTGCACAAAAATGGTTCATCCCATTATGCGAACGGCTAGTTAAGCACCAAGAGAGTGCAGAAAATTCAAGTAAAGCCCCATTGGTGGTCGGAATTAACGGCTGCCAAGGTTCGGGTAAATCTACGCTAACTGATTTTATAAGCGCATATTTAACCAGCATTTACGCCAAAAAAGTGGTTTGTCTTTCTATTGATGACTTTTATTTAGACAAATCGCAGCGAAATGCGCTGTCGATAAAAGTTCACCCACTTCTTGCAACCAGAGGTGTGCCAGGTACACACAATATGCCTCTAGCGCTTAGTACTTTTAAGCAGCTCAAAGGCAGTGATCAAGTAGCCCTTCCCCGTTTCAATAAAGCCATAGACGACCCCTTTCCTGTTAATCAGTGGCCCGTTATTTCTGCGCCACCAGATATCATTATTTTGGAGGGATGGTGCGTTGGTGTAACACCACAAAACGCTGCCGACATAAAGCAACCCATAAATAGTTTAGAAGAAAACCAAGATCCACTTGGTATTTGGCGTTCGTTTGTTAATACTGAATTATCAAATGACTACCAAAGCTTGTTTGATCAAATCGATTATCGGGTTATGTTAAAAGCGCCCTCGTTTGAATGTGTTTATCGCTGGCGGTTAGAGCAAGAACATAAACTTGCTGTAGCAACCCAGGGGGCTTCTACGGGGGTGATGTCCGATGAACAGGTCGCGCAGTTTATTCAGAATTACCAACGACTAACCGAACATGCACTTAAAACATTGCCAACAAAATGTGACACTGTGTATTCGCTAGATGAAACAAGAACGATAACAGGCGAGGAAGTAAAGTAATGACAAGAACGCTAGTTTTCACCGATATGGACGGCACGCTGTTAGACCACCATACTTACTCCTTTGAGGCGGCGAAACCTGCTTTAACAGCGTTAGAGTCACGAGATATCCCCGTTATTCCAACTACCAGTAAAACGTTTGCCGAGCTACAGCCTTTACGGGAGCAAATTGGCCTTAACGGACCATTTATCATTGAAAATGGTGCAGCCATCTTCATTCCTCATGGTTTTTTCAAAAAGAAACCTAGTGGAACCGTATGGGTAGATGGCTACTGGTGTAAATCGTTTATATCCAATAAAAACTACTGGATAAAGCTCCTAGATAAAATCAAAGCGGATTTTGAAGGTGAGTTCAAACAGTTTTCGCAAATGAGTTTAGAAGAAATTCAAAGCAGTACTGGCTTAGATGAAGCATCTGCAGCCTTAGCAGCTAAGCGTCAATTTGGCGAACCTGTGCTTTGGACAGGGTCTGATGAAAACAAACAAAAATTTATTGCTGCAGTTAAAGAGCGTGGCGCCTATCCTCTAGAAGGCGGGCGATTTATCCACGTCTCTGGCAATTGCGACAAAGGCCAGGCGCTTAAATGGCTAGCGGCTGAATACCAAAGACAACATGAATGTCATGTTAAAACCGTTGCTCTAGGCGATGGGAAAAACGATATTGCTATGCTGGAAGCGGCACATATCGCTATACGAATTTTATCTCCGGTAAATCCTCCGCCTTCCGTTAAAAAAGACGAGGTTTATACCAGCACGTTGCATGGCCCAGAAGGCTGGAACGAAATGCTAACTCAATTGCTATCCCTATAATCAGGAGGACACATGGCTGATTTTTATCAAAACGGTGTGGTTACAACTT
>Ga0115011_10003685_pt1 | contig 10413 bp, 2 predicted proteins | sample TroAtlMetagenome_2_FD_88705 | JGI IMG/M metagenome (GOLD analysis project Ga0115011, IMG submission 88705) | Marine eukaryotic phytoplankton communities from Atlantic Ocean - Tropical Atlantic ANT8 Metagenome | ecosystem: Environmental > Aquatic > Marine > Oceanic | place: Tropical Atlantic... | reverse complement strand
GTGCAAACAGAAGAAGTGGAAGATGACAGTAACAACAACATTAATGGTAAATTAAGCGAGTATGAATCTTTAGTGGCATCACTGAAAGAAGAGAATCAAGGTAAAGACGTGCAGATGCTTCAGTTGCAGCAAGAGTTGGCGGATGTGACGTCCATGAAGAACGCGGAGTTTACAGAACTCACGAAGGAGGTCCGAGAGAAAAGTGACGAAGTTTCCGAACTCTCGCACGCGTGCTCTGAACTCGCAGATGCTTTGGCGTCTGCGGAAGAAGAGGTAGAGTTGTTGAGAGAAGAAGCGAAACGTAGAGGCGAGATGGAGTTGAAGATGGAATCTTTGAAGGAAGCGTTGACGGAACGCAAGCACGAGCTCAACATCACTCGCTCCGAAAAGAAAGAATGGGAACAAAAATGCGAAGATTTGCAATCAGAAATGTCCTTTAAAGTCGCCGCGTTCGAGAATTTGAAGAATTCTCTCGAAGAATTAGAAGCTAAAGAGGAGCACATGGAAAGTTGCAAAGATTTATTGGCAGAAGAGGCGGAGGAGTTTGAACGCCTCTATGGAGAAATGTATCGAAAAAACGAAGAACTAATTGTGCAACACCGAGAGGAGAAAGAGGACATGCTTAAAATGATTAACTATCTAGGGAATGATATGAAAATGTACGAATGGGAAGGCTTTATTTGGTGGACAAGAGCGGAGCTCGAAAATACGCGCGCGGCGGATTTAGAGGATGAAATAGAACGCTTACAAGACGAGCTTGAACGCGTCAACGAAGAACAGGACGAGCGCACAGAATTAATTTTAGACGTTGCGAAACTCAAGGAAGAAAAGCTGGCGCTCGAAGAAACCTTGGAAAAAGTCGACACGACGAATAAAACGTTGAACGTTCGCTTGAAGAAGTCGTACGAGCGCGTACAGGAGTTGGATAAAGAGATTGAATCCGCAAATAGTGATTGCGATTTCTTGCGAAAAGAAGTTGACAAAGCAAACTCGAGAGTGAAAGTACTCGAGGCGTGGTGCACAGAAACGAAAGTTCACGGTGAAATCAATGGCGATGATACCAATTCCTCTGATTCGTACGATTATGCCAAGATTCCCGCGAGGTACGAAGAATTGAAGCTCGAGAATATCGAGTTGATGGAGAAATTAACCGCCTCGAAAGCCATGGAAGAAAATTTATCGCAGAGACTCGAGAATATCATGCACGAAACCGATGGATTGAAAGAAGAAGCGAAGACTGCGTTTATGAAATCTTCCGAAATGCAAAAAATGACTGAAAACGCCGTGGAGAAAACGGCTCAAATGACGAGCGAGTTGGAAGAAGCGACGAATGAAGTACAAAAGCTTGAAAATTTGTTGGCGGTTTCGAGACAGCAAGTACAGACGCTCGAAAAACAACTCGCTGCGCCACCGCGAGGAGAGATTCAAGAAGCAAAAGACGGCACAACTGCTATTACGAAAGAAATGCATCCCGGCGATGAGAATGAAGAGGACGACAACGCCATCAAAGAGTATTTCGAGGCGCAAAATGAAGAGTTGACGGCGCTTTTAGCTTCCAAAACGAATGAATTGACGCAAATGCAAGCTGAAATTGAAAATCTGAAGAATAAATCGAGTTCGGAAGAGGATGCGAAAACGCTTCGAGGTGAAAATTACGAGCTCGCCGTTCGACACAAAGCGACATTAGAGAGATTAACCGCAACCATCGAAGAAAAGGAAGCCTTGGAAAAGTCCTGCCAAAACTACGAAACGACAATAGAAAAGATGCAAGTGGTTGTGAAAGAGTTGAAAACGGAAGTTGAAAAGTTGAAGGCGATGAAATCTCCCGCGCCGAAGAAGACGTCGCAGTCTGTGCATACTATCGAAGATGAATGTCCAACGTCATCTGATGCCGCGCCAGTTCGACAAAAGATCATTTACGTTCAAAATTCGCAGCAGCAGCAGCAGCTACCGCCCAAAAGAACGGCGACGAATGGAGACGATGAAATGTTTTACGATGTCGCAGATGATTTCGTGGAAGCATATGACCACAACCATCGACAGCAACACCACCAAATTCGCAACACTCAAAGAGTCTCTGTTTATCCACTCGCACCGAAAGGACAGTTACCGCCGTTGCACAGAAATGCCATAGAATGCTATCACATGGATGCAGAAAGAACGCGTTTACGAAAAGAGTGCGAATTGGAAGAGCGAGAGTTGTTCCGCATGAAACAAGAAAAGAGAATATTATTGGCGAGATTGAAGGAGGAAAAACGTGCTTCGTCGGCCAAAGGTAGCGAACGAAAAGAAGTCGAAAAGAAGTCGACAAAAATGAAAAAGAGCAGCAGGAAGAAGAGTAGTTCGTCTCCTGCCGCGACAGGGACGGAATTTCCGGCGCAATCGCTCTCGTTCAAGACGCCGCAAGTCTCGACTACAGAAAAGAATAAGGAAAATGTTGCGAAGAACGACCAATCTTCTCCATCACCATCCTCCGACGTCCTCGAAGGCTGCAAAGCTCCAGACCCGACACCTGAAAATGGCGTTCCGACTGCTAACGGCGAGGATTCCTCTTCCGCTGTCCTTCTCGAAACCGCCTTGACGGCCAAACTCGTTCTTGAAAACTCGCGCAAAGCGGATGAAAAAGCCAAAATATATAAAAGACAGGCGAGAGCTGCTTTTCAATCCCTCGAGAATATTTCCATGGAGATGCGACGGATGAAACAAGCTTTCAAGGAGCAAGAGGAGAGTGATGCAAGCATCGTCACTCCGTTGACAGAATCTAAGTTTTTGACGCGAACGTAAAATGACGCGCGTGTGTATGATTGTATTTAAAAATGATGTACCGGTACTTTCCGCCTATTTTTCTCTTTTATTTTCTCTTCTTCCTTCGACCAAAAGGAAGCACGTCGCCGCCGTCACAATTTTACGACCGAAGAAGAAGAAGAAGACACAAACGCGCGCGACGAAAATAATAATGTCTTCCTCTTCCCCCGCCACAGAGAACGATGAAAGGCTCCGAGAATTCGTGCTCTGGTGCCAACAGAGAGGATGCGAGTTGAACAAAGTCGAAATCAAATCCGTGGACGCGTATAAAGTGAAAACCCCTAAAGGACACTCCATCGACGAAGACGCAGAGAAAGAGTTCGATCGGAGAGTGCATTGCGGGGAGAGAACGAGCATCAGTGGCAAGGAGGAGGAGACCACCGTTGCCATTCAAAAAGGCGAGCGCATCCTGTTCATTCCATTTTCATGTTGCGTCGGAACGCAAGGTTTACGCGTTGGTGCTGGTGGTGAATCGTTACCTCCCTTTGAGCAAGCGACGTCGTCAGAACGGTTAGCGGCAGAGTTATTGAGACAAAGAGATTTGAAGGAGAAATCAGAATTTTTTCCGTACATCAACGCGTTGCCGAAAGTAATTGATTCGCCGACGTGTGGGATGTGGACAACGGAGGAGATTAAGGAGATGCAATTTGCGGACGCCATCGGTACGTGCGCAAAGACATTGGCGAGGGACTCGGTGAACGTGGAGACCTATTTCAAAAAGGAAGAAACGACGGCAACGACGAGTTGCAGGAATTGGACGAAGAAAGAGTGGGCGTGGGCGATGGCGAATGCGCGGTCAAGGGCGGTGGAGATTGATGCGGACATTGGAGACGTTGGGAATAATAAAGGACGAATGCCTCCGTCCGGAGCGTTCGTGGCCCCGTTTATAGACATGTGTAATCATACGCACGTCGATCCGGCGGCGTTTTGGCGGCCTGCATATAGTGATAAAAAGAAGAAGGAAATTGATGAAGCTAAAAAGACGGAAGAAGCCGTATCCGAAGAAGAAAAGGAAAAGAACAAACCAGACGGTGTCGAACTCATCGCCAGAAGAGATTTAGAACCTGGAGATGAAATTACCGTCTCGTACGCCATCGCAGATTCAGACACCTTTCTCTTATTCGGTGGTTTCGTCACGGAATCGAGAAATCCTCGCGATACGGTCGAGTTGTGGCGCACATTACCGGAAGCCGCCACCTGGCTCTCAGAAAAACTCGTCGATGCTGGAAGTTCGGAACAAAATGCCATGGCCATTCCTCTCGAATACTCCAAGGGTGTTGCATATGCCATCGTCGAACAACGTCGTCAACACATTTTAGAAGCCATGGGTCAAAACAAAGCCGACGTGAACAAGTTTGATTGGGACAAGTCCGGTTTAGACGAAAGTGTACGCGCCGGATGGAATTTCGCGAGAGACGAAGCCCACCATGCCATGTTTTCCTTCATTGCGCAAAATGTCATGCCGGACAACGACAACAACAAGTTATACCGACAAGTGCTAATCGGGAGGATAACACAATTGTTAGAAGACTTACCAACATCCATGGAAGAGGACGTGAAAATTATGGAAAATTGCGCGTCTCTTCTCGCCGATACTAATAACGACAATAACGAAACGAGACTCAAAGCTTTGCGATTGAAAACCATGTGTCGATACCGCGGTCAAAAGAAAGCCATTTTGCACCAATGGTTGCAGTTTCTCACGAAAGATGAAATGCCCAGAGATCTCACGGCTATTAAGAACCAAGTTAAAGCGAAGGAGGAAACGAGTAACGCGGCCGATGAACTCGCCGCAATGTTGTAGAGTAGCACATTTTTATTAGAGAGAAGAAATTTAAACCTAGGGGTTCATTTTGTCATTTTGTCAAAAATCAATCACTCGCACTTGCCCACAAAATCCCACCCACGCGCGCACGCGCGCGTGCTCTCTCAAAGAATAAGAAGACACGCGCTCGGGAATGACAACGAGCGGAACGCGGTAACAGAAGAAGAAGAAGAAGAAGAAACGCAAGGATGGGTGGCCCTCGGAAGGAGTTAATGAAGAAGAAAAAAGGCATCGTCGCCACGGGAGGCATGTCGAGCAAACCAGACGCAAACTTCTTAGAACTGAAGAAGAAAAGCGCGACGTCTTTACAGTGTCCGTATTGCGATCGAGATCCGTTTAAACAGAGAGACCGACTGAAAATGCACATAGAGAGACACCACAAAGAGGAATTGGAGAAGGAATCGGGCGAAGGTGGAAAAGTAGACGCGAAAGATGCGGTGAAAATGTTAGCGCAAAAGCAGAAAGATTTGTTAGAAGTGAAATTAGCAGAGAAGAGTAAGCAGCAAAGCGATAAAGCGAAAGGCATCGATTCATCATCTGAAACAACGAACGTAAAAGATAGGAGTGCAAAGAAAATTGTTGTAGATTCGGCGCCGGTAATAAGAGCGTCAGTGAAACAACCGCGAACGATACTAGACGAGTTTGCGAATAAGAAAAAGGACATCCGGAAACCGCGATACGTGCCGCAACAGAAGAAAGATAGCACCGATGAGAACGCGAATAAATGGATTTGCAAGGTTGTGTTGCCGGATAAGTATAAACCAGATTCGGATATCGTGTTGTGGATGAATGACGCGGCGCCTTCGAAAGAAGAAGCGATTCAGAGAGGAGCGACATTGGCGTTGGCGAGATACGCAACGAATCTTCCCTTGCAAAGGTTGCTTCCGCATGAATATAAGGAGAAATTTGAACGTTACGAGAAAGAAGAAAAGACGCGGTTAGAGAAGAAGGAACAGAGAGAAAAGAGAGAGTTAGAGAAGAAAAATAGGAAACCGAAACCGAAACGGATCATTCCGACGTTGCACATGTCCGAGGAGAAGAGGTTGATGGTCGAAGAGTTACTCAAAGAAGCATTTGAATGCGAAGAGTCCTCGACGATGGAACATCATCGCTCTTATGACGATTTTACCGTGTTGCACGAAACAGACGAAGAGATTGCAAACCCGGAAGTTGAAGCGCTGACGGCGAGATTAGAGAAGTTAGGTTTTGAGAAATCAGACGCGACGATTGCAGTGAAACAATCGAAAGATTTTGCCTACGAGAGCGCTTTGGACTGGTTAGTCATCAACATCCCAGAATCGCGATTACCGGCAAAGTTTGCACCAAAAGCTATGAACGATCCGATTGTTTTGTTGAACAACGCGAATAAGCCAACAACAACGTCATCGTCGGGAACAACCGCAAAAGAGAATAGCGTTCCAGCGAAGGATAGTGGAGATATCAGACTTCTCTGGGAACGCGGGTATTCCATCGAAGAAGCGAAGAATGCAGTCAAAACTGCCTCTTCTTCTTCAGTATCGCCGATGATTGTTGCGTACCGAAATAGACTCGGTCCAAAGTTCACGATCAGTCTAGAGAAACAAACGAACGATGAGTGGGACGACGAAATCGTCGCGATTGAATCAATATACGGAGATGAGAACGTGAAGAAAGACGATAAGGAATGCGCAATATCTGTATCGGTGGAGAATAAAATGCTCGTGACATTTATGAATGTGTTTGGCTATCCTCAAACCGCACCTCCACTGATATATTTATCTCATATGGATAGCAGTAGTAGTGATAGTAGTAATAGTAGGGAAAAGATCGCGACGTGTTTGGAAGTAGCGGTCGCAACCGCTTTGGAATGCATAGAAAGTGAATCGGGGCCATGCATGTATTCAGTCATCGACGCAATCGGCACAGAGTTAAGCAAAGAGGAAACTACCAAGAGCATCACCACATCGTCTTCAACGAAAGCAACGCAAAAGTTATCTTCATCGTTGTCGTCGTCGTCAGCGGCACCCAAATCAAGAAATACTAACGCAGCACCACCACCACCACCTTTGGCAAACCAGCAAGGAGATACTAATACAAACAGAAACAGAAACAACAACAATGCGAAACGCAACAACGTAGGCAATCAACTTTCGCGAGCTCAAATAGAGGAACAAAGCGCACGATTGAAAGATGCGTACGATTTGTGGCAACGTGATTTTAAATCCAACGAACACTCGGCAGCATTCAAAATGCAAACCGTTCGGAACAATTTGCCCGCGTCGGAATCCAGAGATAAAATTACGAAACTCGTTGAAAATAACGCGGTGGTTGTGCTTTCCGGCGAAACTGGGTGCGGGAAATCTACGCAAGTGCCGCAGTTTATTCTCGAGCACGCGATTTTCAATCAAAAAGGTGGCGAAACAAATATCATTTGTACGCAGCCTCGAAGGATTAGTGCTATTGGATTAGCCGAGCGCGTGGCGAACGAAAGAGACGAAAAAGTTGGGGGCGTCGTTGGTTACTCTGTGCGTTTGGAATCAAAAACGAGTAAAGAGACGCGCTTGTTGTTTTGTACAACTGGTATTTTACTGAGACGATTGCTGAGTGATTCGACTTTAGAAAACGTCACGCACGTCATTTTAGATGAAGTCCACGAACGCTCCGTCGATTCGGATGTTTTACTCCTACTTCTCAGACGCGTCGTTCAAAAGCGACCAAAACTGAAACTCGTTCTCATGTCAGCAACTGCTGACGCGGATTTATTCGCCGACTACTTTCAAACTCCATCGAAACGATCGACGGAAAACGGAATCAAAGCCGTAAAAACGTCCAAAATTACCATTCCGGGGTTTACGCACCCAGTGAAAGAGTATTACCTAGAAGATGTTTTCAACGAAACGAGATTTTTAGTCGGTCAAAAATCAAAGTACGCAAAGAACGCAGCCGAAAAGAAACGACAACTAGCGTTGCTTGAAAGCGAAGAAGATAGCGTGGATCCGAATGCATTTCTTCCTTCCTCATCAGACGATGACGACGAAGACGATGCTCATCGAGCCGATCGTGAAGTCCCAGAGAGTTGGGACGTAGCCGAGCTCGATGAAATTGTCGCCTCGTCCAAGAAACAAAGGAAGAAGAAAAATGTCGAAGGCGACAGGGACGAAGACGAAGACGACGAAGACTCGTCTGATGATGATGAAGACGATGAAGACAATTGGGCTCTTGATAAGAAGCAGGCGGCAGAAAAGCGTGCAGCTATTCCGAAGCTTTCTCTTGTCAGCACTAAAATGAAAAACAACGAAGACATCGCGGACGAAAACATGAAACGAAGGAAAGAGGAGGAAGAGCGAGAACGTCAAACCGAACTCGCTTTAGCGAGAAAGTATTTGGAAAACAACTACAGCGACGATGTAAAACGTTCCATTCAAAACGTGGATGAGTCTATATTGAACTACGAACTAATCGAGAACGCTCTTTCAGCGATTATTCGCAAAGAATTGAAAGAAGGCATGGAGAGCATAGTCCCGAAAGGTGGCAAGCTGATGGAAAAGGATACGTACGGTGCATTTTTAATCTTCATGCCCGGTCAAGCTGAAATTTTGAAGCTCATACGCGTGTTCGAGCAATCGCGCTTGTTGGAAGTTTCTGATGTCGGTGAGTTGGACTTTCTTCCCCTGTACGGTCAGCTTTCTGCGGCGGAACAGCGACGAATTTTTCAAAAGCCAAGGCTCGGAGTACGTAAGATAGTCGTAGCGACAAATATCGCTGAAACTTCAGTTACAATTGACGATATTCGATACGTCATCGATACGGGACGGCAAAAAGAGATGCGATACGACTCGGAGAGAGGTTTATCTTGCCTCGAAGACTGCTGGGTCTCCAAGGCTCAAGCGAAGCAGAGACGTGGAAGAGCCGGAAGAACGACGCCTGGAGCATGTTTTCGACTGTTTTCGCGCACGCAATTCGCCAATTTCGAGAAAACGCAAGCACCAGAAATGTTGCGAACACCACTTCAGTCGTTAGTTTTGAACATCAAAAGTATGGCGCCAGAATCTGGAACGGCGAAAGAAACGCTATCGCTCGCGTTGACGCCCCCGGACGAAAACGCCTTGGACCTCGCCGTTCAAGAATTGAATGACTTGAAAGCGATGGCAATTGTAAATGACGAAGAAGTCGTCACGCCGTTGGGTAAACACTTAACGCACATGCCGTGCGACCCTCGATTGGGTAAGATGCTCGTCTACGCTTCTTTGTTGGGATGTTTAGACCCGATGTTGACCATCGCGAGCGCAATGTCCGGACGTCCTTTGTTTTATTCTCCAAGAGATAATCGAGAAGACGCCGACAAGAAAAAAAGGGCGTTCGCGGTTGGTAAATCAGATCACTTAGCAGTCGTTAATGCCTTTGACGGATGGTTGAACGCCAAGAAACGCGGTGTTAGAGGTGCAGAGAGACGTTTTTGCGACGAAAACTATCTCTCGAGTCAAGCTTTGGAGGCTGTGTTACAATCGCGTGTGGACTTTGCCCAGATTTTGTCCGACTTGGGATTCGTTTCTCGAAATTACGCGCTTCGCGTCAAACGATTCGGGCGTGCAAAAGACGATATGAACAATACTCGTCACAAAGACGTCGATTTGAAAGACGAAGTGGACATAAACTCGAACGTTTCTAGAATTATCAAAGCTGCGCTCGTTGCTGGTCTTTACCCAAAACTCGTTCGAGTGCAACATCCGGTTGCAAAATATGCCAAGACGCTTGGCGGCGCCGTCGAGAAAATGGCCTCGGGAAAAGAGATGAAATACTACTCTCGAGACGTCGGCAGAGTATTTTTACACCCAACGAGTGTAAATTTCAACGTCGGTAAGTACGAATCAACGTGGTTAGTTTACGGTGATCGCGTTCAAACGGCGAAAGTCTTCGTTCGCGATTGCACCATGGTTGGAAGCTACCCGCTGCTCTTGTTTGGCGGAGAGTTGGACGTCAAACACGAACAAGGTAAACTCGTTCTCGACGATTGGTGCGAATTTAACGCCCCGGCAAAGATTGGCGTGTTAGCGCGAGAGTTGCGGAAGAAAATCGATCAGCTTTTGACGAATAAAGTAAACTCTCCTGGTCCCATATCCATGGACAATAAAGTCGTGAAAGCGATGCTGACGCTCATAGAATCCGAGGGCATGTAATAAGTAATTTATGCCTTCTATTCACTCATTTGCTGCTTTTACTAAAAATGCTGCTACTTTCTAAAATTTCTACATATCTTTGCACTTTCGCTCTCGCGTCTTCCGCAGTCAACAACAGACCATCGGCCGTGATGCGTTTATCTTTTCTCTTTCCCATTGACACGCCTTTCCTCAACATGTCAATCGTCAATGCCGCTTCCGTCGACGGAGGCGCATCGGGACTGTTCACGCACGAATACAACGCGCACACAAATTCGTTCGGCGTGACTATAAATGGCGTGTGTACGCCTCCACCGTTCTTTTGCGGTATAGAATCCCACACGGCGGCTTCGATTGGCGTCAACTCTTCCGCGTCAACGAACGCGTCCAACTTCAACGCGTTGTTTTGGAAATTGTAAATCGCGGAGTCTCTGTTTTCAAACACGAAGGACATGGAATCGAAAGGCACGTCCGTCCCGACTTCGCTCGCTCGTTTTAGCAGGCCAATCATTTGCGAGAGTTCCGCGTCCGTTCTTTTTATTTCGGACAGGAGTATTTTCAAGTTGCTGAAATCTGATACAACTTTCTCTCCTCCTTTCTTGCCTCCTCCAATACGAATCGCGTCTCTCGAAGCCGCTCGAGCTCGAC
>Ga0115011_10003684_pt1 | contig 10414 bp, 8 predicted proteins | sample TroAtlMetagenome_2_FD_88705 | JGI IMG/M metagenome (GOLD analysis project Ga0115011, IMG submission 88705) | Marine eukaryotic phytoplankton communities from Atlantic Ocean - Tropical Atlantic ANT8 Metagenome | ecosystem: Environmental > Aquatic > Marine > Oceanic | place: Tropical Atlantic... | reverse complement strand
CGTCTCCGGCTCGCTGTACCCGGCAGGGTTGTTTCATCCTCAGTTTGGCTTAATTCCCGGCCCGGTGCCGGACTACACTACCTCGACATTGTCCGACGAGGACACGGCCCTTTATTGGCAGAGCAGTTACATGATCGAGAGCGGCCTAACGCTGACTGGCGGGTTGCGCTATCAAAACAGCGAGCGGTCGATCAACAGAAGCAACAGCTCCAACTCTGTAAACAGCAGTGATGACTGGAATGACGTGCTGCCCAAGCTCGGTGCTTCGTATAGCCTGAGCGATACCGATACCCTCTACGCCAGCGTTGCCAAGGGCTTCCAGTCCGGCGGTTTCAATTTTTACGGTGGTTCATCGGAGAGCGCGAAGTACGATTCTGCAGAGTCGTGGAATTACGAGCTCGGTTGGTCCTCCTCGTGGAACGACGGCAGGGTGCACACCCGCGTCGCTGCCTTTTACAGCGACTTCGAGAATTATCAGGTTTATCGCCTGAACCCAATGAATCCCACTGAGGCTTATATGGTCAACGCCGAGGAAGCCACAAGCTACGGTGTTGAGCTCGAGGCCGAGGCGCAGGCCAGCGAAACCGTCACGCTCAGCGCTGCGGTTGGCCTGGTTAATGCGGAGTTCGACAGTTACACCGACAACGTTTTGCGGAGTGTGCTTGGCCCGATGGCGGCCGGCTACGAGTTCGGCGGTAACGATATCAACTTTGTTCCCGAGTACACCGCTAACCTTGCGGCGCACATCCAGCTGCCGTGGAACCTTTCCATGCAGTGGGAGGTGCAGGGTATCGGTACCTACTGGCTCGATGAGGCCAACACTGCTGAGCAGGATGCCTACGCACTCGTCAACGGCCGTATCAGATACAAACGGGACAACTGGGAACTGTTTGCTTACTGGCGTAACCTGACCGACGAAGGCTACTCCAACAACGCCCTCGATTTGCGCTACACCGACTATTCCAATCCGGCCGCCCCTCGCCCCGCCGGCATGATCCTGCACATCCCCGGCTGGCCGCGAACATTCGGTGTCGGCCTGAGTGCCAGTTTCTGATCGAAACCAGATTTACAAAGCAAAAGGTCGGGCAAAACGCCCGGCCTTTTTTGTGGGGAAGTTAGGGCCAGCTGTCTCAGTCGGCTGCACTCCAAGACGCTTCTGCGAAGGTTACCGCTTGGCCAGGCTTGTGGCGGCTTTTTTGACGTCCCACTGCGTTCGCTCGAGGGCGATCTTGGCTTCGGCTTCGGTGGCGTTGGTGAGCTGGCTGACGATGCGTACTGCCCTGTCGCGCAGCTTGGTGTTGCTGGGGTCGAGGTCGATCATCAGGTTGCCAATAACTTTTCCGCTCTTGGCCATCGCCAGCGTGGTGATGATGTTCAGGATCAGCTTGGTGGCGGTGCCGCTCTTGAGCCGGGTGGAGCCGGTCAGTAACTCGGGACCAAGGTTTGGCTTGATGACGATGTCCGGCCGGTTGTCGCGTGGGATTTTCAGCTTGGGGTTGAAGCAGAGAAGCGCGGTTTTCGCGCCGCTCCGGTTGGCCTCCCAGATGCCGCCCCACACGAATGGAGTCCGTCCACTGGCGGCGATGCCTATAAACACGTCCTTCTTTCCGACACCGCGAAAGCGCACAGCCTCGGCACCGGCGTCGGGGTCGTCCTCGGCTCCCTCGATCGAGCGGTACAAGGCCGGTTGACCACCGGCAATGATGCCCTGGACCTGTTTGGGGTCGACGCGAAAGGTGGGCGGGCATTCGCTGGCGTCGAGCACGCCCAAGCGGCCGCTCGTGCCTGCGCCGCAGTAGAAGAGCCTTCCCCCGTTTTGGAACGCATCGCGCACCCAGCCGATCAGGCGCACGATTTTGTTTTTCTCGCGGGCGATTGCGGCTGGGAGTTGGCTGTCCTCGTTGAGAAACAGGTCTACGGCCTGGCCAAGCGGCATGCGGTCAAGCTTCATCGAGGAAGGGTGTCGCTGCTCGGTCGGTGCTAGGCCAAGCTGGGCGAGGCCGGGCACGGTGATGGCTGAGCGGTGGGCCGAGACGGAGGCGCTTGGATTGGCCGGCGGGAGCTTGGTCAGCCGGAGGGCAATGTTGAGTGCACCGGTACAGCTTTCACTTTTTAGCGTGGCAACCTGTGAACCGGGCCGCCGGGCGCGGATAGCATTGGCCACCCCGGCGGCGAACTTGGGTTGCTTGAGCAGCACGCTGCCGGCGAGCAGAAACCGAACCGGCCTGGTTTTGCCTGCGAGTTTCCTGGCACAGGCACATGCGTCCTTGGCCAAGATGTCGGTCGCGCCATCGAGAATGTCGGTGGCGATTTTGTCGCGCTTAGCCCATGCGGCGAACACTTCGAGGGCCAAGCCGGCGACTTCGGCCTTGTCGGCTTGGGCGACCCAGTCGATGAGTTGCTCGGGGGAGTTGAGTTGCAACCGGCATAGCAGCCTTTGGCCAAGCGTCGACCACGTGCCGTCGCGGTCTAGATAAAACACGCAGGCCTTGAGGGCGCGCAGGCCGATTTCGTAGCCGCTACTTTTGTCGCCGAGGATGTGACCCCAGCCGCCGATCTTGGCCGTGGCGCCGTCGGGCGACTGGCCGAAGCAGCAGGAGCCGGTGCCGCTGAGCACGAGCACGCGGGTAGCCGGTTTACGCTGAGTGTCCGCAGCGAGGGCGGTTTCGAGATCGTTGGTGGCGTGGATGGCGGCGCTTGGCCAAGCGCGGGTGGCGGCGCGGCGAAGTCGCAGTTTATCGGAGTTAGTGCGGGCGCCCGCCATGCCGATGGCGACGGCGCTTGGTTTGGGGAATTGCTTGGCTATCTGCCGGAGATGTCTGGCTAACTGCGTGTCGTTGAGTAGCCGGAGGTTGGCTGGGCCGAACCCGGCGCGGATGACCTGGCCGGCGCTCTCGTGCAACGCGACGGTGTGGGTGGCGCCGCACTCGATGCCAAGCAGTTCGGGCACGGGTCAGTCGTCGAGCAACCCGGTCGGGGCGACCTCGATTTTGGCGGCAATCTCGGCCGGGATGGAGCAGGCTTTCATAGTGCCGTGCTTGGTGGTTGAGACGCAGACAGCGGTCATCTCGCCGGTGGCGGCGAGTTCGCACTGATCACCGTTAATTTTTTTGATCCGGAATTTGTAGGTTATCGATTTGGAGCGCAGCCTCGCGACGAGCAGGTGAATCTCGATTTCATCCTCGAAGCGCAGCGGCTTTTTGTAGTCGAATTCAACGTGGACTCGAGGCCAGCCGACCTGCGGGTCGGTTTGGTCGGCAACGATCGAATAGCCGATCGAGCGGAAAAACCGATGCTCGGCCGCTTCCATGTATTTGCAGTAGTTGGAGAAATGCACGATGCCGGCCATGTCAGTTTCGGAAAACTCGACGATGCGGACGAATTTGAACTCGTATGCCACGTCCGAAATGTAGAGGGCCTCGCTGCCGAAGACGACAGGTTTTTACTTGCCGAGGAGGCCGCGCAGATAGGAGACCACGAGGTCAGGGAGGTCGTCGCTGTAGCCGCCCTCCATCGCGCTGGCTACCGGCACGCCGAGGCCAGCGAGCGTTTTGCCAAACCACCGGAAGTCCTCCGCGCTTAGTTTCTGGTTGCAGAGCGGGTCGCCGGCGTAGGCGTCGAATCCAGCCGAAACGATGATGAGATCGGGGCCGTATACCTTGAGATCGGCGACAGCGCGCTCGGCGATCTTGCGGTAATCCTCTCGTGGCAGATTGGGCCGGGCGGTGTAGTTGCGGCAGTTATCGAATGACTCGGTGCCGGTGCCGGGGTAGGCGGGGTGTTGGTGGATGGAAAAGAATGCCACGCCGTCGCGATTGGCCAGTATGTCCTCGGTGCCGTTGCCGTGATGCACGTCGAAGTCGAACACGGCGACTTTTTTCGAGCCGGTCGCCTTGGCCTCTAGCGCAGCGATGGCGACCGATCCGAGGTAGCAAAACCCCATCGCGCGTTCCTTAGTGGCGTGATGCCCTGGCGGACGCAACAGGCTGAAGTTCGGCTTGCCGGCCTTGGCGAGATCAAGCCCCTTGAGGGCACCGCCGACGCTGCGAAGGGCGTGGTCGCGGATGCCTTCGTGGTAGGCGGTGTCGCCGTCGAAATCGTGCGACTCGGCCAGGCGCTGGAAGTGGTTGATCGTGTGGGCGCGCAGCACCTTGGCCTTGGGTGCGGGCTCCGGCTTGAGCCACTGGAGATTGAGGTTGGTTTGTACCTTGAGTTTTTTGACCGGGCCGCTGACTCGGAATGGCCGCTCTGGGTGCCCGGGCGAGTGATAAGCCGTGCAGCGTTCGTCGGTGATGATTGTCATTTTTTCAGAGGCAAAAGTACCGCTTGGCTGAGGAAATGAAAAGCATCCGCCTATTAAATTCAATTTGCGCTGCCAGGCCAAGCGGGGCAGTCTTCGGCGTTTCAATGATGACAACGATTCTCATCCTTGGCCCCTTCGTTTTTGTGTGGGTAATTGCGGCGCTTTTTTATGCGCTTGGCCGCCGGCGCGCGCGGCAGTTGCGGCTGGACGAGATCACATTCACGCGCAGCGTGCGGCAGCGATGGTCGCCGTCGACCTTCAGCCGCCCGCGCACTTGGTTGGCGGTTCGGTCGCGCAACCCGGAGGATGTCGCCCGCTCGATGGGCCTTAGCGAATTGCACCCGTGTGCCTGTGCCGAGGCGATGGCGGATCCCGATGCGGAGCGGTTATTTGTCTCGCCGCCGATCAACGGCTGGGTGGTGGTCACGGGGCGGCAGTTGCCCGGGCCCGGGGAGGACATCGACGCCTGTTATCTTTTTCTTACCAACATGAGCGAGAGGCTGGGGCATGTTCAGTATTTCCACGGCAACCCGGCGTTGGGTCATCATGCCTGGGCCAAGATCATCGACCGGCAGGTTGCGCGCGCCTACGCGTGGGTTGGCGAGACTGCGTGGAATCAGGGCAAGCGGACGCTCGCCGAGGAGAAGACAGGCATGCGCTGCTTTGATTATCTCGCGGCTGGAGACGACGGTTCGTATCAGCAATGGGAGACTGTTGGCGCGAACGTGGATAGGCTGCCGTTGCTGGCCTCGATCTGGAGTGTTGACCCGGTGGTATTCGAGGATCCTGCGATGTGGATGAAACCGGGATGGATCGGCCGCCTGCCGATGCGCCGATCGAAGATGAGCTGACCGGCTACCTGGCCAAGCGTTCCCGATGACTCCTGACGAATGCCCGAACTGCGGCGTTGATCTCCAGGCCATGGCGCGCGCCTGCCCGGAGTGCGGTGCCTGCCCGGACACCGGTTGGGCCGACGAGGCGCAATACGAGTCTACCCAACTGTCGGAGGATGAGTTCGACTACGACGAGTTCGTGTCAAGGGAGTTCGGGCAGGGTGGTCGGCCTCGAGGCAGCCAATTGCACTGGGTTTGGGCGGTGGCGGCGATTCTGATGATTCTGTTTTTTCTGACCCACGCCTGGTGAGTAATTGCGGGCTTTACAATCGATCGTCAGATATCGCAGGCTTCTGGCCGTCATTGATGAGGTGGTTTTGTTCCATTTGTTTGCTGGGATCCCTAATGTTGGGGTGCACCACCAGCACCATCACCAATCTCACCCCGCGCGCGCTTCCACGAAGCCAAACCGGCCTGTACACGGTCGAGGCGATGTTCCGGAGCAACCAGCGCGCGCTTGATGCAGATTCCATGAAGCCGATCGTCATCTTCAATAATCAGGCTTTCCCGATGCGCAAGACCCAGTTGACGGAGGGTCGTTGGGAGACGCTGGTGCCGATTCCCGAGGGCACCAAGGTCATCAATTACCATTTCAAGTTCGACTACGAGTACAGTGCGGTGCTAATGCGCGGCGCTGATAGTAAACTTTCCCCTCCATACCATTTGCAGATCGTCGATGAATCCTCCACCGGCAACCTACTAATGCTGCGGGAATAAACGATTTATATCATGCAACGCGTCAAGCTTTTCAAGGGGCTGGAAACCGAGGTCGAGGCACTCGAGCAGCAGATCAACGTCTGGGCCGAGAGCGAAGGAGCCAAGATCATCCAGGTGACCGGCAACATCGCTACTCAGAGTTACAACCCGGCTGCCAAGTCGGGAACCTCGCTACATGGCAATGTCGCCGCCGCGTCAGATGTCCTGATCGTTGTTCTATACGAAAAGGGCTAACCGGCTCGCTTGCCCAAGTCACTCGACCGGTATTCGTAAAAGCTCGATACGGTCGAACCAGACCGCGCCACCCAATGCAGTGGGAGCGATGCCGGTCAATGTCATATCGCCGAAATCTTTCCACAAATCCCGAGTAACCATCGTCCAGTCGGTCGGCCGTTTTTCCGACACGCGGGTAGCTTGCCAGTCGGAGGTGTTTTTGCCGCTGTAATAGCGCCGCTCCGGGCTGCCCGACGAGGGCCAAGTGCCGTTGTCGGCCAGTTCCAGCATCACGCCGGCCGCCTTGGGCGCCTTCCACGCAAGGCGCATATAGCGGTACTCGCCCGGGCCTGGATTTTCCCGAATACGAAACGCCCAGCCGGGGATGCGCTTTGAGTGACGCTGTAACGGAGTGATGCGCAGCGACGCCGAGCCGCTGTACTTGTCGCCGGTCACGACCGTTGCCGAGCCGCTGCCCTCCGTGAGCAGATCGACAAACCCCGGGCTGTCGTCGAACAACACCCGTCGCGTCGGTGGCTGTCGAAGCCAGGCGATCACGTTGGCCACATCGCTTGGCTTGAGCACTACCGCGAGCGACTCCGGCATGAGCGAAACGTCAAGTGACTTGAGCGATCGCACGTCCTTTCTTAACACATCGAGCTGCACGCTGCCCGGCAGGGTCAGCGTCAGGCTGTTGGCCGACTCGCCGCTCAGCATGCCGCTCAATATCCGCCCGTCGGTGGTCTCGACCGTGTAAGTCTCGTGGCCGGCGACAATCACCGCGCTCGGCGCGAGGATGTCGCGCACGATCGTCTCCTCGGCGCGGCGAAACTCCTCGGTCAAGTCCGGCCCCACGGCGAAGCCGATCCCGTGCGCTCGGTGGCAGGTGGCACAATGCTGGCTGAACGTCACCTGTCCGGCGGCGGGGTTTCGATTGGACTTGAGGGCGGTGACGAATCGTTGAAGTGTTGCGTCGTCCACTGGCTCGAGCGTTGCAAAAAGCGCCTGCGCCCGCTTGGCCAAGCCTGCGTTTTTTAGATCGAGCAACGCTGTGCGCTGAACGGCGTTGAGTGCGGCGGGGGAGAGTTTTCGCTGCTCCATCGCTGCCACGACGGCGGGCAGATGGTCGCGCCGGGCGAAGGCGGCTCCGAGGATGGCCCGGCGTACCGTCGGCGTGGCGGCGGGATAGCCATTGAGCATTTGCGCCGCGATGCCAGGGTCGTTCTCCGAGCGAAGCGCCTTCACGGCAGCCAAGCGTCGATCCGTGGGGAGCTGCACATTGGCAACTTCGCTAAGCGCCTTCGCTAAGCGCGCCGCACGATCGGAGGCCGATTCGAGTTTCAAGATTTGCTTCAGGCCGACCGCTGCGATACGCACCTCGCCGTCGTCTGCAGCAGTTAGTTGATCAAGCGCCGCGCAGGCTGTGTCCGAAAGGGCCACTTGGGTGGCGGATTTGAACGGCTCGCGTAAGCCGGCGAGGCACGCTTGTTGCAGCTCATAATCCGTCAATCCGGCTACATCGACGATGGCTGCGGACAGTTCTGCGGTATTGCGTTTGGTGGCGATCGAGACACATAACCGGAAGATTAGGCCGTGTGCACGGTGAGCCTCGGCCGGTTTGTCGATGAGCGCTGCCAACATGTCCAAGGCGCGCCCGGCGAGGGAGGTGAGTATGGCATCGCCGAGCCACAGGTCGCCGCCGTGCCGTCTGGCCAAGTGGGCCAAGGCGTTCAAGGCACGGGGGTCGCTGCTCTCACCCAGCGAAAGGGCGAGTTGAAGACGGACAATCGACGAGGTGTCGCCGGCGAGTTGCAGCGCTGCAGTGAGCAATTTTTCGCTTTCGTCAAACCGGCGATCGGCCAGGCGCAGCGCATGCCGCCGCACGCCTGGTTCGCCGTGTCCAAGCGCGTCGGCGAGCGTGTTGTCGTTGAGCTGCCCGAGGCCGTCGAGCGTGTACAGCGTATTGACAGCCGCGTCGGTGTCGTCTGTCGGCAGGGCTGTTTTTGGCAGTCGGGCACCGCGCTCGAGCAGTACGCGCCGAGCGGTTTGGCGCCGCCAATGGCGCGGGCTGGCGAGTTCGCTAGCCAGCGCAATATTGCTGAGCTTCGCTAGATTCGGCGACTGCGGTTCGGGCATCTCCTCATGCGCGAGTCGCCAAATACGGCCGTGATTGTTGCCGTCAGCCAGTCCGTATTGCTGCTGCAAATAGCGCGGAATAGCAGAGTAATCCTCGATGATTTCGCGGTAATAATCGGCAATGTAAATGGCTCCCTCTGGGCCAATCGAGAGGTGGATCGGGTGAAACCAAATGTCGCCAGACGCGAGAAATTCCGACTTCGCCTCGCCCGCTGTGCGGCGGATTTTTAGGAGTGTTCCGTCGCGACTAAGGAGAGCACGGTGGACGAGGTTTTGGGCTGGGGCGCAGGCGAGAATTTGGTCGCGCAGTCCCGGCAGAGCGGAGTCCCGGTAGACGAGCGGCGAGCAGGCGGAGGTGAAGAAGCCGTTGGGGATCGACTCGGCAGTGCCGTAGTGATCGCTGTAATATTTGCCGAAGCCGGGATCGGCCGCGCGCTTTGTGCGCCACGGGTGAGGCTGGCTGACCGGGAACGAGGTGTTGTAGTTTGCGGCGTTGCGGCGTGAGGCACTCACTGCGACGTCCGGGTTGCGCGCGAGATAGTGCCATGGCAAAGGCGCGACCTGGATGCCGGGCGTGCCGGTGGAGATCACGAACCGGTCGCCATCTGCGTTGAAGGTGAAGCCGTACGTGCTGGTGTGGCCGCTGATCGGCTCGATGGCTGAGCCGTCCGGTTTGATGCGAAATCCGGTGACCGGAATATCGACCGGCGCGGGAAGGCTCGGGCCGGTGATGCGGCCGCCTTGTCCGCCGTCGATGTAAATCCAATTGTCCGGCCCCCACTGCGGCGAGTTGATGCGGCGCTCGATGACGCCGAACTTGAAGCCGGTGAAGAGCGTCTCGCGCACCTCCGCGCGCCCGTCGCCGTCTCGGTCGGCGAGGTACACTATGTCTGGCGCGCAGATGGCGATGATGCCGCCACGAGCTGGGCAGATGCCGAGGCAGGCCGGCAGCCGGTCGGCCCACACCTCGGCGTGATCCATCACGCCGTCGCCGTCGGAGTCGATCAGACGCTTGACGGTGCCGAACTGTTCCTTCTCGGCTCGGCGCATGGCGTCCTCATTGGCGGCGATACGCCTTACGACACGGTCAAGCTTTCCGGTCTTGTTCAACTCCTCAATGTCGAACTGGCCCTCGATATTGTAGCCGTGCAGTTCGCTGACAAAGAGATTGCCATGCGCGTCCCAGCAGACGCCGGAGGGCTGGCGGACGAGCGGCTCGGCGGCTACCAGTTCCAGACGGAAGCCGGGCGGGAGGTTCACGAGTTTGGCACTCTCGGCGGGGGAGAGCGGCTTTGGTGCATCGGCCGGTTTTGAGATTTGGCCAAGCCCGGCAACGGCGAAGGCGGCGAAGGCAGAGAAATGGACGAGGCGTATCATGAGGTGTTCAAATGGCTCAGCGGCAGCCTAGCAATAGCCATCCCGAAGCCAAGCCAAAGGCGCACACTGCCAAGTAATTAGTTGGTAGGGAAGGGTAGCTTGACCGGCAAAATCTCGAGGTTTACAGTTGATTTTCAATGCAAAAAGAACCTTCATCCCTCCATTTTCCGGATGCCAGGTTCCGTCTCAATTCCCGTCGCGCCATTCTCGCCGATGTCGGCCGGTGCCTGTTGGTTGGCTGTTTTTATGTTAACTGATTTGGGATGAATGTTCACGTGTTACAGCATGTCGCCTTCGAGGGGGTAGGGAGCATGTCACGCTGGTTCGTCAGTCGGAATGCAGATGTTCGATACACGCGGTTTTACGAGTCGGCTAAGCTTCCGGATTTGAGCCAAGTCGATCTCGTCATCGTGATGGGCGGGCCGATGAGCGTTAACGACGAATCGGTGCATCGGTGGCTCATACAGGAAAAGGAATTCATTCGCCAGGCGGTCCGGCTTGGTCTGCCGGTCATCGGGATTTGCCTTGGGGCGCAGCTAATCGCCAGTGCGCTTGGTGCCAAGGTATACTCCGGCCGTTACACGGAGATCGGCTGGTTTCCTCTGGAGGCAGTGGTCACGGGCGAAGATGTTTTTCGGTTGCCGTCGGGTGTTCCGGTCTTCCACTGGCACGGCGAGACATTTGATCTGCCAAGCGGGGCGGTGCACTTGGCCAAGAGTGATGCTTGCGAAAACCAGGCGTTTCAGATCGGTCGTAATGTCGTCGGACTGCAGTT
>Ga0115011_10003682_pt1 | contig 10417 bp, 10 predicted proteins | sample TroAtlMetagenome_2_FD_88705 | JGI IMG/M metagenome (GOLD analysis project Ga0115011, IMG submission 88705) | Marine eukaryotic phytoplankton communities from Atlantic Ocean - Tropical Atlantic ANT8 Metagenome | ecosystem: Environmental > Aquatic > Marine > Oceanic | place: Tropical Atlantic... | reverse complement strand
TTTGTTTAAATGCAATAACTTTTTGTTTTTTAATTTTAAAATACTTTTCGATTTTCTTCCAATCTCCAATTCTTCCAATGAAATAGGAGGTCATTCCGCCCAACCAATTACCAATAGTTGCAATTATTATTGTTAACTGTAAATTAAATCCTTTAACAATTAAAATTCCAAGAATTACTTCAGGACTAAATGGAATTACAAAGGTCGCAGCTAAAAAACAAGAGATAAATAAACCTAAATATCCCAAATCTGCGAAGTATTCCATTTTAGTTATAAATTTACAGTGTAATAAAATTATACTTTAAATTTTGATTTATATTGATTTAATAATAATAGTAGTTATTATTTATGCATTCATAAAAGGATTTTCTAAAGGTCTAGTTAATGAAATAGCCTCATTTTTAGGATTATTTATTGGAGCAATTTTTTCATATAGCTTCTCTGATAATTTGTCTGATATTATTGATGATTATATACAAATTGATGCTCAACTATTAAATATTTTAAGTTTTATTTTACTCTTTATTATCACCTCTGTTTTATTTACAATTGCAGGTAAATCTCTTACTAAGCTTATCAAATACATTTCATTAGGGACAGTAAATAGATTATTGGGAGGGATATTTAGTTCTTTAAAATTTATCATAATAATAGTTTCAATATCTATGGTAATCAATTACTTTTCTGAGCTTTTAGCAATTGATATTATACCCCTGGATCAAACAAATAACTCTAAAGTTTATCCAATTTTAATTTCAATAGGGGAGTTATTATTAGAGTTTCTAAATAATAAATCTTTGACTATTTAATTAGTCGGAATGATGAAGTGACTAACCAGCCTTTATTTCCATTTTTAAGTTCTACAAGGCTCCAATCATTAACACTTTCAACAATATTTAGTTTTGTGCCCTCATGGAGGATAATAATTTCTTCAGACCTTAAATTTGGTTCAGCTCTTAAATCAACTTCCTTATCAAATATAATTGCAGGATTATCATTTTGATAATTACCTTTTGACATATTAGCCGCAAACAGAGTTATAAGAAAAAACAATGAAAATGATAAAGCTGTAATAAAACACCTTTTTTTCTTTTTGGGATTTTTACTAATAAAATATAATATCATAAATATTATAGCTATATATTCAAAAAACAAATAAACATACTGCCAGGTAGAATAATTAAATAAATTTAAAATGCTATTAAAGAATAAGGAAACTTGATTTGTAGGTAGTGATTCAATTTTATCAATTAACATATTGTTAGCAAACAATAAATTATTTAATACTTTTTCATTACCTGGGCTTAAAATAAGGGCTTTTTCATAATAAAAAATTGAATTTGCAATATCATTAAGTTTATAATATGAATTACCTAAGTTGTAATATAATTCATCCGAATGGCTTCCATTTTTTAAAATTAAATTATACTTTTCTATTGCTTCAAAATACTTGCCCTGGTTGTAAAAATCATTTCCTTGATCAAACAATTCTGAGTTTTGGCTGTAGTTGAAAAAAGCAAATAATATGAAAATAAATTTTGTTCCTTTTAATATCATGATTTCTCAATATTATAAATTATTTCAACTGCTTTTTTATAATCAGCATTCATTTCTTTAGATGATGAAGGAGTATACCTTGCATACTCACAACTCTTTAATATTTCTATTAGTGATTCAATAATATCATCCTCTATATTTTTCTTAGATAATTTAGCTTTTATATTATCCTTAGAAAATTCTGATGTTTGAAAATCAAATCTAGATTTTAAAAAATTAAACAATGCTTTTTCAAGAGAAATATAAAAAAGGTCTGTATTATTAATATCCTTTTTTGCTACTTCTAAAAAGCTATCTGCAAGTTGTCTAGACAGTTTTGAATTTCTTTCATCTAATGATATTGAATCTTTTACAAATCTCAAATAAATTAAAACAAGAATAAATATGATGATTGGGATACTAATTAAATAATATATAAACCTATCAATTAAAGAAGTAGTAGTTACAATATCCTTAAAATCAGATTTTAAGTCAATAAAATTAAATTGTAATGAATTAGTTGGGATATTAATTTTTGGATCAATGTTTTTTTCGTTTTCATTAGAAACAACTGGGCCATCATAAACATCGACAATTTTCTCATCAGAGTAGATTGTAACATACTTTTTCAAAGACGGGTTAAAAAAAGAAAACTTAACAATTGGGATCGGATATTTTCCTTGAAATTGTGGAACAATAGTGTAGGTGTTTGAAATATTTCCATTCATTCCAGAAAGTCCAATTTTAACATTTTCTTTAAACTCAGGATCATATTTTTCTAAGGATGATGGAACAATTATTTCTGGAAGTGAAAATAATTTCAAATTTCCAGTTCCCGCAACCTTTAACTCAAGCTGAAAAGACTCTGTAGCTTTTAATTCAGTTTTATTTGAAGTAAGAGAAATATCAAAGTCTCCAACTGCACCTGCGAAATCTTCAGGTCTATTTTCATCAGGTAATGATTTGACATTGATTATTTGTTTAACAGATGATACCTTACTTGATGTTTGTGTATAAATAATATTCCCAAAAAAATCTCTTCTATTGGTTGGAACGTCAATTGATACGTCCAATGTCATAGGTTTAATTTCTAACCTTCCATCCTTTTGAGGATATAGTAAAGTTTTTTTCCAAGTTACGTAATTGTAGCTTTTGCCATTTAAAGATGATCTTTTAATCTCTAACCTAGGCACATCAATTTTTTGGGACCAAAAATTTTTAAATTCAGGAGAGTCTATTTCACCTAAATTTCTAACATTAATTTCTGGACTAAAGAACAACTTATAAACTATTGAAATTGGTTCATTCAAATAAGGACTTCTTTTAGAAACTTCCGTTATAAGCTGTATATCATCATCAACCAAAGATTCACTATTGTTCGGAGATGCTGATGAATCTACAGCTTCTAACACTTGAATATCAACAGGTGAGGTTTTATATATATCACCGTCAATTTCAATTGAAGCTTGTCCGATAGTAAAACGTCCTCTTTTAACAGGAGATAAAAAATAGGAATAGGTTTTAGAAAAAGTTCTTTTTCCATTTATCCAACTATTACTAACTGACTGATTAGGCCCACCAACTATATTAAATCCATTAAAGCTTGGTGGAGAAAAATTATCTCCATCTTGATTCATTTTAAAATCAACTCTCAAGTTTTCATTAATACCTAACTTATTTTTACTTACCTCAGCTTCAAACTTAACTTGAGACCAAGAAAGTGTACAAAACAGCAAAGCTAATATGATTTGAAATTTGTTTTTCATACTACCAATCCTTTTTGTTAGATTTTGGATTACCCTTAAACTTTTTCTTATTAATTTTTTCCTGTACTTTCTTTTCTTCCTTACTCATTGCCTCTAAAATATTCTTAAGCTGCTGAGGGGAAATATCTTGTTTTGATGGTTTATTTTCAGATTTTGATTTGTCATTTTTTTTATCCTGCTTCTCCTGATCCTTATCTTTTTTATCTTGGTTTTGATCCTTATTTTTCTCTTTGTCCTTATTGTCTTTGTTATCCTTATTATCTTTTTTATCCTTATTATTATTTTGATTTTTTAGTAGTTCTTTTGCAAGAACATAATTGTAACGAGTCTCCTCATCATCTGGATTATTTAACAACGCTTTTTTAAAATTATCAACGGCACCTTGATAATTTTCTTCTTGCATATACGTATTTCCTAGATTATGAAAGGCTTTGTGTAATTCTTCTTTACTTCCTAATTTGTCCAATGATTTAGAGAAGTTAAACCTAGCCTCTTGCGGTAAATTATTTTTATATAGGGAATTACCTAAATTATAGGGCGCTTTATAATTTAATGAATCATATGAATAAGCTTTTCTATAGTTGAACTCAGCTTCAGCATACTTATCTTTTTGAAATTCAATATTTCCATCAAAAACTAAATTATTAGAATTCTTTTTGTTTTCGTCTTGAGAAAAAACAAATCCAGAAAAAAATAATATCAATATAAATATTCTACTAATTTTCATTAAATAAATTAAGTTTTTCAATCCACTTAGTTTTTTTATTATATACAATTGAGTCAATTAAAAGTAATAATAATCCTATTGCTAAAAACCATTGAAATTGATCTTTAAAAGAAACAAATTGTTTTGATTCAAATTCTTTTTTATCCATTTCCTTCAGCTCATTTATGATATCATCAACAACTTGATTGGTATTATCACCTTTAATATATTTTCCAGATGATTGGAGAGCCATATTTTGAAGTAAATTTTCATTTAATCTAGTTATGACAACTTCGCCTTTATCATCCTTTTTATATGATTTAACAATATTATTTTCTTTAATGGGGATGGGTGCACCTTTTGTTGATCCTAATCCAATTGTAAATATTGTTATTCCACTTTCATCTATAGCAGAAAATAGCTGATCCTCCTTGAATTCATGGTCTTCACCATCACTTAGAATACACAAAACTCTGTTAGTTTGATTATCATCATCAAAATACCCCTTTGATAATTCAATAGCCTCTATTATTGAAGTTCCTTGTGAGGACAACATATCAGTATTTAAGCTCTCTAAAAACATTTTAGCAGATGAAAAATCAGTTGTTATAGGTAAAACAGGAATTGCTGTTGATGCATAAGCTATTATACCAACTCGATCAGAGCCCAACTTATTAAACATCTCAGAAACCAACCTTTTAGCTTTAAAAATTCTGTTTGGTGCAATATCCTCTGCAAGCATACTTTTAGAGACATCTAAAGCAAAAACAATATCAACTCCTTCTCTTTTTACAGTTTTAAGCTCGGTGCCAATTTTTGGATTGACTAAACCAAATACTAAAAAAACAATTACTAAAAAAGTCAATGATGCTTTTAAATATAGTTTTGATGAAGAAAATTCAGGGCTCAAAAAGTTAAATGAATCCGTATTAAAATGTTTTTTAATAATTCTTTTTTGCCAAATTTTGTAATAAGAAAAAACTAAAATCAATATTGGTATTGATATCAAAAAATAAAAATAAAATGTTTCTTCAAGTTGATACATTAAACTATACTTTTAAAAATTAATTTTCTTGATGTAAATTCTACAAATATTAGGCCTAATGCTATTAACACAAATATTCTATATTTCTCTTCTGCATCAGAAAACCTTATTTCCTCAACTTCTGTTTTTTCTAACTTATTAATTTCATCATAAATTTCTTGTAAACTTTGATTATTAGTAGCGCGAAAATATAAACCACCTGTTTTCAAAGCAATTGATTCTAAAAGATCCTCATCAATTTCAACTTTAGTCATACCAAACCTGAAAGATCCGTCAGGGTTTAAGGCAACTGGAGCTAATGCATTTCCATTTGAACCAAGGCCAATTGTATAAGTTTTAATTCCATAGTTTGTTGCCAAATCAGCGGCAGTAGATGGATCTATAAATCCAGAATTGTTAACTCCATCTGTAAGTAAAATAATTACTTTACTTTTAGCACGACTATCTTTTAATCTGTTAACTGATGTTGCCAATCCCATACCTATTGCGGTTCCATCTTGTATAATTCCATCAAATACAATATCATTGAGTGATTTAATAATAATCGTTTTATCAGAGGTTACAGGTGTTTTGGTATAACTTTCCCCAGCATAAATTACCAAACCAATTCGATCATTTTTTCTATCATTTATAAATTCAGCTGCTACACTTTTTAAGGCTTCTAGCCTATTTGGTTTTAGATCTTGTGCTAACATACTTGATGAAATATCAACGGCAATAACTATATCAATACCACTACTAGTTTTTGTTCTAACTGAATTACTAATTTCCTGAGGTCTAGCTAAAGCAATAATTATCATAGTTATAGTCAATAACTTGAGTATGTCAAGTACAGGATATATTCGTGATTTTAATCCAATCCTAAAATCAGATGTAGATGATATTTTAAATGAGCTTGTCCTGTTTTTATTAGTCTTAAAGAAGAATAATGCCAGAGGGGGAACTATTAATAATAGCCACAAAAATTCAGGATTATAAAATTCTATATCAATCATCATTTGATAAATTTTAATGAACTAATAACTCTCTGCGAAACGGTTTTTAGGTCTTCATTTTTTCTTTCAAAAATAACCTCTAATTTTATTGATAACTTATTTACAACAAAAAGGATTGTTTCATAATCTCTTTTCTTATTCAAATTATTATCATCAAATGATCCAAATATCTTAATTCCTTGGTCTCCTTCATTAGTTTTATATTCCTCCTTCTTAGTGATTACATTCACAAAATTTCTTTCTTTAAATTCATCTAATAATTCATTTACGGGATCAGAATTCTCATCAATTATTTTTGTAATCAAATTGATTTCTAAATTTTCATTTTTAGAAACAAAGCTCAATTTATTAACAGTTGAATCTTGAGATCTTAGCAATGCATCTGGTGTGTCTAAACTTAAATTCAGTCCTGTGTAAACGCTTGATACCCATTTTTGTTTTAAAATTTTTTTATCACTATCAAATGTTAAAAATGATTCAAAATTTGGAGGACCAAATAAAACAATTAGCAGAGATGAAAAAGTAACCAATATGATTAATCCTGAAAATAAAGAGTATTTAATTTTTCTTCTCTTTATCATATCATTAAATCTTAATTCAATCAATCTCTTTTGTTCTTTTTCTTGTTCTATATTATTTGGGATAGATTTTTTTGTATTGACTATAAATGATTTCAATACTTTATTATCATCAGAGGCCACTTCATCTTCAGGGCTGAATTTTGCAAACTTTACTAAATCTGCATTATTTAAAACAGATTTGAAACTTTCAATTATTTCATTTGATATATTAATTTTCTTAGAATTATTTAATAAAATTATTTTATCTATCAACTGAGTTGTTGTGCTCTCTGATGCAGAAATTTTAATATCATTTTCTAAATATTCCTTAGCAATCTGGGTAAGTTTAGAGTAAAATAATTTAAAGTCATTTTGACTGTCTAAGGTTTCTTTTTCTAAACTGACCAATTCATCAATCGCATTTTCAAAAGGAGTTTTAAAATCATTTTTATTATAAACATGATTTTTAAATTTTTTGTAGAGTAAAAAGACTATTAATGAGCCTCCAAGTAAGATTATAATTGAAAATAAATATTTAGATAAGGGTGTTCTTTGTTCTTTATTTAATATAATTTCCTTAATGTCGAAAAACTTTTTAGAAACTGTATCAACCTTTATGGTTCTAACTTCAATTGCAATGGAATCAGTAAAATATTCTTTGTTTTGAAATAAGATTTGTTGAGGTTGAATTGAATATAAACCCTCCTCAAAATTAGTCAGTTTAAATTTTTTAATTAGAGTTTTTTTTCCTTTGAAAAAACTTGTATCAACAGGGAATTCCTCAGCAATTTCAAATGGACTAAAATTGAATTTTTCAGGAAAAACTAAGTCAACTATTTGTTCAGATTCAGCTTTTATAATATAATTAAATTGTTGCCCCACTTTAATAGAAGTAGAATCCACCGACGAGGATAATTCTAATTTTTCTTCCTGAGAAAAATTAATTTGAATTGAAAAAACAATTATTAATATCTGAAATAATCTAACCACGATTTTTAAAATAACCTAATAATAATTTTACATAATCCTGGTCTGTTCTGCAGCTAATAGTACCAGATCCATTTCTTTTAAATAGAGTCTCAAAATAATTTTTTCTTGCTAAACACTTTGCTTTATACTCTGATCTTATCTTCGAAGAAGATGTGTCTATGAGCTTGAGCTCAAAAGACTCCTGATCAATCATTGGAACAAAACCAATGTTAGGAATTTCTTCCTCAAACCTATCATAAATTCTGATTCCTGTTATATCATGTTTTTTACTCACAACAGAAAGTGATTTTGAAAAATCATTAGCATTAAAATCAGATAAAATAAATGCAATTGATTTCTTTCTAACAACATTAGAAAAGAATTTTAACGCGACCGATATATCAGTCTTTGTACTTTTGGGTTTAAACTCAATTAACTCTCTAATAATTCTTAAAATATGTGTCTTTCCCTTACTTGGAGAAATAAAAAGCTCAATCTCATCTGAAAATAATATAAGACCTACTTTATCATTATTTTGAATAGCAGAGAAAGCTAATGTAGCAGATATTTCAGTAACTATATCTTTTTTTAGTTGAGAATCCGTTCCAAATGATTTTGAACCACTTATATCAATGATTAGCATTAGAGTAAGTTCTCTTTCCTCCTCAAAAACCTTAACAAAAGGTTGATTATACCTAGCTGTAACATTCCAATCAATGGATCTTACATCATCTCCAAATTCATAGCCTCTAACCTCACTAAAAGTCATTCCTCTTCCCTTAAAAGCACTCTGATATTCTCCACCAAATAAATTATTTGATAGTCTCTTTGTCTTTATTTCAACTTTTCTTACTTTTTTTAAAAGGTCTTTTGCTTCCAAAGTCTTGGTGTTTTATGGAACCTCAACGGAGTTGACTATTTTACTTATAACATCCTCTGCAGTTACATTTTCTGCCTCAGCTTCGTATGTTAAGCCAATTCTATGTCTAAGAACATCATGGATTACAGCTCGAATATCCTCAGGAATTACATACCCTCTTCTTTGTATAAAGGCATGGCATTTAGCAGCTGAAGCTAAATTTATACTTCCCCTTGGTGATGATCCAAATCCAATCAAAGGTTTTAGATCAGATAAATTATTTTTTTCTGGATATCTAGTAGCAAAAATGAGGTTTAAAATATACTTCTCAATTTTTTCGTCCATATAAACATCCTTCACAGCTTCTTGTGCTTTTAAAATATCTTTAATTGAGATAACTGGCTTAACCTTTTCAAAGGATTCATTAATATTTGATCTGATGATCTGCTTTTCATCATCGAATTCAGGGTAAGTAATTACACACTTTAACATAAATCTATCCATTTGAGCTTCCGGTAATGGATAAGTCCCTTCTTGCTCAATTGGGTTTTGTGTTGCCATAACAAGAAATGGTAACTGTAATTTAAATGTGTTATCTCCAATTGTAACTTGTTTTTCTTGCATGGCTTCAAGCAACGCAGATTGTACCTTGGCAGGTGCTCTATTTATCTCATCTGCAAGAACAAAATTTGCAAAAATTGGTCCTTTCTTAATTGAAAAGTCATTTTCTTTCATGTTGTAAATCATTGTGCCAATTACATCTGCAGGCAGTAAATCAGGGGTAAACTGAATTCTACTGAATGAGCCTTTAACAGCTTGACTGAGTGTGTTAATTGCCAAAGTTTTAGCTAAACCTGGGACTCCTTCCAAAAGAATATGACCTCTTCCAAGAAGACCAATTAATAATCTTTCTATCATATATTTTTGACCAACAATTACTTTGTTGACCTCAGGTAATAGAACATCAATAAATGAACTTTCTTTTTTAATTTTTTCATTTATTTTACTAATATCAATTTTACTTTTATCCATAATCAGTTTTTTAGGGGAAACAATACTATTAAAAATTCTTGTTAAATAATGTTAAATAATGGTTAAATAAGGTAAGAATAAAATTATCTGTAAAGATTATTTTTAGAAATATAATTGTGAATTTTATTCGGCACCAAGTTTAAATAATCTGCTTGGTTATTTATGATAGACCTTATTTCACTGGAGGATATTTTCATGATTGGAGCATCTGAAAAGATAACTGAGTGATGATCTTTAAGTTTTGCATCAATTTTTTGTTGATTTATTCTAGGGTATACATAAATCTTAGCCTCTAAAATTTTCTTATAATTTTTCCAAGTTTCTAGTCCAATCAAATTATCTTCTCCCATAATTATACTAAAATTAAAATCAGGATAATTGTTTTTAAGCTCAACTAAAGTATCTGCTGTATAATTTGGCTTTGGCAAATTAAATTCAATGTCACAATATTTGAATTTTTCCTTATCATCACAAAAGTTCTTTGCCATTTCAAGACGAATAGACTGGTCCGTTAAATTTTCATTTACCTTATCAGGATTTAATGGTGTAATAACAAACCATATTTCATTGAAGTATCTTTCTAAAAAATAGTTCGCAATTTTTTCATGTCCAATATGAATTGGGTCAAATGTTCCAAAAAATAAACCTACTTTACTCATTAATTATTTAAAAAATCTTTAACTATTTTAGAAATTTCTGACTTTGCCTTATCTAAATCATCATTGGTTATTGAGTAATCAAAAGTAGATTTCATTTCAATTTCTTTTTTTGCCTTATTTATTCTTTCTTTTAGATCATCTTTTGAGTTTAGACCTCTATCAATCAACCTTTTCTCTAATTCTTCAATGCTTGGTGGATTTATAAAAATTGTTAGTGATTTGTCCAAGAAATATTTTTTTAAACTAACTGCACCTACTACACCTACATCAAAAATTATGTTATAATTTTT
>Ga0115011_10003679_pt1 | contig 10418 bp, 12 predicted proteins | sample TroAtlMetagenome_2_FD_88705 | JGI IMG/M metagenome (GOLD analysis project Ga0115011, IMG submission 88705) | Marine eukaryotic phytoplankton communities from Atlantic Ocean - Tropical Atlantic ANT8 Metagenome | ecosystem: Environmental > Aquatic > Marine > Oceanic | place: Tropical Atlantic... | reverse complement strand
TGAGGCACAACAAGCTAAGTCAGAAGCTTTGGCGAAGATTGCTGCTAGTGGAGATAACAGCGCGGCGGGTTCCGCTGTAATGGCCTTAGCGTTAATGCAGAGTCCAAATACTCAAGTTATTCCACAGCAGTCAGCAGCACTTGAATGGTCAAAAGCTGTATTACCAGTTGTTGGCTCTCTGGGAGCCATGTGGATAAGTTCAGATGCCCAGAAGACTACAGCTAGACATGCGATGACTTCTAACTTGGCTAGAATTGAGCAAGAAGGAAACAAGACTACAGCGTTGTATGAGATGCTCGGATCAAACAACGACAATATGTTGAATCTTGGTTTAGGTGGTTTTGATGCGGTTAATGAAGCTGGAGCGCAATCTGTAGAGCTTGGGCTAGGTTTAGGGCTTGCTAGTATTAATGGCGGCTCTGGAGGAGACAATTCTGCCGTGTTAGATGCCTTAAACAATTTGCAGTTTCCAGATTGGACATCAAACTTTAATAACTTGCTTAATAAAATTAACGGACTTGATATACCAAACTATGATTCCCAATTACAAGATATACTTGACCAGCTAAATAACTCTAATACTGTGTGGATTGCTGGAGTTAATTGTATCAATGCACAGTCAGGAGGCGTGATTACTGTTGGCGGAATAAATTCAACGCTACCAGTATGTCCAACTTTATAAATGGTATGGGAGTTAAATCTTAGGTGGACCCGCTTACTGCCTTATCAATGGCATCGACAGCGTTTAAAGGCGTTCAAACGCTCATTGCTAAAGGTCGAGAAATCGAGGATGTTGCCCAACATCTTGGAAGATGGTATGGATATGCAGCCGACATTAAAGAAGCAGAGAAAGAAAGTCAAAAGCCACCTTTATTTAGAAAACTCTTAGACAAAGGATCAGTAGAACAAGAAGCTCTTAACGCAATAATTGTGAAGAAGAAGCTAGAGGAACAAGAAAAAGAAATTAGAGACTTAATTGTAATTCGTTACGGTATCGATACATTTAGAGAAATGATACAGATGCGAAAAACAATTAAAACAAATCGAGAAAAAGCAGTATACGCACAGCGTAGGAGACAGCGGCAAGTCCTTGATGGGTTTGTTATTATTATAGGATTAATGATATGCGGAGGGATAGTTTACGGTTTTTATAACCTGTTTATGACTTTTGCAAAGTGAGGGTAATGGCCTTTATTTTGATGGTTATTATAGAGGGTGAGGAAGTTAATACCCAAAACATGCATTTCCGTGATATAAATAGGTGTAGATATTTTGCAGATAGATTGGAAGATAATGAAGCTAAAATTACAGCTTATTGTAAACCGGTAATAGTGTCACAAAATACAGTTTTTAGAGATTAAATATGGATATGGAACCAACTGACAGTCGTTATTGGGATGCAATAAATCGAATCACTGCACACGAAGCTATGTGTGAAGAACGTTCTAAAACAATATTTAATCGTCTTGATAGAATAGACGAACAGCTAACAACTATTGGGAAAAATGTATTTGTTCTTGGTATGACAATTATTTGTGGTATGGCCGGACTAATTGTCACTTTATTATTGAGTAACTAATATGACGTATTTTAGAAGGGATAGATTCGGAGGTATGGTTCCAGCTATTACCTCTCGTCTTTTAGGTGACCAGTTTGCCCAGAATGCACAGAATATTGATTTTGAATCGGGGTCAGTTACACCTATAAAGATTGATCTTACGATTACGTCTAACCTGGGGTCTAGTGCATCAGGTACTTTAAACGGCACAACTCGTAATTCTATTTTCTTGTATAACCATACCGATGGTAATGATTACTGGTTAGAGTGGGATGGCGACTATATAAAAGTAGTAGAGGGTCCGATTCCAGGTGATTCATTAGGCCGCTTATACTGGACGGGTGAAACTTATCCAAAAATGAGCATTGCTAGTAGTATCAAAAATAATAGTACGGGTCCGTGGCCTGGAGTGGATTACAAACTGGGTATCCCAGCAGGTGGTAGTATTTCGGCATCTATTGGTGGAACGCAAGATGCTGATATATCGCCAGAGGATGCATCTTGGGTCTATACCTTTGTTTCCATTTTTGGTGAAGAAGGACCGCCTAGCGCTGCAACCACTGCTGTTACTTTTACACCATCGACTCAAACAGCAACTGTGAGTATACCGAACTATACTGGTTCTGGTTATGGAACTGCTTTTGGTACTGATGCGAAGAAACGACTTTACCGCTCTAATACAGGTTCTACTAATACTCAGTTTCAATTTGTAAAAGAAGTGGCCTATGCAACAACAAGTACAACTGATAATACAGCAGCGGCGGCACTAGGTGAGGTACTTCCCTCAGAGACATGGATCGGTCCTCCTGATAATGATACAAGTATTTACCCAGATGGCCCTTTGCAGGGACTTATCCCTGTAGCTAACGGAGTTTTTGCAGGATTCACTGGTAAGCGACTGTGTTTAAGTGAAGCATATTTGCCTCATGCGTGGCCTATTTCATATCGAATAACTGTAGAAGAAGATATTGTAGCAATTGGCAGTACAAGTAATGGGATTGTTTGTTTAACCAAAAATAAACCTTATTTTGTAACAGGCGTAGATCCTTCTGCAATGACTGCTATACAGATCGATCTTGCACAGTCTTGTCTTAATAAGTTTAGCGTTGTAGATATGGGAGATTATATTTTATATGCGGGACAGGACGGGTTATGTGCAGTTTCAGCTTCGCAAGGGCAAGTAGTTACAGAAAATATTATATCTCCGGCACAATGGAATAGTGATTATTATCCAACTTCTATTAAAGCATTTAAGTATGAAGGAACTTATGTGGCTTTTTGGACAGACGGGAGTGATGAAGGTGGTTGGGTTTACGATCCAAAAGGAGGAGAGGCAAGTCTTTCTACAATTACGATTACTGATCCTGTAAAAAATGGTTGGTATAACCATAAAGATGGTGAGTTATATCTCATATCTAATCCATCTTCTGGGAGTGATGTAATACAAAAATATCGGGGTGGTGCAACTAACCGAACCGCTTTATGGAAATCTAAAAAATATGTAGTACCCAAACCTATAAGCATGGCATGGGTGCATATGAGTGCGGCTAGTTTCCCAAGTAGTGGCACACTGAATAAAGTAAGAGTATGGGCAGACGGTACGTTGTTAGCTGACTATACAATCAGTTATTCTAGTAATGTCTATACTCAGATAACATCTACGCCAGGTAGTATAAGTAACGCAACACTGTATGAGCCTGTTATGCGTCTTCCGTCTACGCTTGCTAAAGAGTGGGAAGTAGAGGTAAGCGGTGTAGTAACAATTGAAGAAGTGTGTCTTTCACAGAATATTAACGAGATTAAAGCCACATGACAGATGGTCGTCGAAACATCCGGACGACTACGCCTACTAAAGTTCCTGGTCTTCCTAAACCTCCCGCTAATATTGATAGGTCACTACGTGATTACCTAGTAGCGTGTGGTGAAGCCTTAGAGATTCGGCTAGGTCGTAAAGGTGATGTACGTGATCGTGCAATTACTCTTAGAGAACTGATCGATAGTGGATTAGCTAAAGAATTAAGAAACAAACCATTTGATCCAAACAATACTCAGGTTGATTTTGGTGACTCTACTCCATTTAGTGACACCCCGACGGCACCTGTAAGTTTTACTGTAACAGCAGGATACTCAGTAATAACACTTAAATGGGAAGGGCCATTTTATAGTTATCAAGGCCATTCATTTACCGAAGTATGGAGGCATACAGCTAATACATTAGCCGATGCTACCTTTATAGGTAGTTCTTCTAATATCTATTATATAGATGCAGTAGGCTCTGGGTCAGCAACATACTATTATTGGATTCGTCATGTCAGCACTTCAAACGAAACTGGCCCGTGGTCCAATAATGGCGTAGGTGTGTCAGCGGCAACGCAGACAGATGTAGCTACCTTACTTAGTACATTATCTACTGCAATTACTAGCAGTCAACTTCATTCTGATCTTTCTACACCAATAGGTAATCTTCCTGCTGATACTAATGCAAGTATTACCGCTATTAATACTACAACGACTTCTTTAGGTGCTAAATATACAGTAAAAATAGCAACGGCTACTTCTGGAGGAGGGCAACATGTTGCAGGTTTTGGGTTAGCTACTCAAGCTAATAATGGAACTGTTACGTCAGCGTTTATTGTTGCTGCTGATAAATTTGCAATTGTAAATGGGACTAATCATAGCCAAGCATTAAACGCAAGTCCGTCATCAGGAAATGTTCCTTTTGCTGTTACTGCTGAATATACAGATAGTGATACTGGTATTACAGTACCGGCAGGAACATATATTAAATCAGCCTTTATAGATAAGGCGACTATCCATAATTTGGTTGCTGGCAGCGTAGTGGGTGATTACATAAAAGCGGCTGTTGTAATGGACGCTCCTCACATGCATGTCGGTACAATAAATATCGGCACAATAAATAAGACAGACGCAGATAACCCGAGAACGTGGTCACATAGTGGCACTAATCGTATAAGTAATTTCTCTGTTGATGCAAACGGAGTAATGCATGCTACTGGCGCAGAGATGAATGGTATCTTGATCAAGGCGACAGATGGCACAGTGCTTCTTAACTCAAACGGGATCGTAGCGGGTAGCGGAGGTAACCTTGCTTTTAACGGTAACTTGGATCAAGGACTAACAACTATAGCTGCGAATGGCACAACCTCCGCTTCAACTTCTGCATTAGAAGGTTGGGTTGCGACGGGCAATAGTGCTGGTACTCCTACATTTAATGCTACGCTTGGTTGGGTTCGTGTTTATCAAGAAGTAACATCAGGCGATCCCCCTGTTACGACTAAGTATACGGCTACGGTAAGACAAAACTCGCCTCGTTTTCAAGTTTCAGCAGGAGAAGATTTATACGTTTATTGTCATACAGGGTCAACTACTGGTATGTGGATGGCGGTAGCATACTTCGATAATCCAGATGGAGCAGACGCAAACACAGGATATTCATGTATTACAGCAGTCGCATTATCTGCTAGTACAATGTCTACCGAAACAATCACGGGAGAAAGCGGAGCTTCAAGACAGTTTGCTGTAGGTAAAGTGACTGTACCTACAAGCGGTTATAGTAATAGTAAACGACCTCTTTATGGTGAACTGCGGTTCGGTAACAATAGTAGCGGTCCAGTATCTGATCTTTATTTTTTTAGTGTTGGTGTATCTCGTACACCACCAGTTCTTGATCCATTATACGCTTCAACTTATATAAGGAATTTATCTGTAGATACATTACAGATACAAGATGAAGCAGTAACCGTTCCCGATGGCGAAACAGGGACAGGGCTTAGTATAAATCTAGGTTCTACTTACGCTGATGTATCACCAACAAATATAATCCTATGGGATAGCGATAAATCTCCGTCTGCCTTAATAGTAAGTGGAGCTATACAGATGGTAGGTGCAGATACAAGTGGTAGTGCTAGTGGTGCTGCTGGAGTCAACATTCGCTTTTATGTGGAATGGAAAGAGTCTGACGGAAGTTACACTTACGATTCAACAGTCACAAACCAGACTGCTGCAACCCAATCAATGCGATCTTCATACGGTGGGCAAGTGGTTACAACAGTTCGGATTGTTGTACCAAGCGGTAAAATAGGTGTACGGGTACATGTTGAAGGTAGAAATGTTTACGATGGAGGAGGGAATTCAACTAGTAGAAAATGTGAAGGGTACGGTTACTTTATATTAGGCGCAAAAAAATGAATAAAATTGCTATTTTTTATGAAGAAGATGGACGAATAACCAGAGTGCGTAGTGGGCCAGCCAAAAACGTGGAAGCTACTGTAGAAGACAGTGACTCTTTGTATTTGTATGTTGATGAAGAACCAGACGTTACTAATAAATATGTCAAAGATGGAGAATTAGTTGATATGCCTTCCCGCCCCAGTAACGTTCATGTTTTTGATTACGACTCTAAAGATTGGGGATTTGCTTTATCACTTGCTAAAACACACAAATGGCGGGAAATTAAACAGTCGCGTGATATACAAGAGTATGAAGGTTTTACTTACGATAATAATGTTTTTGATTCTAATGAAGTCGCGCAACAACGCATCCAGAATGCCATGTTATTAGCGACTCAGGATTCTTCAGTTACTATGGATTGGACATTAGCGAATAATAATACTGTATCGTTAAATGCTACACAGATAATAGAACTTGGTAAAGCACTGGCACACCATGTTAATGCCGCACATAAAAAAGCGCAGACGTTACGGGTCCAGGTAAACGCTGCATCTTCTAAATCTGATATTGACGCAATTAGTTGGAGTGAGTAATGGCTAGGAATTACAAAAAAGAATATGCGGAGTTTCATAGTAAAAAGAAGCAAAAGAAAAGAAGAGCAGGAAGGAACACCGCAAGGCGTCGTGCATTAGCATCAGGGAAAGTTAAGAAGGGCAGTACAAAAGACATTCATCATATAGATGGGAATCCTAAAAACAATGCTAAATCTAATATTGTAGTTGTTTCTAGGAAAGCAAACCGTGGGAAGCTACGTACTAGAAAAGCCTAACGGTATAAGGGTATAGATCAATAACTAGTTCGCATAGCTGAAGTATAAGAAGCGTTATTATTAAATTACGTGTAGTGAACCACGGTTCATTGTTCACGGTAAATTGTAGAAAGTTCTTTTATTTGTTTAATTATTTTCGGGTTTTTGGAAAGTCTATAAGCTTCAGTAGATATAGATTCTTTTGACATATTGTTTGTGTCATATGCTTCACGATAAGCATCACTTTTTTTATTTCCATTAGCTATTAAATAGCAGAATTTTAAAGCTTTATCTGTTAAGTCAATAGGCTTTTTTTCTATAACTGTTTTAAATCTGTTATGTGCATGGATTGTTTTTACCCACCAATAAAAATCATGTAAAAGTAATGTATGTCTCATGGTATTTATTCTATGGCAGACTAATTGAATATTAGTTTTTATATAACCTTTTTCTGGTACTAGCCTGTCAATACTTGCATTTAATTCTTTTATCCCCATCCCGTCTTTATGATGAGTCATAAATAAACCTGATATTGCACACCGCCCTTCTTGTTTATTCCATATATTTACTAAGTCATCTATAGTTATAGTAAATTCAAATCCTTCGGCTGTACGTGGTGTTTTTAATTGCCCGATAATTACTTTAAGGTATTCTCTAGGTTCTTTACTTATTACTAAATTTCGTTTTCGTAACTTACAGGCTTTACAGAAAGTAAATATATTTCTTTCTCGATGAGGAAAATCTTTGGCTGGTTTACTTATTCCGCACTCTGAACAGATGTATTCTTCTTTTGGCACGGTAACTCCTTTTCCAGTACCTTATCTAGTCTTTCAAGATACCATAAACATTTTTGGATGTCTTCTCGGGGTTTTTCTTTATAGTTATAGCGCCATAAGTATTTTAAAACGTTTCCTTTAAGATACCCTTTAAATTCCAGGGGAGACATGCTTGCTTCTATAGCTTCTATGCATTCTATAGAACCTGTATTGTAATGTTTTGGATGGTTTACAGGATCATGTGAAGACATATTGTTCAATTCCTTTGGTTATTTCTTTAGTTGGTTTTGCATTAGCTAGATAATAATTTTTATCTAGTTTTTGTTCCCATTCTTTATCTTTAAGGATTATTCCTGATGTTTTGTTATTTAAAGTAAAACCAACTATAACAATAGCATTTTGTCCATACTTGACCATTTTACTCAGGAATTCTAATTGTAGAGGGCTTATGTTTAACTTTATGATTGTATTAACTTTTTTTGGCAGGGTTATGTATTTGTATTCTGCAAAAAGAGGTCCGGCAGGGCCACAATAATAAGCATCTGGAACCCCACCGGTGAAAGTATCATGGATCTTCCATCTGTATATTTCAGATGGAAGATAACGATGTACAGCTTTTATAAAACCGTGTTCGTTCATCCATGACCCATGGTTAAAGACTATTTAGTCGTTAAAACCTTTGAACAAAGCTTCTGCAGCTTCATAGTCTTCTTTCATACACCATCCGTGAAAATCAATTCCTAAATTAAGGAACTGCTCACCGGCTCTATTTGCAGTAGAAACTGGATAAAGTTTCCATAATCCTGCAAAACGATCTCCACCTTTCATCCCAATTTGGGAATTCCAGGCTTTTGATACACGTAACTTGGATCTTGAAAAATCCATTATTACGGGCGTTCTGGTAAGATCACCAGTTTCTGGGTCTTTTATAAGAAGCACATGGCTATGTGTTTCTTCGCAGGCCCATTCTTCTGACTTCTCTTGTTCTGCTATAAATTTATTAGCAGCTTCGGCACTTTTAAAAGCACCACCATATCCGCCACCTACAGTACGATCTCGCCATACGACATGTTCAGTTTTAAACTTCAAACTAATTACGTATAGTTCAGAACCGTAATTTTCACCTGTAAGACTATTAAAGAAGTCGCCTGGTTCGGCTCCTTCTACATAGTCGTTGTGGTGCTTATCAACTTCGTTTGACATCTTTTGAAGTTGTTTCACACGTGGGATGGTGAGGTTTTGTCCTACTTCCTCATTTCCTCGTCCTACACCAGAAGTGTAAGCTTCAGATTTGAGTATATGGGCAGGTATTTCATCACCTTTTGTTGCTAACGCAGTGTTACTCATAGTTCATCGTTTCCTAATTTGATCTAAAGTTGATTTTACGTAACATCCTAGGTTTTAAACCCGGGACTTCTTCTCCTGATTCAATAATTTCTTTGAATGCAGCTGAAGATATACGCCTATGAAGTAAAGACCAGTTACCAGTTGCTGCAATATGGGCGTAAACTTCATCCCAATCTTCAGTTTCTGGTACTAAGTCTTCTCGTATGGATACGGAAGCGACATCATTTGCTGCTCGGAGTTGTCCTTCGGAATCCATCTTTTGGAGTAGCCTATTATCTATAGATCGTTCGGCTTCTCTTAGTTCTTTTAAATACTCATTACATTTACCCATCTTACTTTTTATATCAACTTTTTCTTTGATAAGATGGTCTATTGTTTCTTTATCCATTATCTGTCCTCGCTTCATGCAATTCATTTAATATGGTAAGGAGTTCTTCCATTCTCCCTAGTTTTGTTTCCAGTTTTTCATATACATCAACTTCCCATGTATATTTAGCTGCAATTTGAATAATTTCTGTTTTCTGGGTTTGTCCTGCCCTATAAATCCTACGGTTAAATTGTTGATAATGTTCGGCATTATAAGTAGGAGAAGCCCATATAATAGTTGTAGCTGTTGTCATCGTTAACCCATGTCCTGCAGATTGTGGATGTGCAAAAACTACTTGCAGCTGACCAGCTTGTAGACGATCTACAATTTCTTTACGTTTTGGTGCAGGAGTAGAACCATCTATAACACCATACTTAATGTTATTTTGTTCTGATAATTCTACTAAAGCGTCTCGTTCATGTTTCCAGTTAAAAGCAACTAGAGAATGTTTTCGTTGCATAACCAGTTGCATTACAAGGTCATAACGTTCTTGATGAATGCCTTGAGGTACACCATCTTCATCATATACTGCACCTGTACATAATTGAAGAAGCTTCTTTACCTTGGCACCGGCATGTACTGCATTTATAGTAGCTTTGCCTGTGTATAAAACAGAGTCTTCTGCAAGATCGTTATATTGATTTTGTATAGGTTTTGGAAGTGTAACTAACATTTGCCGTACAGATTGTTCTGGCATGTCAATACAATCTTTTAACTCGTATCTTATATTTATATCCATTAAAGCAGCTGCAACTATTTCTTGAGCTTCTGCTTTATCTACCCATTCGTTAGCAAAACCATTAAAGCGTGGTGTACATACACTTGATCTGAATCCATAAAAACGTCTACCGAGCCGTTCCCCGTCGTCCACGATTAGTGTTGGATGCCATATGTCAAGAATTGTATTGCTATTAGGTGTACCTGACATTGCGATACGATAATCAAAGCAATCTGCTATTTTTAGTAGCGCTTTACTACGTTGACTGTCTTTATTTTTGAAAGCTGTAAATTCATCTATGCATATAGTTGCAAATGGTCTAAGTAGTGTTTTATGTTTTTCTACCCATTTAACAGCGTCATGGTTAGTAATAACTATATCTGCATCGCTCATAAAAGCTTTTTCTCTATTTTTAGCATAAGCGACTGCATAAGATAGATGAGGTGTAAATTTTTCTATATCATCTCCCCATGATGCTTCTAATATAGAAAGAGGTGCTAACACCAGCATTCTATGAGCGCATCTTTTGGAATAAGCGTCTAATACACTTCTTGTTTTCCCAGTTCCTGGGTCAGAAGTAATTAAAGCTCTTGGATGATTAAGGATAAACCGAGTGGTGACAGCTTGGTGTTCAAATGCTTCATGCATAATTC
>Ga0115011_10003677_pt1 | contig 10422 bp, 9 predicted proteins | sample TroAtlMetagenome_2_FD_88705 | JGI IMG/M metagenome (GOLD analysis project Ga0115011, IMG submission 88705) | Marine eukaryotic phytoplankton communities from Atlantic Ocean - Tropical Atlantic ANT8 Metagenome | ecosystem: Environmental > Aquatic > Marine > Oceanic | place: Tropical Atlantic... | reverse complement strand
TCACCGGTGGTCTTGGCGATACGCATGCCGGTCACGCCAGTCTGGTCGCCCAGCACTTCGTCGAGAGTGGCATTGAGCTTGAGCTCGATCTTGCCTTCGGCCACCCGGGCCAGCAGCTTGTCGACCAGAATCTTCTCGGCGCGGAACACTTCGCGGCGGTGCACCACGGTGACTTTCTTGGCGATATTCGCCAGCTACAGGGCTTCCTCCACAGCAGTATTACCACCACCGATCACGGCCACTTCCTGATTGCGGTAGAAAAAGCCATCACAGGTGGCGCAGGCAGACACACCCTTGCCCATGAAGGCTTCTTCCGAGGGCAGGCCCAGGTAACGTGCAGAGGCGCCGGTAGCGATGATCAGGGCATCACACTGGTATTCGCCCTGGTCGCCCCAGAGCGTAAACGGACGCTTGGTCAGATCGACCTTGTTGATGTGGTCAAACAGGATCTCGGTCTCGAAACGCTCGGCATGCTCACGCATACGCTCCATCAGCGCCGGCCCCTGCAGGCCTTCCACATCCCCCGGCCAGTTGTCGACGTCGGTGGTGGTGGTCAGCTGCCCCCCCATCTGCATCCCGGTGATCAGCACGGGCTTGAGGTTGGCGCGCGCGGCATACACAGCGGCGCTGTAACCTGCCGGGCCGGATCCGAGAATAATCAGACGGGTGTGACGTACATCGGTCATGCTGCCTCCAGAGCACCGCTATTGCGGCGGGTTAAGATACGGTCGGTCGATTCTGGCCGGAGTGCTCCGATGGATCGGAGCAGCAGCGCATGTTAGGCCATGCTGACCGGCTGTGGGTATTCCAATCGTTATATAAGCCGGATAGTTTAACCCTATCGCAGCACTCTTCTACCCTCTTTAAGCAAGGATCTGTTTCATGACGTCCACTTCCGCGCCGTTAAGCGGCCCCGATTATCTGCGCCAGGGCTGGCAGCGTGTGCGCCAACCGGGCTTGCGTCGCTTCGTGGTGATACCCCTGTTGCTGAACCTGCTGGTGTTTGCCGCGCTGATCGGCTGGGGCGTGCGCCAGTTCAATCTGTGGATGGCGCAACTGATGGCCACTGTCCCCGAGTGGCTCAGCTTTATCGAGTGGCTGCTATGGCCCCTGTTTGCTCTGCTGGTCCTGCTGGTCCTGTTTTTCGGTTTCAGCATGCTGGCCAATCTGATCGCCTCACCGTTCTACGGATTTCTGGCCGAAAAGATTGCCGAGCAGGAGCGTGGCGAGGTCAGCCCACCCACCGGTCTTCGCGACTTCGTGCTGGTGGTGCCGCGCGCCCTGGGTCGGGAGCTGCGCAAGATCGCCTATTACCTGCCCAGACTGATCGTGCTGTTGCTCCTCAGCTTCGTGCCGGTCATCAACCTGATCAGCTCTGCCCTGCTGATCGCTTTCGGTATCTGGATGATGGCCGTGCAGTACATCGACTTTCAGGCTGACAATGATCAGGTCAGCTTTATCGACATGCTGCGCTGGATGCGCGGCCGCAGGCTGCTTTCGCTGGGCTTCGGCCTGCCGGTGTATGTCGGCATGCTGATTCCGCTGGTCAATCTGCTGGTCATGCCCTCCGCGGTGGCTGGCTCGACCCTGTTGTGGGTGCGTGAACGCGGGCGACCGCAGACATGATTCCGTCATGAAACAGTCATGTTGGCATCATGGCGGCCAACCATACTGTATGCATGAAAACCCAAGACGGCGTCCGCCGATGCTTTGCTCTGGTCACTGAAACCTACGCCCCCCAGGTAAACGGCGTAGCCAACACCCTTGGCCATCTATGCAACGGCTTGCTCGCACGCGGCCATCAGGTTCAGCTGGTGCGCCCAGCCCAGCCCGGGGAGCGCCCCGGCACCAGTAACGGCCCCGACCTGCTGGTCCGCCGGGTCAACGGCATGTCCATTCCACGGTATCCGGGGTTGCAATGGGGTCTGCCGGCAGGCAGTCGATTACGAGCCCTGTGGAAGCGTCAGCGGCCCGATGCGATCTATCTGGCCACCGAGGGCCCCCTGGGCTGGTCAGCCCTGCGCGTGGCACGGAAGATGGGTATACCGGTGATCAGCGGCTTTCATACGCATTTTCAGCACTATGCCGACCACTACGGCCTGGGCCTGCTGCAGCAACCCATCATGGGTTATCTGCGCTGGTTTCATAACCGTACACAGCTGACCCTGACCGCCTGCCCCTCGCAACAGCGCGACCTGCTGCGCGCCGGACTCGATAATCTGGTGCTGCTGGGGCGCGGTGTCGACTGCGAGCGCTATCACCCCGCCCATCGCAACCCCGGGTTGCGGCAGCACTGGCAGGCCGGTGAAAAGGAGTTGGTACTGCTGCATGTCGGCCGCCTGGCGGCAGAAAAGAACCTGTCTCAGCTGGTACAGGCCTGGCACGACATCCGGCGCATCACCGAGCACCCCCAGCGGCTACGGCTGGTCATCGTGGGCGATGGCCCGATGCGCGCGGACCTGCAACAGCAGCTGCCGGAAGCCACCTTTACCGGCTGGCTGAACGGAGCCGAGCTGGCGCAGGCCTACGCCAGCGCCGACATATTCGTGTTTCCCAGCACACTGGAGACCTTTGGCAACGTGGTAACCGAAGCCATGGCTTCCGGGCTGGCAATCAATGCGTTCGACTCCGCCGCCGCGCACCAGCACCTTCGCGACCGCTTCAGCGGCTGCATTGCCCCGGTGGGCGATAACAGACAGTTCGTCAGCAACCTGCAGTGGTTGATCGAGGATGCAGAAGGCAGGCGCGGCGTTCGGATCCACGCCAGACACCGGGCCTGCCAGCTGGGCTGGGGCCCGGTGATTGACCGGTTTGAAAGTTACCTGAGCAGGGCTGCTTCAGGTCAGGCAGAGGCGAGCAGGCCCGCCCCCGCCACCAAGGCTCGCCTCAAGCCAGGGTCTTCAGAGCCTCGCGGCTGAAGGGCAGGATTTCACTGAAACGGCCTTCACGAACCTTGTCGGCCCACTCCGGATCCACGATCAGTGCGCGGCCAACGGCAACCAGATCAAACTCGTTCGCCGCCAGGCGTACCAGCAGATCGTCGATATTGGCCGTCTGGGCGACCTTGTCGGTCTTGACCATGAACTCCAGGAACTCGCCATCAAGACCCACGCTGCCAACCGTGATGCACGGCTTGCCGGTGATCTTGCGCGTCCAGCCGGCCAGATTCAGATCAGACCCTTCGAATTCCGGCTCCCAGAAACGGCGCTGCGAGCAATGGAAAATGTCCACGCCAGCGGCAACCAGGGGAGCCAGGAAGGCCTCCAGCAGTTCGGGGGTCGGCGCCAGCCGCGCGGTGTAATCCTGCTGCTTCCACTGCGAAAAACGGAAGATGATCGGATACTCGGGGCCAACTGCAGCGCGGACGGCGCTGATGACTTCGACCGCAAAGCGACCGCGGTTTTCCATGCTGCCGCCGTACTCGTCGTCGCGCTGGTTGGTACCTTCCCAGAAGAACTGATCGATCAGGTACCCATGGGCGCCGTGCAGTTCGATGGCGTCACAGCCGATCTCCTTGGCATCACGGGCTGCCTGGGCAAAGGCCTCGACCACGTCACGGATGTCATCATGGGTCATGCCGTGGACGATTTTCTTGCCGTCCTTGAGCTTTTCCATCGGACCGTAGCCTGGCACGCCGGCATTGGGCTCGGTACCCAGGCGACGGGTATTACCCACGTGCCACAGCTGGGGCGCGATCTTGCCACCGACAGAGTGCACCGCCTCAACGACCTTCTTCCAACCGGCCAGGGACGCTTCACCATGGAATGCCGGCACATCGGGGTAGCCGCTGGCCGCCGCATGATTGACCGTGGTGCCCTCGGTGATGATCAGGCCCACGCCGGATTCGGAGCGGCGACGGTAATACTCGACCACCTGTTCGGTGGGCACACCGTTGGGGGAAAAGTTGCGCGTCATGGGTGCCATGACGATGCGATTGTTCAGCGTAAGCGGGCCGTACTGAAAGGACGAGAACAGCGGGCTGGTATCAGCGGACATCGATAGAAACTCCTGCAATGGATTAGGTTGTTGGTCCAGGCGACCGTACGAGCCCGGAGTGGACCGGTCGTCTTGTTATGAAGCCAGATCACGAAAGCGCCGCTCAGGGGCGCAAAAGACGCTCCAGCTGGCTGATGAAAACGCGCAGCGGACCGATCTGTCGATCCACCTTCATGCGCAGCAATGCACCCTCCCAGGCAGCGCCGATAAAGGCTCCCAGAGCATGCGGATCCTGATCAGCGGGCAACTCGCCCGCATCTCGGGCCTCGACCAGACAGTTGGCCAGCAACTCGCTGGAGCGATTGAGGATGGCGCTCGCGGCATAGCCTATCGGTTGGCTGTCGCCTGCCTTTTCGTGGCACAAGCTGCCAATGAAGCACTGATGTGTCGGCTCATGCTGATTGGCAAAGTACCCCACCAGATCACGATAGAAGCGCAGAATGCGTTCCCGGGGGCTGGCGTCATCGGCCTGCAGCGCGTTGGCAAAGCGCTCCAGCCGCGGCAGGTAATAGTAGTGCAGCGCCTGGATCGCAAAGTCTTCCTTGCTTTCGAAATAATGATAGAAGGAACCCTTGGGCACACCGGCGTTCTGGGTAATTTCCTGCACGCCCGTCCCGTTGTAGCCCTTGAGCAACATGACCTCGGTGCCGGCGGCCAGAATACGTGCGCGTTTGTCTTGGATAGCGTTCATGACGGTTACTATACGACCGGTCACCTCGGAATAATAGCGACCACGTCTTTTATTGATTCCAGTGATACAGAAAAATTAGCAAGCAAGCGCCCACAAAAAAGGCCTCCCGTTCGGGAGGCCTTTTTCAGTGCCGGTGTGCCTGCGGCCGACAGCCGCAAGCTACGCCAGACTCAGTGCTCGACGCCACCTTCACCATGGATGTGACCATGGGCGATTTCGTCTTCGGTTGCATCACGCACATCCACGACCTTGACTTCGAAGGTCAGGCGCTGGCCAGCCAGGGGATGGTTACCGTCCACAGTCACTTCATCACCCTCGACCGCGGTGATGGTCACGATCTGCATGCTGCCATCCGGGCCGGAGGCATGGAACTGCATGCCGGGCTCGAGCTCGTCGACACCCTCGAACATGTTGCGACCCAACACGGCAACCAGCTCGGCGCTGAATTCACCATAGGCGTTTTCCGGATCAACGGTAACTTTCAGCTCGTCACCAGGCTGCTTGCCTTCCAGTTCCTGCTCAAGACCCGGGATGATGTTGCCGGCACCTTGCAGGTAAACCAGCGGACCACCACCGGCGGACGAATCCAGTACTTCGCCGGCATCATCGGTGAGTGTGTATTCAATCGATACGGCTTTGTTCGCAGCAATCTGCATAATTCGTCACCTGTCTTTTCGCTTAAAACGGGGCAGTTTACGCCGTTTGACGGCCAAACGCACGGGTTGACCGACGCGCGGGTGGCATAGCAGCCTGCCGGACTTGGGACTATTCGCCGCAAAAAAGTCTGAGAACTGCCTCAAGCCGGACTTTCCCTCGCTACGAACGCCTAAGCCCGACAGGCTGCTAGACTATGAGTCTGAATAATCAACGGCCCTTTCAGCCTGATGAACACGAGGTGAGAATGACCCGGCGAACGGTACTGGTGATCAACTGCGGCAGTTCCTCCATCAAGTTCGCCCTGCGCCGGGAAGGCGATGGGCAAGCAATACTGAGCGGCCTCGCCGAACGACTTGGCGGCGAGCAGGCAACACTGGCATGGAAGGCCGGCGACCAGCGCGAACAGATCCAACTGGGCGACGGCAGCCACAGTGCCGCCATGGCGGCACTGCTCCCCCTGATCGAACAGCATGCCGACCAGCCACTGAGCGCTGTGGGCCATCGAGTGGTGCACGGTGGCGAACACTTCACCCGTGCCCAGCGAATCGACGACAGCGTGATCGCAGCGATTACCGCCAACGCCGCTCTGGCACCGCTGCACAACCCGGCAAATCTGACCGGTATACACGCCGCCATGGGCGTGCTCCCGGACATCCCCCACGTCGCCATCTTCGACACCGCCTTTCATCAGAGCATGCCTGCCCACGCCTATCGTTACGCCCTGCCGCAAGCGCTCTATGCCGACCATGCCATCCGCCGCTATGGGTTTCATGGCACCAGCCATCAATACGTGACCAATCAGGCTGGCGAGCTGACCGGCCGCGGGACCGCCAAGGGTGCCTGGCTGAGCGCCCACCTGGGCAACGGTTGCTCCAGCTGCGCCGTGCTGGATGGACGCAGTCTGGACACCAGCATGGGACTGACACCGCTGGAAGGTCTGGTCATGGGCACGCGCAGTGGCGATGTGGACCCCAATCTGCATGCCCACCTGGGTCGCACCCTGGGCTGGGACCTGCCACGTATCGAACAGCTGCTCAACCGCGAAAGCGGACTGCTGGGACTGTCCGGCCTGTCCAATGACATGCGCCAGCTGGAACAGGCCGCCGAACAGGGGCACGAGGGCGCCCAACTGGCCATCGAGGTGTTCTGCTATCGGCTGGCACGCTCGCTACTGGGCCTGGGTGCGGCCTTGCCCCGCCTCGACGGACTACTCTTTACCGGCGGCATAGGCGAGAACTCGGCTCGGGTCCGCGCCCGCACGGTGGAACATATGGCCATACTGGGTCTCAAAATCGATGCCGCTGCCAACACCGGCGTGGGCCGGGGTGCAGCCGCACCCATCCATGCCGACGGCTCAACGGCCATCTGGGTCATACCCACGGACGAGGAGCGCCAGATAGCCGAAGAGAGCCTGGCGCTGCTCGACCAACCCTAATACAACAGGCGGGACGCTTGCATGCACACCTTCTTTATCGCACCAACCGGGTTCGGGGTCGGACTCACCTCGATCAGCCTCGGGCTGATTCGCTCCCTGCAACGCACCGGGCTGCGGGTACACTTTCTCAAGCCCATTGCCCAACCCCACCCGGGGGACCTGGGCCCGGAGCGCTCCACCGAACTGATCAGCCGCACCCTGGACCTCAAGCCGCCCAAGCCGCTGGCCCTGGCAGACGTCGAACACCGGCTGGCCAACGGCCAACTGGATGAAGTCCTCGAGGACATTGTCAGCAACTACCAGCTGGCGGCCATCGACGCCGACGTGGTGATCGTCGAGGGCATGGTGCCCACCCGCCAGGCAAGCTATGCCGCGCGGATCAACCACCACCTGGCGCGCAGCCTGGATGCGGACGTGATTCTCGTCACCGCTCCGGATGATGACGACATGTCGAGCCTCGCCGATCGCATCGAGATCCACGCCCAGGGCTTCGGCGGACCGAGCCATCCCAAGGTGCTCGGCGTGATCGTCAACAAGGTACGCGACCTGGAGCTTGCCGATGGCCCGCCTGCCGACCGGGGCGAACTCAAGCGCACCCTCAAGGAGTTTGCGCTGGCCCTGAAGCAGGAATCACAGGTGCTCGATACCGAGGACTTCCGCCTGATCGGCTGCATTCCCTGGGAAGAGACGCTCAACGCACCGCGCACCTCGGATGTGGCAGAGCTGCTGCACGCCTCGATACTCCACGAGGGACAGATACAGAGCCGCCGCGTGATGGAAATCGCGCTCTGCGCGCGCACCGTGCCCAACATAGTCGAGCGCCTGAAGCCTGGAACACTGATTGTCACTCCGGGTGACCGGGACGACATCATCATTGCCGCCAGCCTGGCGTCGCTTGCCGGCACCCCGCTGGCCGGACTGATGCTCACCAGCGGTTTCCAACCCGACGAGCGCGTCATGCAACTGTGCCAGCCCGCCCTGGCCAGTGGCCTGCCGGTGCTTTGCACCAGCACCAACACCTTCGAAACGGCGACGCGCCTGGATCGCATGAACCGCGAAATCCCCGTGGACGATCACGAGCGCGCCGAACAGGTCACCGAATTCGCCGCCTCGCACATCGACCACGCCTGGCTGGAACGGCGCTGCGACGCTCCCCGCGAGGTGCGCATGTCACCACCGGCCTTCCGCTACCAGCTGATGACCCGCGCGCAGAAGGCCGCCAAGCGCATCGTTCTGCCCGAAGGCGATGAGCCGCGCACGGTACAGGCAGCGGCGATCTGCCAGCGCCGGGGCATTGCCCGCTGCGTATTGCTGGCCAAGCGCGCATCGGTGGAAGCCGTGGCGCGCGCCCAGCATATCGTGCTGCCCGACGACCTCGAGATCATCGACCCGGAGGAGGTGCGCGAACGCTATGTCGACAAGATGGTCGAGTTCCGCGCCGGCAAGGGTCTGAATGCGCCCATGGCACTGCAGCAACTCGAGGACAACGTGGTACTCGGCACCATGATGCTGGCCCTGGATGAAGTGGACGGTCTGGTCTCGGGCGCCATCCACACGACGGCCAACACCATCCGGCCGGCGTTCCAGCTGATCAAGACGGCACCGGGCTACAACCTGGTGTCTTCGATCTTTTTCATGCTGCTGCCCGAGCAGGTGCTGGTCTATGGCGATTGCGCAGTAAACCCCGACCCCAATGCCGAGGAGCTGGCCGAGATCGCGATCCAGAGCGCACGCTCCGCTGAATCCTTCGGCATCCCTGCACGGGTGGCCATGATCAGTTACTCGACCGGCAAGTCCGGCACCGGTGAGGATGTGGAAAAGGTCCGCGAAGCGACGCGCATCGCCGCCGAGCGCGAGCCGGGACTTCTGATCGACGGCCCGCTCCAGTATGATGCAGCCGCGATTGCCAGCGTCGGTCTGCAGAAGGCGCCGGACAGCCCGGTGGCCGGCAAGGCAACGGTGTTTGTATTCCCGGATCTGAATACCGGCAATACCACCTACAAGGCCGTGCAGCGCAGTGCCAACGTGGTCAGCGTGGGCCCCATGCTGCAGGGGCTGCGCAAACCGGTCAATGACCTGTCGCGCGGCGCTCTGGTGGACGATATCGTCTACACCATTGCCCTTACTGCCATACAGGCAGACAAATAAAAAACGATCAGAGGGCCGGATGACCCGTGCCGGCCCCATTGAAAGAGCACCCTTCCATGCTGAGTTTCCTGCCTCACGCCCTGCGCGGCGCCCTGGCTACCCTGCTGTTGATACTCAACACGCTGATCTGCTTCAGCGTTCTGTTCCCCATCTCCATGGTCAAATTGCTACCCATGCCGCGACTGCAGGTGCACTGCACCCGCGCGATAATTCGCATCGCCGAGTTCTGGATACGCTGCAATAGTGGCTGGATGCAGCTCAGCGGCAATACCGAATGGGATGTCAAAGGCGTAGCCCAGCTCGACTACGACGGCTGGTATCTGGTCACCAGCAATCACCAGAGCTGGGTCGATATCCTGGTGCTGCAGCACAATCTCAATCGCCAGATGCCCATGCTCAAGTTCTTTCTCAAACAGGAACTGATCTGGGTGCCGGTCATCGGCATCTGCTGGTGGGCGCTGGATTTCCCGTTCATGAAGCGTTACAGCAAGGCCTACCTGGCGCGTCATCCGGAAAAGGCCGGTCAGGACGTGGCGGCCACCCGTCGGGCCTGCGAGAAGTTCAAGACCACGCCGGTGGCCATTTTCAACTTCCTTGAAGGTACCCGTCTCACACCGGCCAAGCATGCCGAACAGAATTCGCCCTACCAGCATCTGCTGCGACCCAAGTCAGGCGGTATCGCCTTCGTACTCGACGCCATGGGATCGCAGCTGCGCTCGCTGGTGGACATCACCCTGCACTACCCCGACGGTAACCCGAGCTTCTGGGATCTGCTGAGTGGGCGGGTGAGAAAGGTGGTCATGCGCTGTGAGCTAAAGCCCATTCCGGTGGAATTTCTGGGCCGCGATTACCAGAATGACAGTGCGTTCCGGGAAGCTTTCCAGGCCTGGGTCAACGCCCTGTGGGAGGCGAAGGACCAGCAGCTCGACCAGCTGCACCGGGAATATCCGCCCGGCGCATGACGCAGACAACGGAATCATGAGTAAAAAAAACGCAGCCCAGGGGCTGCGTTTTTCGTCTGGCAAGAGCTGACCGACACCTCTGTAGCGCCGGTCGACTCATACCGTCATGTGGTTTACTGCTGGCTTGGCCGCAGGTTGATTTCCACGCGACGGTTCTGGGCACGGCCTTCAGCGGTATCATTGCTGGCGATCGGCTGGCTCGGACCCACACCCATGGCACTGATGCGTGCGCTGGAAACGCCATTGCTGGCCAGGTACGACGCTACGCTCTGCGCCCGCTCGCGGGACAACCGCATATTCAGATCGTTGCTGCCCGTGCTGTCGGTGTGGCCAATGATCTCGACGCCGTTCTTGTCGAACTCCTTGAACACCTTGACCAGCGAATTCAGCGTCGGATAGAAGCTGCTGGAGATATCGGAGGAGCCACTGGCAAAGGTGATATTGCCTGGCATGACCAGCTGCAGGTTCTCGCCGTTACGCACCACGCGCACGCCGGTGCCCTGAAGCTCCTGGCGCAGGCGCTGTTCCTGCTT
>Ga0115011_10003676_pt1 | contig 10422 bp, 6 predicted proteins | sample TroAtlMetagenome_2_FD_88705 | JGI IMG/M metagenome (GOLD analysis project Ga0115011, IMG submission 88705) | Marine eukaryotic phytoplankton communities from Atlantic Ocean - Tropical Atlantic ANT8 Metagenome | ecosystem: Environmental > Aquatic > Marine > Oceanic | place: Tropical Atlantic... | reverse complement strand
GTGATATCACTTCACATAATCGGAATGTATGCGTTCTCACCACTTGTAGGTGTTTTAACCGGAAAGATTGGAGCAAAAGCTGTTATTGCTCTTGGAGGTTCATTTTTAGTGATTGGATCTGAACTTGCATCTCATGCTGAGCCTCAAGATTCATTAGGTGTTTTCATGGGTCTTTTCCTCATAGGTCTTGGATGGAGTTTCGGATTAGTAGCAAGCTCGGCGTTAATCGCAAGCGAATTTGATGGCCCAGAAAAGGTTCGAATTCAAGGTTTAGCTGATCTTTCAATGACCGCAGCAGGCGGACTCGCAGGGCTTGGATCAGGATTAGTAGTGACAGTAACTGATTATCAAACTCTTAGTCATTACAGCGGAATTTTGGGTTTGTACCCAATACTTACCGTAGTCTTCTTCTTTTTCATCGAGAAAAAGAAACGAAGTTCATTAAAGGACTTTCCTGAAAGGCTAAATAAGTAAAGAAGTCCCAAGAACAGCAAGAATCGCGCCGAACCATGCAAATGGAACAGGCATTTTCTTTGTAACGATTGCCTGGAGCGGCAAAAGTAAAACTGGTGTGGTCGCTGAAAGTATTGAGACGATACCTGCATCGCCATTTCCAAGAGCGTAAAGAAGAAGAGTCATTCCACACACCATTGCTATCAGAGCACTGGAGGCTAATTTGAGTTGATCGTATTTCAAAAGAGGGGTTTTCTTTACAGAACGGGTCAGCCTGTCAGTTTGATTAGGAACGAGCCACATAGCTGCTGTGGCTATCAATGCTCTCAAAGCAGCTACAGCAAGTGTGTCTGCGCCATCGTCCAAAATAGGCTTTGCTGCCAAGGCTCCTCCAGCTTGTCCTAATGCGCCAATGGTTGCCCAAAAAATCCCTACTAAAAGAGAACCTTGAATACGCTCAAAAACCCCTGTTCCTTCAGAGGGGTTTCCGTATACAACTGCCAGAGTGATACCGAAAAGAATAAGAGCAGAACCAGTGAAGGAAGACATGGAGAGTCTTTCTTCAAAGAAGACAGCTCCACCAATTGCCGCCATTGGCGCATTCAATGTGAAGAGCATTCCAGTTCTTCTTGGCCCGATCCTGGCCATAGCTGTGAATAAAGCAACATCTCCGACAAAGATCCCTATGAGACCTGATATCGCTATAAGCCCAGTGTCTTCAAAATTTAAAGTACTCCAACCATTTGAAATCGTCGCAGCGACTATCAGCATGACGCAGACATACAGCATTCGCACACGGCAAAATCTTGCACCTCCGAGACGGCGCGAAGGTTCTGCAGCGATCAGACTGCTTAAAGCCCAAGAGGTAGCAGCAAGTAGAGCGGCAAGTTGATAAGACAGAAACTAAAGTAGACACGCTTAGAAGGGAAAATGCAAAAGCGGGGAAATGAAAGCGAAACCTTCTGGATTCATCTAACCTTCAAGAGTGAAATCTTCTAGACCTATAAAAGTTTCAGTAACTATTTTGATAGCGGCTTGTCTTTTGATTTCGCAGTTAGGAACTGTCGCAGCAGACACAGTAACTGTTGAGACAGGATACCCAACGGAAGGAATTGAAGATCTTATTTGGGCTTCAGAATATCTGGGATATGAAAACCCAGGAGAACTACAAAAGGCGGGCGTTGAAGTTCTTCGATTCTTACTAGTGGCGATCGCCCAGGCGACCGGTGATGATTGCGAAAGTAACTTGGGAAGAGATCTTGACCCAACTGGCCCAAATCTATATAAAACGGTTTGGAACGAACAGGAAATAGATGCCCTTACTTGGGTGGCTGATTATTACTGTTTAAGCGAATCTCAAGCGCAGATGCTCGGAGGAAGTGTCTTAACATTTTTAGCTGGTATTGACGCGTCTCTCAACGAGGGAAACTTGTCTAAAACAGAATCTGCTGGAGCTGTTGAAACCAACAATACTGAAAATGTCAGTTCTGGTGCTTCAGATGCAGAACCGATCAGACTTAGTGTTACGACAGGAATAGATTCAGCAAAATTGAATTGGGAGACGACGGAAGATTTCCAACAGGAAGGAACAGAATTCACGATTCGCTATCGTCAGACCTATCCCGCCCCATATGAACTGATAGCAGAACCTACCATTCCTGGCGAGATACTTTTCATGAGCGACAGAGATGGTGACTTTGAACTCTATACAGTCAACCCAGATGGGACTGGTCTGAACCAGATTACAAACAACGAAGTCGATGATTGGTCTGGTGTTTACTCTCCTGATGGGACAAAGATAGCTTTTGACGCAAAGCATGGTTCGGCGCCAGGAGATATTTTTGTCGTTAATGCTGACGGAACAGGCTTAACAAATCTGACGAGTAGCTTCGCAGAGGATGCGTTTGCGACATGGTCACCTGATGGGAAACAGATAGTTTTCGAAAGAAAAATAAACGAGACTTACCGCCTCCACATAATGAACTCTGACGGCAGTAAATCACGCCTCTTGAACGAAGTCGATACCGGTGGATGGTCCATACCTGCTTGGTCGCCTACTGGAAGTAAGATCGCTTTTTCCGGACGGATGGATGGGGATGCTGAGATTTATATTCTCGACATTGAAGATAATTCCATCACACAAATAACTGAAAATGAAGTATTTGGTGACGCGTGGCCGACATGGTCACCAGATGGTAAGAAAATTGCTTATTTGAATAACTCCGACGGTGACGTTGAAGTCTTCACAATGAATCCTGATGGAAGCAATAAAGAACAAATAACACAAAATGATTTAGATGAAGCTGAACCAGCATGGTCAAGAGACGGAAACTATATTTCAGTTACTCGACACAGTGCTGGAGTAAATAGTTTAGGGCGTAGCCAGAGCGAGATCTTTCTGATAGCAGCAGATGGTTCAGAAAGTTTTGGTCCAATAACTATAGGTGAACAGTCCAATTGGAAGCCTTTAACCTCGACGACTCCAACTCTGGCTTCATCGAGAAGTAAACAGATAATCAATTCCGAAATCGTAAAGGCAACCCCTCTTATAGTGGGAGCAGAAGAAGAAAAAAGTGGCGACCTGTCTTTTCAAGTTGGGATAATGGACGGGAATAACCCTCTGCAGGACCAATTTTGTGGCGGATCTTTGATTAAAGCTGAATGGGTTTTAACAGCAGCCCACTGTCTACTTGATGACGGCACCGGATATCTGCAAGCGTCAGAATTAAAAGTTTTAGTCGGTAGGCGTCAACTAACAACTGTTGGCAACGAAGACATTTTTGAAGTTAAAGCAATTTATCCTCACCCCTCGTATGACAAAAATGTAAACAATGACATAGCTTTAATGCAGTTATCCAAGCCAGTCCCTTCGCAAATGGCCACACCAATACCATGGATTGAAGATCCAACATTGCCAATTGACGGAACTCCGATTCTTAAAACAGGATGGGGTAGCATGGATGTGGTTAATAAAGGGCCCTACCCAGATGAACTCAAATCAACTGTAGTAAACGTAATTGGAAACCATGACTACAACTTCTGTGGCTCTGACACTGACTTTGTAGCTACAAGCCGAATTTGCTCCAATTCTCCTGCTCGAAAAGGAGCTTGTTCAGGAGATAGCGGTGGGCCAAATGTAATAGAAGTCGATGGGGCTTGGTTCTTAGCTGGAGTTACTTCCTATGGAATGACTGACGATACTAACAAGTGCGCAGAAGATGTGGAAATAATGACGCGGGTCAGTTACTACACGGAATGGATAACCTCGCATGCTGGTTGGCAGTGGACATGGTTAACAGAAATAGAAGGAAATGAATATGAAATAGAAGGTCTTAAAAGCGGCCTGAACTATATTTTTCAAATACTGGCACAAAATGGATCAAACAGAACACCCTACTCTGACCCCTTTGTTACTAGGATCCACACGCCAAGAACAATTCTTTCAGATGCGCCGCTTCCACCATTTGATGTTAGAGCGGAAAGTGGATCCGGAGAAGTTCTAATAAGTTGGGAGTACGCGGAAAAATTAAACAATATTACTTTTTCAATAGAACACTATGAGCCAGAAGAATCAACAAACACTCCGCTTAGTATCCAATCCGATAACACTTCTGTAAATAATACGAGGAGTGGCGAACAGACTCCCGAAAAGATGATCATAGGTGGAGAAAAAGCCGAAATTTCAGACAACTCCCATGTCGTCGCCCTTCTAACACCTGGGATAGCAGATGCTAAACAGGCAAGGTTTTGTGCTGGAAGTTTAATTACTCAGACGTGGGTGATAACAGCAGCGCACTGTGTTGACGGTGGAAGAACTTCATCCAATGTCGAAGTAGCGACTGGAATAGCCGACCTGTCGCTGGTGGGACAACAAGATCGCATACAGGTAAAAAAAATACACATACACAACGGATACTTATCCGATCCTTTAACACACGACCTAGCTCTCCTTGAACTTTCGACACCCGTTATTTCATCAGAAGCAAGTTGGCTTCCATGGGAAACAAACATTCAACTACCTTTAGACGGCACAGAAATAAAAACAGCAGGTTGGGGCTCAACAATTGCCGGCAAAGATGAAAAGGAAACGATCCTTCGCGAAGCGCAAGGCTCAATTCTTTTCAATCCAGCCACAAATCGTTGTGGAGAGTGGTCAACTTTCGACCCATCACAGTGGCTTTGTGTTGGCGGAACAGAAAACGTAGGTTCCTGCCTAGGGGATGGAGGAGGTCCCGTTACCGCAGGTTCAGTATTACCAGTTTTACTTGGAGTGATAGCCTGGGGACCAGTAGGGGATTGCGCTAGCACGCGGCTTCCAAATGTGGCGGTAAGGCTAAGCACATATAACGATTGGATAACCCAAAGGGTAGGAAGTCCTTGGAAAAAGGCTGAAGGGATAACTTGGTTCACCCATGCCATCAAGAATCTACGAGCGGGCCATAACTACGATTTCTTTGTGACTGCCCATGATCAACTCGGCAGACGTTCCGAGTCTGTTTCTGTCAATATCACGGTTAAAGATTAAGAAAAATCCAGTTCTGACTCGTTATTGACTCTTATCTCTGGAATACTGTCGGAATGAAGAATTCTTTAATCTCAACTAGTCTAATTATTTGCCTATCAGTAATTGCTACTGGATGTGGCCTTTTCGAAAGTAATGACGATGAAATCCAAACCCTTCGAGCTGAACTCGTTCAACTTAGAGAAGACGTACTCGATTTAGAGACAGAAATTGAACTTCTCGCAGTTGCGCCACCACAGCCAGAGCCACTTATTGTTACCACAACTACGATGCCTGAATTAGAAGAGGCACAGGTGACGACAACCACAGCCCAGCTCCCAACATTGCCATCAATAATCGACACTGTGGTCAATGACAGTGAAGTAACGGCGATATTAATAGCTTCCTATCAGTGGGGTCCCAGCTCTGTAACAGAAGCACTTCAAACTGTTCTCGGAATAGAGGCAGATGGCTGGTACGGAAATGGTACAAGAGCAGCGCATGTCGCCGCCCTTGAAGAAAGAGGTCTAGCAACTGACGGAGTCCCTAGTGTTCCGACGACAACCACTACTACAGAAGCACCTGCAGAAGAAGCACAAGAAAGTGCTGGAGATGAAACCTCTGATGAAACAGTTGTTGAGACCACAACTACAGTTGTTGAGACGACTACGACAGTTTCCGAAGGTTAGATTTAGTTAGACTACACGAACTGAAATCTGATCGTAGCCTTCGGCTCCATCCGGAGCGGGACTTACAGTGTTTGGAGACTGAATGACACCGTTGTTGTCGACTGCTCTAACTCTAATGTCATATTTCCCTGGTTTCGCATCCCATTTGTAAGCCCACTGAGTCCAAGATTCACCGCTTAGTGAGATTCCTAGATTGCATTCTTCCCATGCTCCAGAATTGACAGAAATCTCAACACTTTTAACTCCAGAAAGTGGAGCCCAAGCCACTCCTGCTATTGCATTATTTCCAGCAGTGACTCTTCGTTCTCTCGGGACATCAATTCTTGAGGCAATCTTTATAGGGGCTTTTTTAGACCATCCGCGAGGTATCCAGTAGCCGTTATTTCCTTCCCATTCGCATATCTCAATTCTTTTTATCCACTTAACTGCGGAAACATAGCCATACAAACCTGCCACCACTAGACGCGCCGGAAAACCATGAATAACTGGCAAAGGCACACCGTTCATTCCAACTGCTAAAAGAGCTGTTCTGCCATCAAATATATTTTCAATCGGAAAACCAGCTGTAAAGCCATCAACGGAGTGACACATTAGTTGTTGCGCATTCGGTAAAGGTTCGGATCGCGAAATGATTTCACTCAATGGGACGCCTGTCCAAACAGCGTTTCCTACTAGTGGTCCGCCCACTTCGTTAGAAACACAAGTTAGCGTCACATCTTTTTTGGCAAGATCCATCCCAAGTATTTCCTCATAAGAAATTTCCAATGGGTTATCTACGAGACCATCAATGGTGAGACTCCAGTTCTCTGGATCAATCGTTGGGACTCTCAAGGCAGTATCTATTCGATAAAAGTCACTATTCGAAGTTATGTACGGCGAAATTCCTTCAATCTCATTCATCTCAGTAAACGAAAGAGGGGCTACTTCTTCTTCGGAAGTAATAGCGTCGGTAGTCGACGATTCAGAAACTTTGTTACTGCTTTGAATCGGTTTATCAGTATTTTTAATGTCCGGTAAAACTATATTTGCACGGATATTTTGAACTTTGTCATCCTTGAGCAGAATACGTCCTACGCCAGTCATGGTTCCCGCAGCTACCGATATTCCAGTTGCCCAGTTGAGAAATTGACGTCGGTTTGCATATCGGTGTTTCGGGTCTTCTAAATCTAAAGTTGCAGAGCGGTCCAAAACATTGTTCAGAAGGAAAAGAGTTGAGAGTCCAATGAGGGTAGCGACACTAGAAAGAGAAAGAGCGGCGACAGCAGAAGTGAGAGGATCCCGATTCAAGGTCCAGCCACCAAACACTCCGAAACTTATAAAAAGTAAATAACTGATTTCAGGGCGTCTTTTTGATAGCAAACCCAAAAGCCCTCCGAAAAAGATTGAAAGAATAGTTACACCTGTCAGAAGGATTATTTTTTGAGAGTTTCCTAATGTTTCGATACTGCTGCGAACCAGATCGCCAGGAGTAATATCAACAATAAATTCACCAACAGCTAGAACTAACGAAGTTGTTTTATTTGTGATCGAAGCAATCAACTCCCCAAAAGCAAGGGCTAAAGCTGCACTAACCATTCCCGCCAGAGCTCTGTAAGAATAAGAATTATTGTAGGAACTCAGATTATTGATCATCTTAATTTAAGGCCTTTACAATTCTTCCGATCATTTCATCGAGTAGATTTATTGAAGTGCCAAAAGTCAACCGGATATGATTTTCCCCTCCAGAACCAAAATCAGGACCGTTACCGCAAGCTATGCCAGTTTTATCTCGTAACCATTTAGCAGGTTTTTTTCCAGGATTTAATTCAGATAGGTCTATCCAGGCGAGAAAAGTCGAATCTGGTAGAAACATTTTTGCCTCAGGGATTTCCTCAATTAATCGCGATTTAAGGTGCATTCTTCGGACATCCAGCTTTTGAACTAGTTCATCCATCCAAGTAGACCCTGTCTCCCATGCGGCTATTGTCGCCTCGCAACCCATTCGATTAGCACCTCCTAAAAGAAACTTTGGTACTTCTAATAATTTTTCCATAAGAGTGTCATTTCCTGGAATAGCTATTGCACATCGCATACCTGCAAGAGCGAAACTTTTAGCACCAGAGGTTAGAGAAACTGTCACTGACTCAGCATCATCTAACTTCAAGGTCGGTATATGTGTTGATTCTTTGTAAACAAAGTCTGAATGAATCTCATCCGAAACCAAAACGACATCATATTTGATACACAGATTTACGATTTGAGAAAGTTCTTTTTCCTTCAGAACAATACCTGTTGGATTGTGGGGGTTGCAGAGAAGCAAGATCCGTATGCCTGGGTCTGATTCAAGAATCATTTCAAGTGACTCAAAATCGTAGTACCAACCCGAGTCAGATCTAATAAGGGGCCATTCAACAGAGCGCCTTTTTGCATGTGAAGGCAAATCAAGAAAAGGTGGGTAAGAGGGGGTATTGTACAAAATTCCGTCTCCGATTGAGCTGAAAGCCTCTACGCAGGCAGCAACTCCTTGGAGCACAGTAACGGTTGGTATTACTCTTTCTGGCTGGACTTTCCACGAGTGTCGGCTCTCTGCCCATAGGGCAAAAGATTCTCCGAGTTTCATATCTTCATCGTGGTAACCAAAAGCTCCCATTGATAACACGTCAGCGAGTCTTTCGTTGACGGCAGGCGGAGGTCCGAAGTCATGTTCTGCTATCCAGGCAGGTATGGAGTTGGGTCCGTATTTGTTCCATTTCCTTAGACCCATATTGTGCCTACTGTTTAAGTCAAAATTTAAGTCCATCAGAGTGATCGTAGACTTTCTGGATAGTTAATACTTAGTGTGAAAGTAGAAATTAATCTATCCATAGATACTCGTAAGAGAAAACTATTTAGCGGACAAATGAAGCGGTTCTCCCACAACTCCAAGAGTGGCCTCATGGATTGTTTCACCCATTGTCGGATGAGCATGAATAGTGCCGATTAGGTCGTCAACGCTTGCAGCAGTTTCAATCGCTAAGGCTGCTTCTCCAGATAACTCAGCAACATGTTTTCCTATAGCTTGAAAACCAACCACGGTGCCTTCCTCATCGGCTACTAGATTAACAAAACCCGATTCATCTCCTAATATTTTTGCTCTGGAAGAAGCTGAAAAGGGAAAACGAAAAGAACGAAAGTTCATACTTGAGTATTCGTCTAAATCTGGGTCTATCCCAACAGCAACGATTTGTGGATCACTAAATACAACCATAGGTATGCAGTTGGGTTGAAAAGCATTTGATACTCCGCAAGCTACATCAGCAGCAACTTTAGCTTCAGCGGTAGCTTTGTGTGCTAAGGCAGGGCCTAACGTCAAATCTCCAATAGCGAAGACATGTCCAGTCGCACGTCGCTGTGGGTCAACTTCCACATGACCAGAAGGTAGTAGGGAGGCGCCACTATCTGCGATATTTACAGTGTCACTATTTGGCTTTCTTCCCGCCACTATTCCTACAAGGTCACTTGGTATTGAAGAAACCTCTTTGTCGTTCTCGATGATCAATTCGCTTCCATCAAGTGAAACTGCTCGGTAACCAAGACAAATTCCAATTCCCAATGAGCGAAGACTTTTTTCTAATTTTTTGCTGAGTTGTTTATTGAATCCCGGTAGGAGTTGTTCTTCAGATTCAAGAATGACTACCCGTGATCCTAATTTTGCGTAAACAGTAGCTAACTCAACTCCTATATAACCTCCTCCAACAAGTGTGAGTTGATCGGGGACTGAATCCTGAAATAGTAATGATTCAGAATCAACAATCATTTCCCCGTCTAAAGGGAGGTTTGGAAGACTTACAGGAGAAGATCCGGTTGCAACAATTGCGTCACGAAACTCCAAGTGTTCTAAATGTCCCTCAGCATTTTCGACTGCAACCCTATTAGGTCTAGTGAATCTTGCAGTTCCATTTAAGATTTCAACTCCTGCATTGTCTAATAGAAATGAAACACCACTACTTAAATCGGTTACAACTTCATTTATATAGTTTTTAACTCTGGACATATCGACGGTAGCCGAGATTTTCACTCCTAAATCTTTCTTATTATTTCCGAGGGAAGCTAGATCGGCGATCTCGATTAGAGCTTTTGAAGGAATGCACCCTACGTTGAGACAAGTTCCTCCTATGAATCTACTTTCAATCAATGAAACTTTTCTACCTAAACGACTCGCATTCAATGCGGCAGCGTAGCCACCCGGCCCCCCTCCGATAACGAGCAGATCAACTGATGAAGAAACCTCGCCGACTACCAAGAAAACCTCACTCAGTTACCAACAGGTTTAAAGGTTCTTGAAGATCATCCATAATTGAACTCTTAAAAGCTTCAGCAACATCACCATCAATTAGGCGATGATCTGCTCCTAGGACTATCGGTAAAGTGGGTCGAGCTTCCACTTTTCCATCTAGGACTACAGGGCGTTCTTCAATTTTACCAATTCCTAGGATTCCCGCTTGACCTACGGAGATTACAGGAAGAGCCCAACGTCCCCCCAATGAGCCATAGTTGGTTATTGTAAAAGTTGCTCCTTGCATTTGCTTAGCGGTTATTTTTTGATCACGTGCTAGTTCTACAATTTCAGCGATTCTTTCAGATAGTTCAAAAATGTCAATACTGTTGGCTTCGTTGATTACTGGAACTAATAAACCTGAATTTGAAGCAACGGCTATTCCTAAGTTGACTGAAGTAGGGATTATTATTTTTTTAGCTGGATTGCCTTCAACATGGCCATTCATCATGGGGTACTTTTTGAGAGCTCTTACAGTTGCAGCT
>Ga0115011_10003672_pt1 | contig 10432 bp, 9 predicted proteins | sample TroAtlMetagenome_2_FD_88705 | JGI IMG/M metagenome (GOLD analysis project Ga0115011, IMG submission 88705) | Marine eukaryotic phytoplankton communities from Atlantic Ocean - Tropical Atlantic ANT8 Metagenome | ecosystem: Environmental > Aquatic > Marine > Oceanic | place: Tropical Atlantic... | reverse complement strand
TTCTAGTTGGCCCAGGATTATATGAATTTACTCTCATTTCTTTTTCATATTCATCAGCAAGACTTTGCATCAAACCTTCAATAGCAAATTTTGAAATTGAATAACTTGTCCAAAATGCTCTTGCCTTTCTTCCTACTCCAGATGAAGTAAATATTACTGATGGATTTGAGGTTTTAAGCAGAAGGGGTAAGGCCAGTTGAGTAATAAGAAAATTACTCTCAAAATTTATCTGCATAACAGTTTTAAGCTGCATGAGAGATGTATGCAGTAGAGGAGACAGATATCCAAGTATCCCTGCAATGTGAACTAAACCATTAAGCTCATCATAATTTTCATAAAGATTTTCAGCTAATGTTTTATAATCCTTTTCCTTAGCTTTATGAAAGTCAAGTTCTACAACAAGAGGTTCTATAAGTTTATTTGCAACTATTTCATCTTGTAGGGAATAAAGTTTGCTTATATCTTTCGATAATAAAATTAAATTGGCTCCCATCTTTGCAGCATCTAATGCAACTTGTCTTCCAATGCCAGAACCAGCTCCGGTAATTAGGATTTTTTTATCTTTCAATAAATTTTGAGTTGGCTGAAAATTTGGTACTTGCATTAGATAATTTTGGTTAATTCAATAGGCTTATTAATTATATAGTCTGCTTTCCAAGAATGAGGATCAGTTTCGTGAAAACCATAAGTGCATGCAATAGTTTTAACTTTGGCATTTTTGCCCGTATCTATATCTCTTTTATGATCACCTACATAGTATGATTCTGAATTTGATACATTAAGAATATCTAACGCTTTAATAATGCCTTCAGGTTTAGGTTTGCCTTCAGATACATCTTCAGGACATATAACAGCATCAGTTAATTCATGCCATTTTAATTTTTCAATTATTGGTCTTGTATATTTCTCAGATTTGTTGGTAACAATCCCCCATGGAATATGCTTATTTTCTAGAAAATCGACTAGATCAGTTACACCTTCATAAAGACAAACATCATCTAACATGAGTTCATAATATTTTTCGAGAAAAGATTCCTTTAATTCTCTTAATTTATTTTGATCTATTTCAGGAAATGAATTTCTTAATATTAGGCTTGCTCCTCTTGAAGAATATTTTCGTACTTTCTCAAATGGAACTTCTTCTTGATTGTTTTCTTTTTTTAGTTGATTCACAATTTTATGAAACGTGAGGCCTGAGTTCAAAAGTGTCCCATCTAAATCAAATAAAATTGCACTATTTTTTGCTTGCATGGATTATGTAATTAACAGATGAATCATCAGTAAGCTTGACGATATCAAAAATAGGTAGATAAGACATTCCTTTTACTTCTTTAAAATCTAGTTTAGCCCCATCAACATAATTTTTTAATTCAGAAGGTTTTATAAGCTTCTCAAATTCATGTGTGCCTTGAGGCAATATATTTAGAATGTATTCTGCTCCGAGTATTGCAAAAACAAATGACTTCAAATTCCTATTTATTGTTGAAAAGAATAAATGACCTCCATTCTTTGTTAATTTGGCACAATCTTTAACTATTTCAGCCGGATCAGGTACATGCTCTAACATTTCTAAACAAGTAACAACATCATATTCAACTTTTTCTTCAATCAATTTTGTAGTGCTTTTTTTCTCATATCTGATATCAAGTTTAGATTTTTTTTGTCTTATTCTTGCAACTTCTAGCGGCCCATCAGCTAGATCTATCGCTGTTACATTCGCTCCTTTTTTTGCTAGAGCTTCAGATAAAATGCCACCACCGCAACCTATATCAAGAATATCTAAACCCTTAATAGAAATCTTTTCTTCTATATAGCTAATACGTAAAGGATTAATTAGATGTAGTGGTTTAAATTTGCCATTTGGATCCCACCATTCATCAGCTAATTTAGAAAATTTATCTAATTCTTGTTGATCAAAGTTATTCATAAGTTAAAGTATATCTAAGAACCAATTAAATATTTAAATTCTATGATTCTAGGGGCTATATCACCAAAAAATGAAGGAGATAAAAGAACCACACTTCATCCTGAGAGTATAAAACCTTTATTAGATATAGGTATAGAAGTTATTTTTGAAAGTGACCTTGGTCTAGGTATTGATATAAGTGATGAAGATATGGCTCAGGTTGGGGCGAATGCAACTTCAAGAGAAGAATGTCTTAGAAAATCAGATCTCTTATTCTCATCTACGCCTATACCGAATGAAGAAATTAATTTACTTAAGAAAGGATCTATTTTTTTAGGACTGCTCGAACCCTTCTCTAATAAAGAACAGTTCCATCATTTTCTACAGCATGACATTACCGCAATTAGCATGGAATTTATACCTAGAATAACTAGAGCACAAAAAATGGATGTTCTAAGTAGTCAATCAAACTTAGGAGGGTATGTTGCAGTTATTGAGTCAGCAAAAAATTTGAATTCAGCACTACCTATGATGATGACTGCTGCAGGTACTCTGAGACCAGCAACAGTTTTTGTAATAGGTGTTGGAGTAGCAGGCTTACAGGCAATAGCAACAGCTAAAAGACTTGGAGCTAAAGTTGAAGCCTTTGATACTAGACCTATAGTTGAAGAACAAGTTAAATCATTAGGAGCAAAATTTGTAAAGATTGATCTTGGCGATACTGGTCAAACTGATCAAGGATATGCAAAAGAATTAACAGAAGAACAGATAAAAAAACAGAAAGAGATTCAGAGTGATGTTTGTGCAAGATCAGATATCGTGATTACCACTGCACAAATATTTGGTAAGTCTGCTCCTAGAATAATCGACATAGCTACAATTAAAAGGATGAAGCCAGGAAGTGTAATTTTTGATATGGCAGTAGAATCAGGCGGTAATGTTGAAGGATCAAGAAAAGATTCTATTGAAATTATCGATGGGGTGAGAGTTATTGGTTATAGTAATCTCCCATCTTTTGTTGCAAATCATGCATCTTTTACTCTTAGCAATAATTTAGTTAATTTTGTTACAGACTTTTATGATCAAAAAAATGAATCAATGAATCTAGATATGGAAGATGAAATTATAAAATCTGCAGTTTTAGTGAAAGATGGGAAAATAAAAGAAGGTTTTTAATGGAGATATTTTTACTTTTATTTTTTATTTTAGTTTTAGCAATTTTCTTAGGGCTTGAATTGATATCTAAAATACCAAGCACACTACATACTCCACTCATGTCTGGAGCTAATGCAATAAGTGGCATTACATTAGTTGGCGCGCTTACTCTTGATACGGGAAGCGATTTACAAATGATTTTAGCCTTTTTCGCTATTGTTTTTGCTTCAATCAATGTTTTTGGTGGTTATTTAGTTACTAACAGAATGTTAAGGATGTTCAAAAAGAAATAATGGATTTTAATTTTCTACAAGAAGCAGGCTATATAGTCGCAGCAATTCTCTTTATTTTTGGTTTAAAAATGTTAAGTAAGGAAGATACTGCTGCTCGAGGTAATCTTGTTTCATCAATTGGAATGTTAATTGCTGTACTCGTAACTCTTTTAAAAGTTATTGATCCTTATTTAGTTCTTTTAGCAATGATAATAGGTGCAGGAATAGGATCACTCTTTGCTTTAAAAGTAAAGATGACTTCAATACCTGAGATGGTTGCACTATTTAATGGTTTTGGCGGTCTTTCATCTTTTTTTCTTGCTTGGTCAGAGTTTAACAATCAATCAACTATTTCTTTTATTTTGATTCTTACTTATATGACAGTTTTTATTGGAGGAGTTACTTTTTCTGGCAGTTTAATTGCTTTTTTTAAACTCTCTGAAGTTCTGAAAGGTTCAAACAATTTATTTAATAATATTTCTAGATGGTTTTTAATATTTATTTGTTTTTTTGTATTGATAGCTATCAGTCAGATTGTATTAAGTTCAACAGGAATCTTCATTTTTAGTTTTGAATTAATAGAAATAACATTCATTGTGTTTCTAATCGCTTCATTATTGGCAGGATTAGCTTTTGTAATACCTATAGGTGGCGGAGATATGCCAGTTGTTATTTCATTATTAAACTCATTATCAGGTGTAGCCGCTGCTTTAGCAGGAGTTCTTTTATTAAATACTGCTTTAATAGTTGCAGGGTGTTTGGTAGGAGCATCAGGTCTTGTTTTGACTTTAATAATGGCAAAATCTATGAATAGAGATCTCTATAATATTTTCTTTGTTGGATATGCATCTGATTCTAATTTGTCTGAAGAAATAACTGGAGAGACTAAACCTATATCACCAGAGGATACTTATCTAATCATGGAATCAGCAAGATCTGTATTAATAGTTCCAGGCTACGGAATGGCAGTTGCGCAAGCACAACATGTTGTTAAAGAGCTTGGGGATCTTCTAGAAGAGAATGAATGTGAAGTTTCATATGGAATACATCCGGTAGCGGGAAGAATGCCAGGCCATATGAATGTTCTTTTAGCTGAAGCTAATGTTTCCTATGACAATCTACTTGAGCCAAAAGATGTTAATCCAAAGATGAAAACTATAGATGTAGTAATTGTTATTGGCGCTAATGATGTTGTTAATCCATCAGCAACTGAACAACCTGGTAGCCCTATATACGGCATGCCAATTATTGAAGCATATCAAGCCAAAACAGTGATAGTTTTAAAGCGATCTATGTCATCAGGTTTTGCTGGAGTCCAGAACCCATTATTCTTTAAAGAAAATACTAGAATGTTGTTTGGCGATGCTAAAGAAAGCATTGCTAAATTAGTCTCAGAATTTAAGGAATAATAAGGATTACAGCTGATTGCTGTGATAAAATATGCAGGTGCAAGAGTTTGCTAAAGAAGTCCTTTCTGTTGACATAAAAGATGAATTAAAAAAGTCCTATCTGGACTACGCTATGAGTGTCATCATAGGCCGAGCATTACCAGATGCAAGAGACGGAATGAAGCCTGTCCATAGAAGAATACTCTATGCGATGCATAAGCTTTCTAATACTTACAATAAACCTAATAAAAAGTCAGCAAGAGTAGTTGGTGATGTTATTGGTAAGTATCACCCGCATGGAGATAGTGCTGTATATGATGCAATTGTCAGAATGACTCAAGATTTTTCTTTACGGTATCCATTGATTGAAGGCCAAGGTAATTTTGGAAGCATTGATGGTGATTCCGCAGCAGCCATGAGATATACAGAAATTAGGATGCAAAAAATTACAGATCAGATTTTAGCAGATATTGAAAAAGAGACAGTCTCTTATTCTCCTAACTATGATGGTACTGAGGATATTCCTGATGTATTGCCTACTCGAATTCCAAATTTATTAATAAATGGTTCTTCTGGTATAGCAGTTGGAATGGCAACAAATATCCCACCTCATAATTTAACAGAAGTTATAGATGCGTGTTTGTATATACTTGATAATCCAGATGCTACCGTTGATGAACTAATAAAGATTGTTAAAGGACCAGACTTTCCTCTAGGTGGAATCATTACAGGAGTAGATGGAATTGAGCAAGCTTACAGAACTGGACAAGGTAAAGTCTATGTCAGAGGAAAAACTTCTATAGAGGAAATTAAAGGAAATAAAGAAGCAATTATCATTACAGAAATACCTTTCATGGTTAATAAAGCAAAAATGCTAGAGAGAATAGCTGAATTAGTAAAGGATAAGAAGCTCGAAGGCATTGGTGAAATAAGAGATGAATCTGATAAAGATGGAATGAGAGTTGTTATTGAATTGAAGAAAGGAGAAGTAGCAGAGGTGGTGTTAAATAATTTAATAAAGAGCACACAACTTGAACAAGTATTTGGAATTAATAATGTTGTATTAGTTGATAACAAACCACAATTATGCAATTTAGAACAACTATTAAATATTTTTCTTAATCACCGAAAAGAAGTTATTACAAATAGATCTCTTTATGAATTAAAGCAAGCGAAAGAAAGAGGTCATGTAGTAGAAGGTTTAATTGTTGCTATAGCAAATATTGATGAAATCATAGAGATAATAAAGAAATCAGAAAATTCAAAAGTTGCAGCAGATAAGCTCTGTGAAATAGATTGGTCAGCAAAAACAATAAAACCATTACTTGATAAGGTCTCTGATCCAGATATTTGCAAACCAGAAGGTTTGGAAAAAGGTTTTGGCATTAAAGGCTCTAAATATAAGCTTTCATTAGTGCAAGCAAAGGCAATACTTGAATTAAGGTTAAGCAGGCTTACTGCACTTGAAACAGATAAATTAAATGAAGAATATGAAGAATTAGTTAAACAGATTAAAGAGCTTCAAGAAATACTTTCAAATGAGAAGAGACTTACTAAAGTTGTTCAAGAAGAATTAACAGAAATCAAAGATGCTTTTGGCGATGAAAGGCGTACAGAAATAATTGAAAAAAGATTAACAATAGATGATGCAGATTTAATACCAGAGGAAGAAAGAGTTTTCACTATTTCTAATAATGGTTTTGTTAAGACACAACAATTAGCAGAATATAGATCACAGAGAAGAGGGGGTGTTGGTAAGACTGCATCTGCATTAAGAGAGGAAGATTTTATTAAACAGGTTCTTGTATTAAATACCCACGTTCAAGTTTTATGTTTCACAACTAAAGGAAAAGTCCATTGGTTAGAAATATATAAATTACCAATTATGGGAAGAACAGCAAAAGGTAGGCCAATATCAAATGTATTACCACTTGATGAAGATGAAAGAGTGACTTCATTTTTACCAGTAGATGAGTATAAGGATGGGCATTTTATATTAATGGCTACAAAAAATGGAGTAGTAAAAAAGACTGCTCTTACAGCATTTGAAAAAAGGTATGCTCCTGGGCTAAAAGCTATAAATTTAGATGAGGGAGATAGACTTATAGGAACTATAATCACTGATGGTAAGGACGAAGTATGTCTTGCTTCTAGATCAGGTAAAGCAATAAGATTCAAAGAAACTGATGTTAGACCAATGGGCAGATCAACAAGAGGCGTTAAAGGAATGAATATTAACAAAGAAGATAAAGTAATTTCGATTATCAAAGTAGATCCAGAATCCAATCTTCTTACACTAAGTGAAAATGGTTATGGAAAAAGAACTAATATTTCAGAATTTGGCGGCCAAAAAAGAGGGGGTAAAGGAGTTATTGCCCTTAATACATCTGATAGAAATGGAATGATGGTTGCAGCGGTTCAAGTATTAGATGGTGATGAAGTAATGTTAATTGGCAATAAAGGAACATTAATAAGAACTCAAGTCGATCAAATAAGTGTAATAGGAAGAAACACACAAGGCGTCAAAGTGGTTTCAACAAGAGAAGATGAGAAGCTAGTGGATGCTGTAGGCTTTAAAGAAAGTCTTGATGAAGAAGAATAGGATCCATAATTTTAGTGCTGGCCCAGCTACACTACCTATTGAAGTCTTAGAGTCAATCAAAGAAGAGCTTATAAATTATAAAGATATCGGGTCTTCGATTATTGAAATAAGCCATAGAGATAAAACTTTTATTGAAATAGCTGAAAAAACTGAAGAGACACTCAGAAATTTATTATCTATCCCTAAAGATTATGATGTGCTTTTTTTACAAGGAGGAGCAACTCTTCAATTTTCTATGATTCCTCTTAACTTTTCTTATTTAGGAGATATTGCAAACTATGCAGAGATTGGATCTTGGTCATCAAAAGCAATAAAAGAAGCTAGCAAGCTATGCAATTTAAATATTTGTACTTCTTCTAAGAAAAATAATTTCATAAAAATTGATCATTTAAATAAATGGGATATAAAAAGCAATTCATCCATCATTCACTACTGCAAGAATGAGACTATACAAGGAATCCAAATAAAAGATGAGCCTAATTTTGAAAGTCCTGTTTTTGTAGATATGTCATCTTGTCTTTTTTCTGAAGATATAGATATTTCAAAATACGATTTTATTTATGCTTGTGCTCAAAAGAATTTTGGTCCTGCAGGCATAACATTAGTTATAGCGAAGAAAGAATTAATATCTAAATCAAATCCTGAGCTATCTAATATTTTAAGATATGATGCGCATGCATCTGAAAAATCAATGCTTAATACACCCAATACTTTTGGTTGGTATGTAGCGGGAAAAATGTTTGATTGGTACACAAAAGAAGGCGGAGTTAAGAAAATGGAAGAAAGAAGTATTAAAAAGTCTGATGCTCTATATTCTCTTATTGATAACTCAAATTTTTATATTAGCCCTGTAAATAAAGAACAAAGATCAATTTGCAATGTTGTGTTTACTCTTTCAAATCCAGATCTTGATAATAATTTTTTAAAAGAATCCGACGCTCAAGGATTGAAGTATCTGAGAGGTCATAGAACCGTAGGAGGCATGAGAGCCAGCATTTATAATTCTTTACCTATAGAAGCAGTTGAATCATTGGTAGATTTTATGAGATCATTTGAGACGAAATATGGATGATGAAAAAGCTTTATTATTTATTCGAGAAGAAATCGATTCAATTGATTTAGAATTAATATCTTTATTAGAGTCTCGCTTGAACCTTTCTCTAGAAATAGGAAAGATAAAAAAAAGAATGGAAAAGGATCTGTTTGATAAATCTCGAGAAAGTGAAATATTAAAGAAAATAGACGAATTAGCTCTTATTTACCCAAAAGAAGATTTAAAGTCTATCTTTCTTGAAATAATGAAGACTTCACTCAAACAACAAAAATCAAATGACTAAAAAAACTTTAATAGTTGGCTCAGGATTTATGGGCACATCAATTACTTTGGCATTAAAATCAGATGATATTTCTTGTGTTGAACAGAACTTAGATTATCTAGATTTGTTAAGAAGCTTGAATATATATAAAAATCTTTATAGAGATGTTGATGAAGTAGATGAAGATTTCGATTTAATAATTATTTGTTCCCGGCAAAAAGAAGCATTAGATCATATTGTAAATTTTTCAAAAAAATTCCCTTCAGCCGTTATAACTGATATTTCTAGCTCAAAGGAATTCTTAATTGATAAAGATTTACCAAGAAATTTTATTTCATCTCACCCAATATGTGGGAGTCATAAGACAGGACCTGGAAATGCTGAGAATAATCTTTTTTTAGATAAAGAAGTTATTTTGATAAAAGGGTCAGATCAAGAGTTAATAGATTCAGTAAAACAACTCTGGGAGTCTTTAGGCGCAAGAACAACTGAGTTAGATCTAGACGAGCATAATAGAGTCTATGCTTATCTTAGCCATTTTCCTCATTATTTAAGTTTTATTTATAGAGAAATTCTTGAAGAAAGTAATATTAATTTTGATAAATATTCTGGAGACAGTCTAAAAGAGATTTTACGCCTATCAGAATCAGATAAAGATCTATGGGATGAAATTTTTTCTGACAATAAAGCTAATATTGACTCTTTAAAAGAAAAAATAAAGAAAAAACTATCGTGAGCGTTATACCAATAGATAAATCTATTGCACAAAGATGCGCTGTTCTCGGTTTAGATTTTGATAAGTCTAATATAGGAGAAGATATAAGAAGCACTCTTAATGCAGCAGCAGAATTCTCAGATAATCAGAAAGATTTAATGCTTAATCTTGGCAATTCTGGAACAGGCATGAGATTGCTTACAGGCTATATAGCTGGTTTTGGAAAAGAATGCACCCTAATTGGCGATGAGTCATTATCTGAAAGGCCTATGGATAGGATTGCTGAGCCTCTTAAAGATTGGGGGGCAGATATTCAACTTAGAAATCAGAAATTCCCTCCAATAAAGATAAATCCATCAAATTTGCAGGCAGAATTTACTTATGAACTTAAGATTCCTAGCGCTCAAATAAAATCTTGCCTTTTATTAGCAGCATTATCATCGAAAACTAAAATAGAGATTATAGAGAATATACCTTCTAGAGATCATACCGAAAGAATACTCGAAGAGTGTGAGGCAGATATAAGAAGAGAAGGAAATAGGATAATTCTTGATGGCAAAAAAGATATCGTTAAGAAGTATATAGACATTCCAGGAGATTTTTCTTCTGCTGCATATTTAATGGTTGCAAATATTCTCTCAAAAAAAACAAATCAAATTGAAAACGTTGGAGTAAATGGAACAAGAGTAGCTTTTTTGCAAGTTCTTCAACAAATGGGCGCTATGGTTATGATTAGACATCATTCGGTAAAATCTAAAGAGCCAAGAGCTAATCTAGTTGCTTTCTGTAAAGATGAATTAAAAGGCATAACAGTTGATGGAGAAAGAATTCCTAATTTAATTGATGAGATACCACTAATTGCTATTTTAGCCATGTTTGCAAAAGGTAAAACTATAGTTAGGAATGCAAAAGAACTAAGATATAAAGAATCTGATAGGATAAGTTTGCTGTTATCTAATATTAAAAACTTTAACCCAGATATTGGCATTAAAGAATTTGATGATGGTTTTGAAATAGAGCCTGCTGAAGATAAGAATATGGGAATAGTAAAAATTAAAACTGGTGGTGATCATAGAAT
>Ga0115011_10003671_pt1 | contig 10432 bp, 8 predicted proteins | sample TroAtlMetagenome_2_FD_88705 | JGI IMG/M metagenome (GOLD analysis project Ga0115011, IMG submission 88705) | Marine eukaryotic phytoplankton communities from Atlantic Ocean - Tropical Atlantic ANT8 Metagenome | ecosystem: Environmental > Aquatic > Marine > Oceanic | place: Tropical Atlantic... | reverse complement strand
TGACAACTTGCAAAAAAATTTTGGTGCGTTTGAAAAAGCAAGGATTTGAACTTTTAGATTTTGTGGTAAATGGTATGCTCGGAAGATACAAGCCAGCAATTCAAGAACATTTAGGCTCGTCAAGTGACGTATCTGATTCAGACGAGCCACAGTACCCCTTTATAATTCCGGATGATAATAGTAGCCGTAGTAATCCCACTAATACCTCAGACGAATTTGAAGGAGAGAAGATTATGTTCGTCTCATATAGCCTACATGGAGATATGTCACCTAAAGTACTCTGGCCAGTTGTTTCTGTTCGAACAAAAGCAACAACTATTTCAAACGGCAACTCAGTTATAGATTCATACACTCCAATTACGAGCGAGCATCATCTCGCCCTCATGGGGAGTGATCGAATTTTATTCTCTTCAAAAGAGACCGAATGCCAAGAGTTCTTTGCTTCATATGGACGCGCACGAAGCCAGTCAATATGTTCATCTCAAAAAGAAAATTACATTCTGTCCATTGATCAAGCATTAGCAAAGTTTCGAGCTCAAAATTTGGATTATTTTGACATATTTGAACGAGAGGTCACACCATCTTTTAAAAAGGCACAACCCTGTGGAAGATGTAAAGTTTGCATAAAAGTTAATAAAAGAGTCTGTGATGCGAAAAGAAAGAGTTTACAAACATCGGAGCTACGACGTCAAACACATCTTATGAAAGAAGAACAGCAAGTTACAAAAGAATTGTCTAGATCATTGTATGACTCTTGCCCATTAATTTTGTCAACGCGACTTGCTCATCAAGGTCATCAAGGAGCAGCAATAGCACTTTTGCAAGCTGGAGCAATTGCGAAGCGAGTCAAGATTTTATGGTCTCATGACAACGAATTTTTTGGAGGTACTATTACAAACTTTGATCCTCTCAGCTTTACTCATTCAGTTGTATATGATGATGCAGATGAAGACCTAGAGTTAAAAATGTGGCGAGAAATCATCATTTCTATGTGAATACATCTGTCTTGAATTTAGGTACCAATCATTTTGTGTAATTGAAAATTTTGAGCCTTTAAGTACCAAATTCAAAAATACTTGGGTGTCCGGTCGTACCTTGATAGCAAACATTTGCCTTGAATTCTTTCAACTTTGATTTTCAGACATTGAATTTGAAAACCATGACATCCCCTTCCTTTACAACGTATTCTTTTCCCTCGAGCCTCCAAAGTCCCTTTTCCTTTATTTAAAAGTTCATAATAAAAAGTTTTGTTATAATTTTACAAGTACCTTAGCTTTTGCGATACCTTCACTGGCAACATAATCCTCATATGAAACAGTTTCGGCCCTTTATGGAGAAAATTATTTAAATTTTCTTTCGAGTTGACTTCTTACTTAATGAATCCGCGCTCAAAGTCCGTATGTATAACGCCCGCAGCTTGTGGAGCAGTGGCGCCTATCTTTTTTACTTTTGAGATGAAATTAATCATAATAGTCCAATACAAACCTTCGTGGTCCATGCTCTCGTTTCTTTCTCACCCGTTGTAAAATATGTTTGAAGTTTTAGTTGTTTGTACACAGCTCTGACCTATTATTTTAATTAGTGGATATACAAACAAAACTTCAAACATCATACAAGAGCAGGAAGGCCGACTTCTTTCACCCCTAACTCTTCAAGGAAGAATTCCCTTTCTTCAAGTTCCATTTGTACAAGTTCAGACTCAATCTTAACAATGAAATGAAATAAAAGTAACTTCATAGTAGAGAAGCTCAACCTTTGCAGAAACAATACAAACAGCAGACCCCTCGCTACTTGCAAGATCGAGCAAACTCTCTAAGTAAATGTTTCCATTTCCCTTTGCAATAAATGTATTTATATTATGAATATTAACTATATTATATTACCTTGGTACGCAAGTCGCTTTCACAAACATTTGCAGCGTATATACACGGTTTTTGAGTAAGTAAATTGAGAGTAGATAGCAGCAAACTTTCTTCCTTTATTCATAAAAATCATTATGCCCCTAGGTTAAATATAAATTTACGATTACCTCACTGAGTTTTAGAACACGAACAGGAATTCCACTTTCTAGTGATAAAGATATCCTTTTAAGCACTTCAAGTTCTATTGCTTCTTGTGCTTTTTCTGTGGGACTCTTTGAAAGGACATGAGGTTATGGCTTTCGAAGACCTTTAAGTTCGGACCTTTGCTTTCCCTTTCTTCAATTTGTCGATTCTCCTTTCTACTTGAAGCAAATCTGACAGAGCTAATTCAAAATTGATGGTTGCCACATCTTCTACAGGATTCACGCGCCCATCAACATGTATCACCTACGATAAAACTGGGTAACTTTTGTGGTTTTACCCGCTTAAAACGAAATTAAACCTCATCATCATCAAAACATCGAACAGTATGAATAATTGCGTCACACTCACGTATATTTGAGAGAAATTTGTTCCCTAATCCCTGGCCCTCTGAAGCTCCCTATATTTTACTTTTCAATAATTTCATCTTAAAGTGAAACTTTCCAACTTTTACTAAACCAGCTATATCCACTATCTCAACAAAAGCAGGTATTATGTTTTCAGATGAAGAAATTTGAGAAAGAACTTGGAGTCGCTCGTCGGGTACTGCAACTAATCCAACATTAGGTTCAATAGTACAAAATGGAAAGTTGGCAGTCTATTTATTTGAATCAGTTTTGAGTATAAAAGTTAGCAGAATTACTTGTGCTGCAGCATTCTCTGTTAAAGCGTTAAACAAGGTACTCTTTCCTACATTGGGGAGTCCTAAAAATTTTTGCATTCGTTTCACATATTATACGTATTATGAGAAGAACTGACCTACGATACCAGTTTTCAATGACATTGAAGTTCTCTTCGTCAACTTTTTCAACGCCCGCGATACTCTCTTCAACTACAAATTTCATTACTCAATATTTGAATCGAATGTCAAGATGCAACCGACATACCGTTAATATACTGCTTCGATTTCGGAACGAGGATGTAACATTGGCGTGAAGTTTCATTTAATTTGCTTAAAGATGTTCGGATGCAAAACACGGCAATAAATAAAGTTCAGTGGGTTTTGTCAATATGAGTGATAAAAATGTGGTAAAGATGGCAAAAATGATAAAAATGGTCGTATGGTATGGAAAAATTTATTTTGGCGTTGGTATAGAATTTATATCTGACTCAAACAGTGTCGGAAGGATGTAGAAATCAAATAGGCTTCGCCTGCGCAGGTTCGAATCCTGCCGTCCGCGATTGATTTATGGCGGACGTGCCCGAGTGGTTAAGGGGTTTGACTCGAACTTTTTTTTACGACGTCGTATTCACAAATCGGCAAATTAAAGGAGAAAGGTCTCCAGGTACTTATGCGATAGGTGTACTTAACAATTTCTTACAAACACAGAAATTGAATCCATTTTTTTGGAATTTGTTTACGATACCTGGTCCATATGGTACCGGTACTAAAAAAAACATTCATTACGAGTTCAGAAACCAATTACGAGGTATGGCCATATGTGGTCCATACTACGAAAAATACGAAAAATACGAAAAATACGAAAAATACGAATATGGAATATATGCCATATGCCATAGATGCCATACGACTACGTAAAAACGTTTAAATTAGTTCACTCTGTTTGGGAGAAGTAAATATGGAGCAACGCGTGGGGACTCCCACTTTCTCAAGTTCTAGCACTTCACATGGTACGATCAAGGTCGGATATACTGTAACACATGGTTGGGAACATACTACAGCGCTCACTAAGCAGCAACTAAGTTTAATTACTTTTTTATCAACTTCTTGTGGCCGAACTACTAATTTGAAGAAAGCTAATAAAAACAAGGCAAATCTTGGACATGAAGTGATAAACTCCCCTCTTGACCCGCAACTATCCAACTTTGATCGACATGCGCTAATGAATAATCCACTCATGGTTGTACAAGATGCTCAGAATTTTCATGCATGGTATAGTATAATCGACGCAACACTTACCCACGAAGCTGATGAAAGATATTGTTCCTATGCTTACAAGTTGACTAAATTATGTTCAAGCTGCGACTCTCTTTTGACAAAGATCTGCAATGGGTGCAGAATTGTCTCGGTCATAGTATCCATTCATGACAGTATTGAAAAAAGAGGAGAAACTCTAGGAAATGATTGCCAAAGACTCATGCGTGAGATAGAATATCTGTGTCAGTTCGCTAAAGCAACCATGTCGAAGCTTGTATTTTTTGATGAGATTGATAATGTTACTGGCTCGCTTTCGAAATCAAATCTTCTGGTAGATACTTCTCCCATGGATGAAAGCTCTCTTGTTGATTTCATCCATCTACTTGAACATCTAGACGCCTGTATAGAATTTATTGGAGAGCATCAACAATATGCTGGTGGAAATAGTTACAGTCTAAAACTACAGCAAATTCGAGGCAGAGCTCTTGCTTCAATACGCTTTCGCTTCATTGAACTCTTAAATGAAATAAAAGTCTCTGTTTCAAAAAGCTCCTTGAAAGTTCAAAAAAAGCATGGTGTGCAGAATCCAGAAGTTGTGCCAAAAAAAGGTATCAAAGAATTTGGAACGGGGTTTAAAACTCCAGATGAACACGTTACCTCTACATTTTATGTGAAATATGCCACCTTTTCACAAGATTTAAAATCTTTGGTAGTTGAGATTGAAAAACGAACTCAGAAAGCGGAATATAAATTACTTATAAAAGACTGTCACAATTTATATTGCGAAGAGCGTTCAAAGCTGTTGTCAGGTATAGTTCGACAAAAAATGCATGAAATTGCGGCGAAAGCTGCTCAAGATGTGCAAAGCCTCACTCGTACAGGAATTACATATCTTATGGATCTTGCGGTTGCGGAAATCAAACTTTTCAACAAAATATTTGCAATGAATCAACACCGCGAGGCTTTAGTTCCACTCATGGACTCTCTTGGCGGCATTGTCTACGATATATTCAGGCCAATATATATAAGCATTGGTAATTGACTTCTTTAGAAATAATATTTAACTCATTTTACTAAATACACTAGGAAATGTACATGAACTCGCAAAACTTGCTGAAATCATCAAGGATGAAATTCTAGAAGGAATGCTTGCTAACTATGAGGAAACATTTTTAACACTTTCTCCTATATTGTACCATATGCTGGCTGATATACAGGAACGAATGATATACCGGGCACAAACATTTTTGCGTGACGAAGTAGGTAACTACGTTCCGTCTTCTATAGATATTGATTACCCAAACAAGCTCCTATCATACGATCATTTGACGCAGAAAGAATCCTCCGATTTTTATAGTCAAACTGCGCTTTGGTACCCTCCGCTTGAGAAGACTTTAAAATGTCTAAGTAGTCTATATCAATCTATTGAATCGACAACTTTTTCAGGTTTGGCACAAGAAGCCGTTAGTTTATGTACAGATAACATTATGCTTGCAAGTAAGATAATATCTCGAATTTCTGGAGTTTTGGATGGGCAGTTATTTCTGATAAAAAATCTTCTCATTCTAAGGGAGCAAATTGCTCCATTTGATGCGGAATGCGCAATAGAAGTAAAGGAACTAGATTTTAGTCATATGCGAGTACATATGCGGCGTATATTTGCAGGAGAATTATCCTTGTTTGCGTTGTCTCAAGACAATGCATTTTTTGTTCTTGCTTCTGAAGGACGACCCCACGTTCTGGAGTCTACTCTTAATTCAAAGAAAGAACTTGAGAAAAAATTAAAAGCTGGATGTGAATCCTTTATCATGACTGTTACAAAATCAACAGTTGAGCCAATGCTTCGTTTTATCACGAAAGTAACAGCTTTTGAATTCTCTGAAGATGGAAAAAAATTGTCCGCCTCGGCTTTTGGATCTGAAAAAAGGGTTGCAGAAGTTGTAAGTAGTGTGAACAGGTCGCTGGAAACTTCATTCGTTGACATGATAAATTCTCTGAAGATGTATATCCGAAGTAAAGAGACACAAGCTTTACTACTCAAACCAATCTTCTCAAATATAGTGGAAGCACATGTTCAATTCTTCAATATACTTCTTCAAGTGTACCCACAAGAAAAATTAAAGCACTTTGGTATGCTTGAGGTTGACGAATTGAATAAACTTTTTCAGGGAATTTTATTGTAGAGCACCTTAAAGACCGACCTTGTGGTATATATATCCTGGATACGGTAGTGCAAGAACTCTCTTTTAAAATAGTAAAATAATACAGAGGGACGATGCTCAAATTCCTAATAATAGCTAACCCCTGGACCTCTTCTGGCCCAGTCTACTGTGAAGAGAGAAAACAACAGCAAAATGACACTGGCGTAGAGGTAGTGATGATCTCTTCTTAGGATGTCAAAACCAGGAAAGGAACAGGAGACCAAAAAAATGTTTGACCGACATGACAGAAAAGAGTGAAGCGTGAGTGGGTTCTCTCACTCCTGGTAAAGCTTTGTTATTAGAACAGATCCAAAAAAAATCTTGAATTTCTGATTTTGTAATGAAATAAGTACTCCAAAGATGGACTGGGCCGGGAGGCGGTCCAAAAGGAAACTCTGAAGGATATTTCCCCTCCCTCCTAGGACCTAATTTAGGGTGCGATTTTTGGAAAAGATTGTGTACGAAAATGAAATATTCGGATGGTGTATTTTTTCCTTATGAGCGTTGTCAACTATATCCTTAAACTATATCCAAAAAGCACGAACAATACGACAATATCAAACTATATGACGATGAGGTGGGGTGCAGTGTCTTTTGAAAACCGCATGCTTTTACAAGTATTTTAGAGAAATAGAAAGTCATTTAACACGAAAATACGTATTTCATAAAAAGATAGGACAAGGGGTATTGACTTTTTTGACCGAACAAACATTTTTTAGTCGTATGAAAGGCATATGGAACGGTTTGGCAATCAATAGATAGGAACAATGGGAAACACGTTGCAATTAAGAGGGTGTCCGAAGCTTTTCGCAATCTTAGAGATGCAAAGGTCTCAAGTTTATGTAAAAATATAGCGTGTTCTAACAGTTCTGAAATATTAGCGCACGTTTCGAGAAATATTCTGCTTAAAAATTCTCGGCGAACACAAAAATATAATAAAGTATTGACCAGTCATTCTATCTTTATGTCTATTTTATAGTAAACTTTCTAGATTGCTCAATATTTTCAGATGTGGAATCGACTTTGATATATATATGGTTTTTGAGCATATGGAGACTGATTTACATGCTGGTAGGATTTTCAAAGTTACAAGCGAAATTTTTTGCATATTGCACATGAAAATTAAAGTCTGCAGATCAAATCAGCTGAAAACAATACATAATTACTATGTGCTCTATCAGATTTTAAGCACTTTACGATATATGCACGATATAGACATAATCCATAGAGACATAAAGGTAAGAAGAGATTTACTTTAGATTGCTTTGAAAAAACTCTTTTAAAAAAAGCCTAGTAATATATTAATTAATCATGACTGTCAAATTAAACTTGCCGATTTTGGCCTTGCGCGTGGAATATTTTGTAATCAAACACGAAGTTATGCATGTGATTTAACATCGTACGTTGCAACGAGATGGTATCTGACGTAGTGAAAACATCTGTTTAAGAAAATTTACAAAAAAAATAGGTATCGAGCTCCTGAGATTTTACTGAAAAGCAAAACATATTCAAAGGCAGTCGATATTTGGTCCGTGGGTTGCATTACTGGAGAGCTATTCCAAAGGTAAATTGCAATCAAATCCATCAATTGAATTCAAAGGATTGTATTTTTCAAACTAGGAGTGTTCTATTTCCTGGAACATCATCTGCACACCAAATCGGAATCATATTAAAAGTAAATTGCAATCTGATATCCTGAAGTACTATCCCTATTTTTTTTTTCAGAAAACAAATTTAAACCCAGTCTTGTGGGATTTGAAGAAGACAAGTAGTACATTTTTTATGGATATGATATCTAATGTTAGATTTGAACATTTTTCGAAGGTAACGTCAAGTCTTGTAGATTATAATTTGCGAGAAACTTTCATATTTATGAGTAGAAACTCATGCACAAAAAACCATTAGTAAAACTATTACAAGGTCTACTTGGATTTGATCCGCAGAAGAGAATAACTGCTACCATTGGTCTCAATGATATAAATTTTCGCCGTTTCATAGACACATCCAAAGAAAATAAAATCATAGAAACAGATTCAGCACGACATTCCAACCACAAATTATTCAGTCCAAATAGGATATCTCAAATTAATTACAAAGGGAAAACATTGCAGGAATACAGAGAGTGTTTATACACCGAAATCTTGAAGGAAAGAGATATCTTATGTACTGGTATGTACCAAAAGTAACCAAGCAATTCAAGTAAACCTTTCTAGACAATTTCTATGAATATAGAAAAAGTGAAAGAAAACGTCCTCCCAAGATATCAACAAATCATAACTTTATGAAAATAACACCTCTAAAAATAATTTCTTCTTTTCATTCGGATGGTCTGACGGTCTTGTAGCAGCTACAAGAAAGCAATTCAACACAAACCGACATTCTTGTTGCAATTTCAGGGCTAATTTAGAAAGTTCACTTCGCGAGATCATACTATACTCATGCAAACAATCAAGGTGCCTAAATGTGAACAGCTTTTCTACACGATTTGCACTCATTATGCTCTGTAGATAGATATAAACTGAATCTAGAAGTAATTCACTTTTATTTCTGCTCTTTAATAGATTTATGTGGTAATAGATTATTGAATTGTCATGAATATTTCCATATTTACCAATTCCTTCATACTGACTTTGCTGCATCTTTACAATAGTCAGAGAAGAATTCAGAACATAGATGAGAGAAAATAAATACGCCACAGGATATTTGCTCTTAAATTTTTTCAATGAAATACAAGCTTGTTCCAGAAGACTTTCATTTTTTGATTTAAAGTATAGTTCCCGAACGAGAAATTTGCTTACATCCTTCTCAGCTTCAGTCCCATGAACAGAACTTTTATGGACAATTGATGTCATTTCTACCAGCGTGCTACAAACTAAATTAGCACCATAATAATCTTTTTTGTTTTCTAGAGCTATCCATTCCATTCTTAGCCAGTGAATGAATGAAGAATCAAAAATATCCGCGACAGATTTAATACTTATCTTGTCTTTCAAGGTATTCTTATAAAAAAGTAATTTGGAAAGGATACGTAAACCAAAAGTTGAGAATTGCAAGAGATTATAGCACCTAGTTTGCCACTCTGTAGCTCTTTGTTCAACATCCCCACTAGCTCTCACAATATCTCTCCACGCATGATATACAAACGCTCCAAAGTATGTGGAATCTAGTAATGCACTCCAAAATTGAGGTATACTCTTGTCAAAATATATCTTTTCTGGGCAAAGGACAGGGGGGAAGTTGTGTAATATTTTTCTTTTCCTATTCATTTCAACCGGATGATGCACACTTTTTGGCTCAAACTTTCCGCTGAACCTGGGTACACTCATTTTCATTTGGAAAGGAAATTTCAAACTATCACTTGCAAAACCGTCTTGTTCTATGTCTTGCGCATTGCTGAACTTTTCTGCTAATTTCTCTGGCAGAATGTCACGAAATAATAACTGCAAAATCTCAATAGTCAAAGCTGTGTCTTCATGACTGAGAATTCTCTTATGATTCTGAACCAATACTAGCAGAACATCCAAAAAGTTGTATTTGAAGAGACACGAGGAAAGATTCTTTTTAACTCTTGTGTTACTCTCTTCCTCTGCGATTATTAATAAATTTCGATAAAAAGTTAAAATCAGCTGAAGTGATTTCGACTCGATATTTTTGAAATTTGTTCCTCCAATTGACTCTAGTTGCTGCAATGGTTCTATTATTAAACCTAAGACAATCGCAAATATGTGTTCATTTTCGATGAGAGCGTTCAAATCGCTGAGATGGGCTCTATTTTGCTCCAGAAGATTGTTTGCACCCTTGTCAGTGGGTAAAGTTAAGAAAGCTATCAATTTCACTTATAAAGAAGATGAGAACAGGAACACATAATATTTTTAAACTCACCTGCGTGATAGACCAGGTTTTGATCCTGACTGTATGTAAGTATAAGTGGAATAAGATCCTTATTCATGATATTCCATGCTGACAATTGGAGCATCACGTATCTTTCACTCGTAGAATCACGGCGTAGAAAGCGTATTAGATCCTGTAGCGTTTCTTTGAACAAAAACTGAAATGATGAAGGTATAAAACAAAAATTCAAATAAAATACCGAGACATTGGGAATCTTTCACATATACAGTGTTCTGCTTTACCCCGATATTAGAAGTAAGACTGAGTAGATGCGCTTCGTTCATTCTCAAGGGGGTCGTTTATATACCCTTCTTTAAATTTCCTTGTTCGTGCGCTGAAACTTTCTCGTTCGCAGCTTTTGATTCTTGCTTTGGAGCTGTCACTCCAACTCACACTCT
>Ga0115011_10003670_pt1 | contig 10433 bp, 12 predicted proteins | sample TroAtlMetagenome_2_FD_88705 | JGI IMG/M metagenome (GOLD analysis project Ga0115011, IMG submission 88705) | Marine eukaryotic phytoplankton communities from Atlantic Ocean - Tropical Atlantic ANT8 Metagenome | ecosystem: Environmental > Aquatic > Marine > Oceanic | place: Tropical Atlantic... | reverse complement strand
GTTATTAACCGTAGAAACAGCTTCATGCTTTTCTGGGTCAAACTCTTCCCCAGTGGGTTTTATAGGAACAATATTGAAATTCTCAAGTGTTTTTTCAAATGAATCTAAAATTAATAAAATACCCTCTCTATCAATTTTCTTTTCATCCTCTGAATTATCTAGTGCTTTCTCAAGAGAAGTAATAATAGGTATCAATGTCATAAGTAATTCAGAGTTGGCATATTTCAAGGCATTTATAAGCTCATTAGCTGTTCTTTTTTTATGATTTTCTAATTCGGCAGCCGATCTTAAAGCATCCTCTTTAAGAGCATCAACCTTTTCAAGCAGCTCTTCATAAGTAAGATTATTTAACTCTTCTGATTTAGAATCTTCTTCGTTTTTTTGATTTTCAACAGAAAGTTCTTGTTCAACTTTCTCTTCTTTATTTTCTTTCATGCTATTTTTTGATTTTTTTTACGTATAGAACCAAGCTTTGGTCAAGCAATTCATAGCCGTGGTTGGCTGCTATTTCTCTCTGTTTATTTTTAATTTCGTCATCATTAAATTCTGTAATATCGCCAGTATCAACACATACCATATGATCATGATGCTGAGGATCGTTAAGTTCATATACTGATTTATTCACATCAAATTGATGTTTTACGACTATACCTGCATTTTCAAACTGAGTAAGAACCCTATAAACAGTAGCTAAACCTACATCGTAATTATTTATTATTAGCTCTTTATATATGTCTTCTGCAGTAAAATGATCATCTGTACCAGAAGTTCTTTGAAGTATTTCCAAAATTTTTATTCTAGGCAAAGTCGCTTTTAACCCAGCTTCTTTTAAATTTTTATTGGTTTTATCGTTCATAACATTTATTCTATCTCAAATGAGAAAAATACTGATCCTTATTATATCTTTAATAGTGATATCTTGTTCAAATGCAAGTATCTATAGAGTATCTATCACACAGGGTACTGTATTTAAGCAAGAGGATATCAATAAGCTTGAAATAGGAATGACAAAGGATCAAGTTACATACGTAATGGGGCAACCTTCATTTGAGAATTTTTTTGAAAAAAATGTATGGAATTATTTCTATCAAATTAAGAGTGGAGATACCATTGAGCTAGAAAGAAGACTTAAGCTTGTTTTTGATGATGAAAGTCTTTTATCAGAAATCGATGTAATTAAGATCTAAAATAAATTTATAATTTCAAATAATAAATCGTATTCAAATAGAACCTGTAAATTACCTAAAGTCCAAATAGTCATTAAGAATATAGGGCTTACCCATTTAAGAATAAATACCCAAAGATTCATCATAGTTGTATTACTAATGCCCATTGTGTCGGCATCAATTACTTTCTGAAGCCTCCAACCTACAAAAACTGACATACCAGTTCCAACTAGAAGTAACAAGAAGTCATCAGCAAAATATTTCATAAACTCAAATGGGTTATCTAATGCTCCTACAGAGACATCCTTCCAAACATTATGGCCTGCAATACTTACAAGAGACAGAGATATACAGACTAATAGAATTACTCCTGTTGCTTTCATTCTAGACATGGAGAACTTTTGAGTTAGAAATGCGACACTAGGCTCCAATATAGAAATCATTGAACTAAATGCAGCAACAGCTAGCAAGAAGAAGAATAGTGGGCCCACAAGTTGGCCAATTACTCCAAGCTGTGCAAAAGCTTCTGGCATAGTTTCGAAAACAAGAGCGCTTCCTCCAAATGCATCTTCTTTAGGATCAAACCCTAATCCAAAAGCCAAAGGAAAAATTGCTAAGCCAGCTAATAAGGCGACACCTGTATCTGCTGTCACTACAACGCCTGATGCTTTAGAGACTTTCTGACTTGAAGGCATATATGAGCCAAAAGCCATCAATGTGCCCATACCAATACTTAAAGAAAAGAAGGCTTGTCCGATTGCTGCTTGAACTATTGCAGCTGCTTGTCCAGTTGTTTCAATATCATCAGCTTTCCAAGAGAATAAATAATTTATACCTGCATTAAAATCTCCCTGATATGCTCCATAGCCAACCATAGCTAAGACCAAGATAAATAACATAGGTAATAAGAACCTCATTGCTTTATCTATCCCAGCATCGATACCATTGGCAACGACATAACAAGAACCGACAATGAATAGTACTGTCCAAAAAGTCATATCAAAGAAAGTTGACTGCTGATTAGCCCAAATATCTTTTGCTGTACCTTCTGCTACTCCTTGAGCAGATATGAAACCATAATCTATTACAAATCCTGCAATAACTGCATAATATCCAGCAATGATAAGACTCGCTAATATACCAGCATACCCAACAATGCCCCATTTCTTTGATGAATTTGATTTTGCTGCCAGACTCTCAACTGAAGAAACAGGATTACTTTTTCCTTTCTTTCCTATAAAAACTTCAGCCATGAATACTGGGAAGCCAAGTGTAATTACAAAGAATATATATAACAAAACAAATAAACCACCGCCATTCTCAGCAGCTTTATAAGGAAAGCCCCAAATATTACCTAAGCCTACAGCAGAACCTGTAGCAGCAAGCAAAAAGGCTGTATTGTTATTCCATTGACTTGATTGTGTTGCCATTGATTTATTTATTGATTAGTAAATATAAACGCAATCATTAATAAATGGCAAATTCTTATCGAAAAATTTAGATGAAATCTTAGATTTTTATACCAATCAACGTCTTTAATGAGGTTTTTTTCAAAAAAGTACTGCATTTCATAGAGTATCAATAAGACAACTAAGAAAAAAATTATATTGTTACTTGCGAGATAGAAAAAAATAACCCCTATAAAAAGAAGAGCAAATTGAGCTACGACCATAAATATGCTTTGGTTATTTTTTAGAGCTAAGCTCCAGGAAGTTCCTATGATGAAGGCGAGCATTAAAGTAGACCAAGAATAAAAAACTTCTATTAAATAGTTATCATATGCAGCTTCTGGAGAAATCCATGAAACAATTGGAACTAGAATAAAAGGTAATAAACCTAAATAACTAAAAATTTTTACCTGATCTTGTAAAATCATATATATGGATAGTAAAACCGTAGCTTCAAATAAGAAAGCAAGATTTGATTTTTTCCTAGAAGAAAAGTTCATTGCTGGATTATGTTTAGAGGGCTGGGAGGTAAAATCACTCAGAGAAGGCAAGCTAAATATTAAAGAGTCATATATAAAAGATATTAAAGATGAATTATGGCTTGTAGGAGCAAAAATAGATCCAGCTGCTTATATAAATCAAAAAGAATCAGTTAATCCTTTAAGATTTAGAAAACTTCTTCTTAAAAAAAAGGAGGTTTCAAAGATATTATTCGCTATTTCAGCTAAAGGTCAGACTTGTATACCTGTAAAACTATTTTGGAAGGGACACTTAGCAAAACTTGAAATTGCTTTGGCAAAGGGGAAGAAAAATTATGATAAGAAGCAGACGAAGAAAGACGCAGACATTCAAAGAGATCAAGAAAGGGCTTTAAAAAAGTACAAATAAACATTATTATTGCCCGTTCGGGGGCGTATTAGGCTTTGACGTCTACCACGGAACCCAAAGTGCATACCGAGCATGAACACAACTCGTAAAATATTGTTTAAAACAAATAGTTGCAAATAATTACAACTATAGTTTGGCAGCTTAATGCCAACCTGTTATCATTTGTGACCTACAACATTTGATAACGGTCATTTTAGTAGGATATACTCTACCAGAGCCCACTTGTAGAGTGAATTTAAGGGCTTAGCTTAGTGTGTCTTGATCATCAGGCTACACCAAAGTGAATTAAATTGATGAATCTAAGTATGTAGAGACTAGGGGAAAGTGATGACGGACGTGGGTTCAAATCCCGCCGCCTCCACCAGACAAAAAAAAGGAAATATAAAAATGGCAAATTCAAAATCGGCTGAAAAAAGAGCCAGACAAAACAAAAGCAGGAATGAATTGAAACATGCCCAAAGATCTGTAGTTAGAACAGCTATGAAAAATGTAAATAAAGCTGTTGAGTCTAAAGATAGTGAGCTTGGTGATGTTTTTAAAAGTGCTCAATCAGTTGTTGATAGTATGGCTAATAAAGGAGTCATTCATAAAAATAAAGCGGCTAGGATAAAGAGTAGATTAAATAAGAAAGTTAAATCTGCTTAAATAGCTCTTCTTTTAAATTTTCTAATCCTTCACCTCTTAAAGAAGATATCGGATAAATAGGTAAATCTGGAAATTTCATTTGGAATGCTTTGAGAATTTCTGAGAGCTGATCTTTCTCTATAAGATCAACCTTTGTAATACATAACCATCTTTTCTGGTTAGAAAAATCTAGATGGAATTCATCTAACTCTTTTTCAATTGTATCGAACGAGCTTAAAGCTTTTTCTATATCTTCTGTACCGTCTACTAGATGGAGTAGAAATCTTGTTCTATATGCATGTTTAAGAAACTTTACTCCTAAACCCTGCCCTTCTGATGCTCCGCTTATAATCCCAGGTAAATCGGCAATGGTAATTTTCTTTTCATTGTTCTCCATTACGCCTAATTCAGGTTCCAATGTAGTGAAAGCATAAGATCCAATCTTAGATTTAGAGTTTGTTATGTTATTAATCAATGTAGATTTGCCAGCATTAGGAAGACCAAGCAGACCAACATCTGCAATTAGTCTTAATTCCAACATGATATCTCGTGTATCTGATCCTTCTCCTTCTGTAAATTTTCTTGGAGACTGATTAGTTGATGACTTGAATCTTGCATTTCCAAGACCACCTTTTCCACCTTTAGCTATGACTATTTTTTCATTTATATCGGTTATCTCTCCAATAAGTTCACCAGTTTTATCAGCATAAATTAAGGTGCCATTAGGAAGGGGAATCATTAAATCTTTACCTGATTCACCTTTCATATTTTTTCCACTACCAGCCTTACCAGATTTAGCAGAAAAAATTCTTTTACCTTTTAGATTAATCAATGAATTAAGGTTTCGATCATGAATGGCTATTACATCTCCACCTTTTCCACCATCTCCTCCATCTGGACCACCTTTTGGAATATATTTTTCACGTCTAAAACTAGAACAACCGTTCCCGCCTTTTCCAGATATTACAGTGATTCTGGCTTCATCGAAAAAAGCCATGATTTTTATTTAGAAGGGATTATATTAACGAATTTTCTTTTATTTATGCCTTTGTCTTGAAATTCTACATTGCCTGTTTTTAAGGCGAAAAGAGTGTCATCTCTTCCCTTTCCAACATTTAGCCCTGGATGAAATTTTGTCCCTCTTTGTCTGACTATTATTTCTCCAGCATTAACCTTTTGACCGCCAAATCTTTTAACTCCTAAAAAATTAGGATTTGAATCTCTACCATTCTTACTTGAACCGCCAGCTTTTTTATGTGCCATTCTTTATCTCGCTAATGTTTATTGTAGTCACTTTTCTCCTATGCCCAACAATCCTTTTTGAATCTTTTCTTCTTCTGAATTGAATAGCATAAACTTTATCTTTCTTATCTTGGCTTACTACTTCTCCAGATACAGAAGCTTTAGCTACATGAGGCGTTCCTATTTTAGAAGTTTTACCATCTGTGACTAGCAAAACTTTTTCAAATTTTACTTTATCACCTTTTTTCTTATCAGCCATGTAATCAACTTCGATTACTGAACCAACTTCAACTTTTTCTTGTTGATTGCCTGTGTCTATAATTGCGTACATTTTCTTAAAATATATATATGCTCAATATTGAGGAACAAAATTTAACTGAATTTTTGCAGGAAGTAAAGGTGAATTTTAGAGCTATCAATAATTACATTGAATACCCTAAAAGATTGATTAAACTAAACAAGTATGTCTAGAGTAGTAATTACAGGCCTAGGAGTTATTTCTTGTTTGGGTAATAATCAAGCAGAAGTTCTAAAATCCTTAAAGAATGGGGCTTCTGGCTTAAGTATTAATCAAGATTACATTGATAATGGAATGCGATGTCACGTTTCTGGACAGGTTTCACCAGATTTAGAGAAGATTGACAGAAAAATGCTTCGATTTATGAGTGAAACCTCTGCATATGCTTTTTTATCAGCAGAAGAAGCGATAACTGACTCAGGCTTAACATCTGATCGAATAGCAGATAATGATGTAGGTGTAATTGTAGGCTCTGGAACTGGTTCAAGTAGAGAGATACAAAGAGTAATGGATACAATTAGAGAAAAGGGAATGAAAAGAATAGGCCCTTACTCTGTGACAAAAACAATGGCTAATACAACATCTGCTGCTATATCAACTTTTTTTAAAACTAAAGGCATATCTTTTTCAATAGCTTCAGCATGTTCAACCAGTTTGCATTGTATTTCTTATGGCTTTGATCTAATAAAAAATGGAAAGCAAAAAATTGTTATAGCTGGTGGTTCTGAAGATGATCATTGGTCAGGATCTATAATGTTTGATGCTATGGGGGCTTTGAGCACAAAGAATAATGAAACCCCTGAAAGAGCATCCAAACCATATGATAAAAATCGTGATGGCTTTATACCTTCAGGTGGTGGAGGAATAGTAATTCTTGAAGATTTTGACTCTGCAAAAGATCGTGGTGCAAAAATATATGGAGAAATAATTTCCTGTTCTGAGACTAGTGATGGCTATTCATTAGTGAGTCCTTCAGGCGAAGGAGCAATCAGATGCATGGCTGGATTAGATGAAATTGATAAAGTTGATTATATAAATGCTCATGGAACGAGCACGCCTGTGGGGGATGTAACCGAACTTCAAGCTATAAAAGAGGTATTTAAAGATAATATTCCTTCAATATCTTCAACAAAATCCCTGACAGGACATTCTTTAGGGGCTGCTGGAGTTCATGAAGTCATATATTCACTTTTGATGATGAAAAACAACTTCTTATGCGGTAGTTACAACATTGAAGAAATAGATCCTGAAGCAGAAAGCTATCCTATATTAAGAAATAATGAAGAAAGAGAAATAAATTGCTTTCTATCTAATTCTTTTGGTTTTGGCGGAACAAACGGTTCAATAATAATTAAAAAGATCTAAAAAGGTATATCTTCTTCAGTATTATCATCCTTAGCTACATCTTTAACTGAACTATCTGATGAAGAAGGGGTATCTGAACCCATAGAAGATCTTGAATCTAACATAGTCATCTCTCTAGCCACTACTTCTGTTGTATATCTTTTATTACCTTCCGCGTCCTCCCAATCTCTTGTTTGAATTTTTCCTTCAATAAAGATCTTTGAACCCTTCTTTAAATATTGTTCAGCAATTTCAGCTAATCTTCCAAATACCACTACTCTATGCCATTCAGTCTGTTCTTTTTGTTCGCCAGTATTTTTATCTTTCCATCTTTCAGATGTAGCTACTGACAAATTAGCGACAGGACTTCCTGACTGTGTATATTTGATATCTGGATCTTGACCTAGATTACCTATTATTAATGCTTTGTTTACGCTAGACATATAGATATTCTATAATACTTTTTTCTATTTCATGTTATCAATTTGAAGTTTATTGAAATCAAAGGTGCTAAAGCACATAATTTAAAAAATATATCTCTTAAGATTCCAAGAGATAAGCTTACTGTTATTACAGGATTGTCCGGTTCAGGAAAATCTTCTTTAGCATTTGATACTATTTATGCAGAAGGTCAAAGAAGATACGTTGAGTCATTATCAACCTATGCAAGACAGTTTCTGTCTGTTATGGACAAGGCAGAAATTGAATCTATTGAAGGATTATCTCCGTCTATTTCGATACAACAAAAATCGACATCACATAATCCGAGATCAACTGTTGGCACTATCACAGAAGTGCATGATTATTTAAGATTGCTCTTTGCTAGAGTTGGAATACCAAAGTGTCCTGATCATGGATTAGATCTAAATCCCAAGTCTGTTATGGCTATGGTTACAGAAACAGTTAGGAAAGAGAATGGAAACAAAATATCAATATTCTCACCGATTATTATGGATGGAAAGGGAGAACACATTGAGCTACTAGGACAACTAATGGCTGAAGGTTTCTCTAAAGTTAGAATTAATGATCAACTCTATATGATCAATAAAGTTCCTTTACTTGAAAAGAATAAGAAACATAATATTTCAGTTTTAGTTGATCAGCTAGTAATTGAGAAAACAAATGATTGTAAACAAAGACTGACTGAATCTATTGAAACAGCTATAAGATTCTCAAATGGAAGCATAGATATAATTGGCAAAGATGGGGAATATCGATTATCAAACAAGCATTCATGCCCTAAATGTAATTTTTCATTACAAGAACTTGAGCCGAAAATATTTTCTTTTAACAATCCAAGTGGTGCTTGTGAAGAATGTGATGGATTAGGCATTAATGCTTATTTTGATGAAGAAAAAATTATTAAATACAGGAATCTAAGCATAGCTCAGGGATGTATTGAGCCTTGGAATACTCCCTATTATCAAAGTAAGATAATAGGCCTTCTTGAAGATCAGAAAGAAGATATTAATACGCCTTGGAACAAGTTAAAGGAAAGCACAAGAAAAATAATTCTTTGGGGCTCAAAAAAAGAAATATCTTTTAATGATTTAACTACAGGCAAAAAAGAAAGAGAAGTGTTTGAAGGAGTAATACCTTCTTTGCAGAGACAATATGATAGAACTGACTCCTATTTCATAAGAGAGAAAATAAGTTCTTATGTATCTGAGAAAAGCTGCAATTCATGTGAAGGGCAAAGACTTAATAGGGTCTCAAGAAATGTCTTTGTTGATAATATGAGTTTGCCTGAAATTAGTAATCTAAAAATTCAAGATGCTTTAGAAATAATAGAGGGCTTGAGCTTAGAAGGGAATAGAGCAGAAATAGCTAAAAAAATATGCAGGGAAATAATTTTAAGGCTCTCTTTCTTAACCGATGTTGGGTTAGATTATTTAAATCTTTCTAGAGGAGCAAATACACTTTCAGGAGGAGAAGCTCAAAGAATAAGACTAGCTAGTCAAATTGGATCTGGACTTGTAGGAGTAATATATGTCTTGGATGAGCCTTCTATTGGACTTCATCAAAGAGATAATAAAAAATTAATAAGCACTCTTATTAAGCTTAGAGATTTAGGAAATACCATAATAGTTGTAGAACATGATGAGGAGATGATCAGATCAGCTGATCACATAATTGATCTTGGAATAGGTGCAGGGATACATGGAGGTTCAATCGTTGTTCAAGGAGACATAAAAGATATATGTAATTCAAAAAAATCTATAACATCTCAATATCTAAGAAAAGAAAAGGAGATAACTCTAGAGAATAAAGAAAGAAAAGATAATAATCATTCCATATATATCTCTGGTGCTAAAACAAACAATTTAAATGATATTAATGTTGAAATACCTTTAAACAAACTAATTGCTATTACCGGTGTTTCTGGTTCTGGTAAATCATCTTTAATAAACCATACATTAATTCCTGGAATTAACTCCAAGATTAATAATCAAAAAACTCCAGAAAAAACTAGCTTTAAAAAAATCTTGGGAGAAGAAAATATAGATAAGCTTATATCAATCGATCAAAGCCCCATTGGAAAAACACCAAGATCAAATCCAGCAACTTATACAGGTCTTTTTACCTACATAAGGGAGATATTCTCAAATACAGAAGAATCGCGCACAAGAGGCTATAAGCCTGGAAGATTTAGTTTCAATGTTGAGGGTGGAAGATGTGAAAATTGTAGAGGTGAAGGATGGGTGAAAGTTGAAATGCATTTCTTGCCAGACTTATTCGTAGAATGCGATGTGTGTAAAGGGAAAAGATTTAGAGATGATACTTTAGAGATAAAATTTAAAAAGAAAAATATTCATGAAATTCTGGAAATGACTGTTGAAGAAGCAATGGATTTCTTTAAATCTATCCCTCAAGTTATAAAAAAATTATCTACTCTTAAAGAAGTTGGACTTTCCTATATCAAATTAGGTCAAGCAGCAAATACTCTTTCTGGGGGTGAAGCACAAAGAGTAAAACTTTCTAAAGAATTATCAAAAAGAGACACAGGAAATACTCTTTATGTGTTAGATGAGCCTACAACTGGATTGCATTTCTATGATATCCAAATGCTTATGGATGTGCTTAATAAGCTTGTAAACAAAGGTAATAGTGTAATCGTAATTGAGCATAACCTTGATGTAATAAAGCTAGCTGATTGGATAATTGATCTAGGCCCAGAAGGAGGAGATGGTGGAGGCAATATAGTGGTTGAAGGAGACATAAAGACAATAAAAAAGAATAAAGATTCTTTTACTGGCCAAATGTTAAAAATTATTTAAAAAACCTTGACCACCAGCTTTCTTTAGATTTCTCTTTTTTGGCTTTAGGTTCTTTCGCTTCTACTTCTTTAGTTTCAGGTTCTTTCGCTTCTACTTCTTTAGTTTCAGGTTCTTTCGCTTCTACTTCTTTAGTTTCAGGTTCTTT
>Ga0115011_10003669_pt1 | contig 10434 bp, 4 predicted proteins | sample TroAtlMetagenome_2_FD_88705 | JGI IMG/M metagenome (GOLD analysis project Ga0115011, IMG submission 88705) | Marine eukaryotic phytoplankton communities from Atlantic Ocean - Tropical Atlantic ANT8 Metagenome | ecosystem: Environmental > Aquatic > Marine > Oceanic | place: Tropical Atlantic... | reverse complement strand
TTTTCCTTGAAACTCCGCATTACCACTACTATCTACTTTAAAGTTTTTCGTTGCTATTGCTCCATTTGTTAAGTTAAAATAAGCATATCCAGTTCCATTATTGCCTGTTGCGAACGCAGTTCCAATAGGGTTATCATCATTCTCTGTTAAAATAGTTCCAGTAGACCGAAGAATACCAGTAGTAATACTACTTCCATCTATTGTAGTTATATCACCTGCGGCATTTTTTAGTAGATTTGTGCCACTATCAAATGTTACTACCCCACTAAAGTTTGTGTATCGTACTACATTTGAATAAGTTACCTCTACTGAAGAGGAGACCGAAGTTTCTGTACCAAAATACCTAACTGTATAATGTATATTTGAAGAGGCGGGATCTTGAGTTCTTGGTTCATTTGTCCATTTATCAACTGCGGATGTATGCACTACAGCAGTTGCTCCACTACCTCCTGCATTTATTTTCCCCGTACTAAAAGTATAGGTGGCTTCACTAGGGGCTCCAGGAGGAGTTCCTGAATTAGTCTCTTTTTCATAATAAAGGTAGCCTTGAACAGTTCTTGTTCCATTAGTTCCCTGCTCTCCTTGCTGAACTTTTGGCAGAGATACAACAGTAGTAGTTTCCCAAGTTGTATCATCTTCTTGTTTTTCTCTGACTGCTACAGTAAAGACCTGAGCATCTCCTGAACCGTATGCTACTGCTGCATTTGTATTATGAATAATTTTTGTATATTTATTACTGGAAGTAGCGTCTTTAAAGGTACTATCTGCTTTTCCTGCCTCTGTAGAGTTATTAGGATTAGCATTAGTTGCAAAATCTCCTGTAACTTTAAAAATAGGACTGTCATACCCGATAGCATCCGCGTATAAGTTTATATTACTATAAACGGTGGATAAATCACCATCTGCCTCGTAGTTAAGCATATCTGGCTGAATATAGCCTGTAACTGCACGACCTGTGAAAGCTACGTTAATACTTAAATAGTTTTGTACATTATAGGTATTACCACTTCTCTTAACAGTTGCTATAACAGAATCTTTTATATAGTCTGGTCTGAAAGCTTGTCTTGCCACTGTTTTAGTACTACTATTCGATGATACTGTAAAAGCGGCGTTAGTATTATTTAGACTTCCTTGAGTATAAAGTACGTCATCTGAAATTATAGCTGCGATTTTCGCTCCATAAAAATCAGAGCCAACTTTTAAACGAATAATATCACCAAGTTCAAATAGAGTAGTAAATCCAGTCCCTCCGGTTCTTGTTACTTTATTTGAAAGCCTTCCTGTAGGAACAGATACATTACAACTTACATGAGTCCATCTATTATTTTCAACCCCACCACTACTAGTAGGAGCAAAATCATTTATATCATATATAATGTTTTCTACTACTGAATTTTTAAATGTTACCTGAGTACTTCCGATTAATCTTAAGTAGTCATTAGTAGTGTCCGGAGTATGATCAAATAGTATATATGCCAAAAGAACTGCGGGAAAATCACTATTAGTATATGTCATAGCAACCATATCTTGAGTAAAAGTACTAGCAGTTGTCGGGGAGGGGTTAGTAAGAGGATCCTCCTCTATAGCTCCAAGACTTCTCAGCTTCCAAGCATCTTTCATTATTTTAAAAGTAGTACCATCAACAACATGTTTATCGGTATTAGACTCAGCACCCCTAGGTACTCCGAATACTCGCCACCCAGTATAAGATCCGTAAGGATCTTGAACTTCAAATGTTGTATACGTAAACTTACTTCGTCTATCGGAAGTTACTGCTCTAACACCTATCTTATATACTCCATCTTCTAAGCCAGACAGTGCGTACTGAAACGCTAAAGGGTCTTTTACAACTATTACCGACGAGTAGGGATTGGTTTGTAGTTCATAACCTGTAACAGGCTCATATATTGTACCATCGTCATCTAATGGAGGTTCCCACTGAACAATAACTTCTTCTTTTAGAGTTCTATCAGTGGAGGCTCGTAGTACATATACAGCAGGTGGAGGAGGGCAGGTATCTTTTTCAAGTGTATAAATAACCTCAGGAGTATCTAACTCAAATTCTCTATCGACCGCATCAAACTTAGCATTATAAAACTCTACGGCTGTAATACCAATATTTCCTGAATCTTCTTCAGTAAGTCCTAAAATCTGATACTCTTTATAAGAATATGCCTGAGTTTTATCCGCTTTTTGCTCTTTTATAGCCCAGACAGAATCACTAGTAACTAAGTCTCCACTGAATTTTCCAGTACATTTAATTACTGTTTTACCTCCCACAACAGATACATTACTGTGAGTAAAGAGAAGGGTTTGGACTCCGGTAGAGTTAACAAATTGTAATAAAAGCTCATTGCCGTTATGGTCTTGAGCAAGAGCAATTTCCTTTCTAATATTATCATCCGTTTCGGTAGTATCAATAGTAGTATAAGCATAATCATAAGGAGAGCTAGAAGCAGGTAAAAATGCGGCCTGAATCTCATCTCCTCTATTATAAGTAGTGGTACTCCCACCCTGGGTAATCTTAGCTGTATCTTGAGCTAGTATTACTTTTCTAAAATTAACTAAAGCTGCTATAGTATATGTTGATGAGGAAGAGAAGGTGTATGAAGCTACTTCTGTACCTCCACCGTCGGCTTGCGCACCTCCTGACTCACTAGAAATATCCCTATCTAGGGTTAGCTGAGAGTTTGTATTACTATCTACTACTGTATGTCCAGAAACTCTGCCACTAAATTGCATGCCATAGAGATCTGGTTGTTGTACATTAATTATATCTCCTGGAGTTAGAAAAGCGGCACTAAGACTTGTTTCGAAAGAAATCAGTTCTTTTTGTTTAGCTGATGTCCATAACTTCCATTTACCATAGCGCAATGCTTGACCTTGAGAAGTGCATCCAAAAGCTTGGGCCTCAGTTTTTACAACTCTACCTGTTTCTAGAATATTTTCTCTATCTTCTACAATTAGAGGCTCTAGCCTGAATTGAGAAGCGGGATTATTCCATGTAACAACTATTTGATTAGCTCTTGTTTTACTACCCGTACTCTCTGACTTTATTTCACCACCAATAATATTGGCAGGACCAAAGTTATAAACAGGAGCCGACGGAGAATCTTGAACAGTTAGCATTTGACCGTCTAACCAATATAACATTCCTCTAAAAATAGTGCTCATGTCTTTCAGAACTTTATAACAATCAGTAGCTTTTGTTAAGTATATATTTGCCCTAAAACGTGGTTCGGTTCCCCCTTTACCATCGGGAACAAGTTCATCACAATACTTTGCAATTTTATAAAGAGCATATTTATCAATATCTATTTCATCTAAGAAACCTCCGAGACCATATCTATCATGAGATAGCATATCATAAAAAATCCAAGCAGGATTATCACAGTATTTCAGAACTGATTGAAAAGTCCCATCCCAAAGACCTTGGTATTGGGCTACGCCATTTGTAAGATCCTCTTCTCTAGTTCTATAGTTGGTCGGAAGTTTAATTTTCTTTCCTAAAACATCATATGTACGAGTAGGATTGGCACTATAGTCCCTTGAACTAAAAGTCACCGCTGCTAGAGCGGTGAAGGGATAGTTTAACTTTTCTTTTATAATTGCAACAACACTTGCAATTTGTGAGGCATCTGCTACACTAGGATTATTATCATCTCTCGAGCCACTCCATTTCTTTAGCTTTACTCTCCCTTCTGGGCCTACTACTGAAGTTTGATACTCTTGATTACTATTGGGATTATCTGTTCCTGTAGGAGTTAATCTGGTTACTTGGAGACAGATGTCTTCGTAAGGTTGATATTTGTCCGTAAAAACTTTATAATCTCTACTAAAAGCGGCTTTGGTGCCTGAATAGTTAGACACTACCATATCTTTCTCGACATGCACCATCCCTTTATCCATCATCCACTGGCCATCTCGTTTGAAGAATACATGCATTTGATGAGCTACTGTATGTCCATATTGATTGCCATTTTGACCCATATGATACAAACCAGTAGGGAATCTCATTTGAACACGAAGTTCATCAATTTCTGAAACTTGACTTTCTGACATTCCTTGATTAGTAAAAGTAATACTTTTTGTTTCAAGGGTTATACGATTATCAGAGACATTACCCTTGCCATCATCACTTGCACCTGCGTCATGATCGTTTTTAAAATCTTCAGTATATACGTCTGGAGAAATTGTTCCTCCAGCGTGAGTGCCACCAAAATTATTAAATTCTTCTCTCCAATAAGCGCCATTCTTGGTTGTGTTTTTAAAATCGACCTCAGACTCCCAATGTGTGCCACTCACGCTAAAGGCACTTGTATCACTATCAGCTAAACTTACGCTAATACTTGAGGTGCCTGTGCCTGCTAACTGCATTATCGGTTCTTGGTCTTCTGTTCCTCGCCTAAATTGGACAGTACTATCTTTTGTAGAGGCTTCTTCGCCAGACGAATTAGCAACTGCGCTAAGTGCGAATTGTTTACCGGACCAAGCAGTTGCTCCGGGATAACTATTATCTACTTGTATATACCTATTGTTGCCGCTGGTTTTAATCTTTGCCTCCAAAGCCAAATCGGCCTTTATAGAAAGCTTAGTTCGATTATCAACATCGGCCTGACTAAAAAGAAAATTACCATACATAGCATACTGCCGACGAGCCTTATAAACGGCTTGAGCACCATCACTAGTTGTAGTTTCTGAGCCCAAAGTTCCCGAGGTTACTTGGGTATGTATACTCTTTAGGTAGAACTCTATGAGGTACTTACCACTTGGATCATACATTCTAAAATTAAAAGCTCCATTTGCAAGGGCGGAGCCGCTTTTATATGCTTGTTTAAAAGGTGTCCCACTGATAGCTTCAAGGTGTATTTCGCCATACGTAAAATTTTTCCACTGAGCGTGTTCTACACCTATAATTTTAGCGGTAGTATTGACGTAATCAAAAACAAAAAGGTATCGTTCATGCTCATCATCACTCTCATCTATATGATTTATGGCTGTAACATCGGATAAAGTGGTGGCTTCGGTCGCTGTGGTATCACTACATGAAATAGTCAGATCTTTATTATAAAACGACGATTCATTAGTAGCATCAAAAATTGGATCTCCATCCAAAAAGACAGAATTCTCTGCGTTACTTAATCCTTCTATCGGTCCTTCACATAATAGATCCGTAACAGAGATAGTTTGCTCTTTTGCATCAAAAGCTCCTCTTGACCACGTATTTGCAATAGAAAATCTTCTACGATCTCTAGCGGTTATTGAACTTTGTGCCATTTATTTCTCCTATGCTGCGTCAGTCGTGGCTGGGTTATGATTTATCTCTTGTTCTGGGCTCATCCATCCTATATTACGTTGTCTTCGTTTTTGACCAGTTATAGCATCAAAAGAAATAGGCTGACCAGGTATTCTAAGATTTCCATAAAGAACAGGTACAGGATCCCCTTCAATAACATTTTGTTCTGCCCCATTGAACATATAAGAAGATTCCTGATCCCCATCTGTAGCAGGGTCAGGAGCCATCATTTCGGATATACCAGTCATTGCTAAATTAATAGCCAATCCTGCGGCCAGTAGACCACCAAAACTACCTGTTGCAGTAGCTGCAACAGCTGCAGTAAAGGAAGGAGTGGCAGCCCCCACAGCTACGCCACTAAAACCCACCACCGTTTCACCAACTACAGCGCCAAGCTGTACTGTGCTTTGTCCTATAATTGGAGCCACTCCTCCTGCTTGTATACCTCCTCCTGCTACCCATCCGCCTGTGACCGCCATAATATATACTATTGCTATTGCTGCCAGTATCTTTCCTACCCCCTTCGACCCTGCAGGTATAGGAGTGATTGTTATATCTCCAGACTTAATAGGGAGTAAAAGCTGGCACTCTTCCTCAACTTGGTTATCCGCCACATCAATGGTAAATCCAATATCCTGCTCTTGACAATCTACTAAATACTTTTTAAACCCAGAAAAATTTGCTTCAGCACAACGTAGAGCTCCTTGTATCGTATCTGCCTCTACACTAAAACTTTTTTGAAACGTACTCCCTAGATCTCCTTCTAAGTATACTTTACGCATCATATCTATATACTCCTGTTATTGATTTATACCAAAAAGGGTACAAACTTTCTCTGCATGATAATCTATTATAAGCATGATGATAAAAAATATCATCTCCAGTATACACTCCACAATGATTATTAACATTTGTCATTAGTTTGAAAATTAGAACATCATTAGGCTGTATGTCTGCTAGCTCAACTGGTACATGGTTCCAATCTTTTATAATTTCTTCTGTAAAATAGTCTAATTCCTTATTCCACCAATCGTCTTCAAACATTGCTCTTGGCGGGATTATAATATCTTGTTGTGCCAAATAATCCCTTAGTGCTTCAAAACAGTCAGTTTCTCCAAATTTATAGTCTCTTCCATACAACTCCGTTAAATCTTTCTTAGGAGATACTATATTTAGTTCCATATCGGGGTAGCTAAATATATAATAAGGTATACCTAAAGCATTACAATACTTTATATCATTATCGCTTGGCTCATTAGTAGCATCAGGATGACTATGTACTATTGCTGTAATATCTGTAGTGCGTAATATTTTTAAATATTCTTGTGAATCAATAATGAAGTCATCTCCATTCTCTGCAATATTTGTACAAGGAAACCACTTTTTCTGCCCTTTTACAACTGCTAATATCCCGCAGCCTTCTCTTGGGTACTCTTTTTCAAAATGTTCGTGAATCTCTTCTAAATACTGCACTACCTAAACTTCCTACTTCCGGGGAATCCTCCAAAGGGTAACAATGCATTAGTATTCCGAAATCGGTATGGAACACTATTCTCGCCTGTAGCTTCATCAACATCCGGTATGAACTGATAACGCTTCTTACAAGACATTAGTAATTTACCACAAACATCTCCAGGCGCCCAAAATAAAGAATCTGAAGCGGGCTTTTCTCCACTACCTGCAGATAGAGCGGCGGAATTCCTCCAAATAGTAGACGTTTCTACAAAATCAATAGTGCCTTGATTGCTATCGCCAGTCATAGGGTATAAAACATAGCTATTTCTTAAAGAATCTGTAGTATTTATAGTATAAGCTCTATCTGTCCAGCCATCATAGTGATGAATTAACTGCCATACAGAACTATTTCTAGCAGGAATTGTTGACACAGTACCTGTTACTCCAGTATATAGCCAAAATATCTCATCATTACCCCCACTATCACTATCAATAGTATAAACTATATCCCCCATAGCTAAACTCATGGTATTACTACCATTTAAGGTGGAAGCTATTGGTACAATTGCTGATCCTGGCCGGTCAAACGTTATTGTTGCATTATCGGCTACATATCCGGTACCTGGTACCAAGTTTGTTATACCTGTTACTGCACCGCCACTGACTACAGCTGTTGCGGACGCTCCGGTTCCTCTTGTCCCCCCAAAAGTTATTTTTGGAGGGGTGGAAGAATATCCACCACCTCCTACCAAGTCTGCTATACCTGTGACTGTACCGGCGGACGCTCCGGTTCCTACGGTTACTGTAGCGGTAGCTCTAGAAAAACCGGACGTTCTCTTTTGCCATGTAGTAGCATTTAAAGTATGTGTTAGTCCATAAAATATAATAGGTTCATCATTTACAGTATAGTAAACTTTATTACTAATTGTAGCATTCTGTTCGTAATGACCATTTAATTCCCAATTACATGCACCTTTATTTTGACGAACAACCTTTGCGAAAGTTAAGGGCCCAGGCTCCGTTCCTGAACTAGCGCTGCCTCCAGTAGTAGTGATTATTGGTAAGGCTTTCCCAACCGTTAATTGACTCTTTTTTACGTCCTCGTTAGCATCACCTATATGAGTTACTTTTCTAATATACTTGCCATCAATTATGATCTCGTCATCAACCGATAACTCGTTAGTAAAGTCTGTGGTCCAATTACCTGAGCTACCTGTTCCTCGTAACGTATTTAGTGTTCCAGAAGTTGTATAAACTGTTCCACTTAGAGCCGTAGTTGAATACTCTTTTTTACCCTTATATATCCAACTACAGTATTTTCCTACAACTTCTCTTCTAGGTACTCGTAGCCCTGATAGGTCGAACGGAGAAGCTAACTCCAAAGTTACCATTAGATTAGTTTTAGAGCTAATTCTATCAATAATAAAAACAGCTTTAGGCAGCTCAATAATATCTGTTGCAGAAGCTACATCTGTAGACCTTCCAGCACTCATTTTTAAATACTTTTCAAGGGTTCTACGCCTAGTAACTTTCTTACCTACTAAATTATCTAGTTTAAAATCCGGTAATCCACTACCTGTAGCCCCTGCGACTTCAGCTCTTTGAGAATTAAAAGCATTTTGAAATGTAGAACTAGTTCTGAGTAAGGATTCCACATTTGCTATAGTTAATGTAGGGCGACTATGTGCTCCATCATTACTAATATCCAACCCCTCGAGTGCTATAGGAAACCCGTAGTAAACGTTTTTATTAAATACTACCTCGCCATAAGCGTCATTTCTAATATCCGTTCCGGTTACTTCCATGCCTGCTTCAGGAACCCCTGCCCATCCAGTGCTGGCTGTAGTAGCTCCGCTTTTATTGTCAATTGTAATAGACTGAGAACTAACCGTTGCCCCATTCACTAAAGCATTTATAGATGCTGCTACTCCTGTGGATTTATTGAGTGCTGTAAGAACTAAAGAAGAATTATCTGATAGGGTCTGAGGAGTATTTATTGTTATAGTATTATAATCAGCACTTACTTTTAATATTCGTGCAACTGTAGATACCCCGGAGTGAAAATAAAGAGTTGTTGTAGGACTGTATTCTAATTCAAATAAGTCAACAACAGCCTCAGAAACTTCTAAACCCTGAAAATCCGTTGAAATTAAATTATCTTGTGTCATGGTTGATAAATACGTACAAAGCTTGCCGATAGCGAATAGTGGTTGCTATTAGAATACTGTGTATTCCATTCAGGGCAAACTACACGTATTGTTTTCTCTCCTGTAGTCGTTGTATTATCGGTATCAGGAATAGTAAAATCAAAACTAGTTACTCCTGCCTTATCTTCAAAAAATTTATTAATATCATCAATAATGGCTTTTTCTCTATTTACAAAAGCAACAGTGAAACTCTCCTCAATAGAATTAAGTCCAGCTTTAGCTCGTTGCTCGTATCCATCTCCATATTTTGCACTTTTTACTCTAGGTTTAGATGAACGTGCTAGAGTTTTATCGGGGACTATAGTCGCACTAGTAATATTAGTACCTGAAATTGCGAAGCCAATAGTCATTATGCTGCTCCATAAGGATTAAGAATACCACCAGAACGTTTCTGATATTGTAATTCTTCTTGTACTGCTTTAGCCACTACCTTTCCTATTTCTTGTCCTTGTCCCATTCCAGGTGAATCACTACTTGCATTTCCATTGTTATCAATAGCTACATTTACTGTAACATTATTTGTTCCGCCACCTAAGCCGGTTCCTTGTACTGGAATAGCCCCTCCACTAGGCAAAGGAACAACTGCCTCATTTCCGTGTAAAGTAGCATTATAACCAGCACGGGGGCCTCTTGCTACACCTCCTACCGCGAAACTAGGTCCTGGAAGTACGGGAGTAATACCTCCCTCTTTGAAACCTAGGGCTCCAAGGGCTTTTAGCATTAGGCGTTTTGCAATAATTTTTGCAAGTTCTGCTAACATGGATTTTGCCATTGCTGAAAAGGCTTCTTTAGCGGTCTTTGCACCTGTAATCATGTCTGCAAAAGCGTCAGTCATACTGCCTTGAATAGTATCATACAATGCAGTAGTTTCTTCTAACCGTAGGTTTAGCTCAAAAGTTGCGTCTGCTGCTGCAATTGCATCCTTTTTTTGATCGTCAGTTGCATTTGCATCTAGCCTGCCTAACGCTTGCTTTTGTGCTTGCTTTCTCGGGTCAAGTGATAGTTCTCCTAATGCTTTAGCTGCATCTGCTTGTTCGTTCTTCATAGTGTTAACTTGGATTTGATTATAGTTTTCCAAAGCATATACTTGATCCCGCAAAGCTTGTAGTTTAGCTTTTGCTGTTACCAATCCTCGCTCGGCTGCAGCTTGTTGAGCTGCGTTTTGTGTTGCATTTGCTTCTTCTACCTTTAACTGTGCCGCTCCTTGATCATTTATCGCTTGTTGTATCTTTCCATGATCTCCTTGTAAGGCTTGTAATGTTCGTTGTCTTTTTTCTAACCCTAACTGTACTTTATCTTTTCCTCCACCACCCAGCATAGTTTCCTCTCTTCTTCTTCGAGAGTCTTCTGATATTTCTGCTTCCAACATACTAGTTGTACTTCGACTAATTGCTGCTTGAGCAAGCATGTACCCAAGCCTAATTTGGTCAATTCTTGCTTTTTCCCTAGCTAACCTAACTTCTTCTTCATCTAAAG
>Ga0115011_10003668_pt1 | contig 10435 bp, 5 predicted proteins | sample TroAtlMetagenome_2_FD_88705 | JGI IMG/M metagenome (GOLD analysis project Ga0115011, IMG submission 88705) | Marine eukaryotic phytoplankton communities from Atlantic Ocean - Tropical Atlantic ANT8 Metagenome | ecosystem: Environmental > Aquatic > Marine > Oceanic | place: Tropical Atlantic... | reverse complement strand
CGTACTGCGCCGTGGCCAGAAGGTAGCGGTCGTCTGGAGCCATGCCGATCGGGCTGACACGTACAAGCATCCGCGGCTGGCCCTCGGTCTGGATCGAGAAATCGAACACCGATTCTTTGTTGTCCAACTCCGATGTAATCTCCGAGTAGCGATCGTACCCAAACAGCTCCGATAACAGATCAAGCGCCAACGTGGCGGTGTCCGCGCGGCCGGCATCGCGCTCGCGGGCCGCCTTCAACAGCGGCTTGAACCGGCGCAACGCCGCCTTGATTCGTTCCTGAATTTTATGGGGAATCTTCACCATGAATCGTCACAACGCCAAATGGGCGGCTCATTCAAAGCAAGCCACCTGCCAAAAGCAAGCCGTGAGTGAATGAATTTTCAAAACCAAATTGCCCTTGAAAAGCGCACCCACCCTGCCCCCTAATCGGCGCACATGAACAAACGCTCGCTTCAGTTTCTCGAGACCCTTGTCAACACCCCCAGCCCCTCCGGTCACGAATCGCGCGGACTCCGCGTGTGGCTCGACTACGTCGGCCAGTACGCCGACGAAACCTACTCCGACGCCTACGGCAACTGCGTCGCCGTGCTTAACAAGGGCGGAGGCCCAAGGCTAATGCTCGCCGGTCACGCCGACGAGATCGGCATGACTGTCAACTACATCGACGACAACGGCTATGTTTACGTCCGCAAACTTGGCGGCACCAACCCGGCCATCACCAAGGCGCAGCGCCTCACCATCCACACCCGCAAAGGCCCGGTGAAAGGTGTCGTCGGCAGCGTCGCCCCCCACCTGATGAAAGGCGACAGCGGCAAGGGCGGTGCGCCGCAGATACAGGATCTGTTTATCGACATCGGCGTTAGCTCCCGCAAGGCCGCCGAGAAACTGATCCGCGTGGGCGACCCCATCACCCTTAACGACCAGTTCGAGATCCTCCGTGACGACCTCGCGATCGCCCGGGCGTTCGACAACCGCGCCGGTACCTGGGCTGTGGCCGAGACCATCCGCCTGCTCAAGGCCGGCAAGACCAAGCTCAACGTCGAGGTTTGCGCCGTGGCCAACACCATGGAGGAAGTCGGCCTTTTTGGGGCACGACAGATCGCCTACTCACTGCACCCCGACGTCGCACTGGTTATGGACGTCACCCACGCGACAGACTATCCCACCGTCGACAAGCGCCAGCACGGCGACATCAAGGTCGGCGAAGGCCCCACCGTCACCCACGGCAACTGCAACCACCCGGAAGTCATCAAGCGAATCGAGCAGGTGGCCAAGCGGCTCAAGATCAACCTGCAACACGAGGCCATCTCCGCCACCAGCGGCACCGACACCGACGCGATCTTCTGGACACGCGGCGGCATTCCCAGCGGCCTCATCAGCCTGCCTAACCGCTACATGCACTCTCCCGTCGAAGTCGTCAGCCTCACGGACCTCGAGCAGATTCCGCAAATCATGGCAGGCTTCGCCAAGTCCATCAAACGCGGCGAAGAGTTTAAGGTGAAAATCTAGCCCACTAGCCAAGCGCAGGTAGTGAAAGCCGTCCCAGCCGTACTAGAATTTGTTTCGAGTCCCCAGAATCTTTTTCGAGACACAGATTCCGCGGATTTTCACGGATAATTTTTCAACCATTCAATCTGCCTTCGTACGCGGTCTCGCTAGCTTGGCCAAGCGATGGTGTAACTGGCTTTGGTCTCGCCTTAGCCAAGCGGGGTATCCAAGATGCGCCCGTTCATAGACCCAAACTGTTGAGCCATGTTTTTACGATCTGCCTGCCTGTTTTTGTTGAGTGCCACTTCCCTGCTTGCTGCTGAGGGAAGTAAGCTGACCTGGAAAGCGTTGCCGGATCTGCCCGGCAAACTGGGTGTTGCCGGGCCTTTTGCCGGAGTGCACAACGGCGCACTCATCGTTGCTGGCGGGGCAAACTTCCCGGAGGGTGTGCCGTGGCGTCCCACCACCGAGGGGTACAACTCGCCCAAGGTCTATTACGACACGATTGACGTGATCACCTCGGACGGTGATGGGTACAAAGTTGTCACTTCGGAAACCAAACTGCCGCAGGTGATCGGCTACGGGGTCTCGATCCCGACCAAGGATGGCGTGATCTGCATCGGCGGTGAGTGGAAGGAAAATGTCAGGGACGAGGCCGCCAAGAAATACGACTCCAGTATGCACCTCTCAGCCAAGGTGTTCATGTTGTCACACGACAATGGGGACATCACTTTGGACAACAATTTTCCAGATCTGCCGGAGGGGACCACAGCGGCTTCCGGCGGGCTGGTCGGGGATAAAATCTACATCGCCGGCGGAGACAGTGGTGAGGGTGCGACGAAAAATTTCTGGGCACTCGACTTGGCCAAGCGCGGCTCAGACGATTTCAAGTGGGAAGCTAAAAAGCCGTGGGACGGCCCGGCACGGACGCATCTCATCGCGGCGAGTCAAAGCGACGGAGCAGCGGACTGCCTCTATATTTTCAGTGGCCGAACGAAGGATGAATCTGGCCAGTGGCACATGCTCTCCGATGCCCACAAGTTTAACCCGAAGACCGACGAGTGGACCAAGCTGCCCGACATCCAGCCCAAGGGCGACACTCAGCCGCGCTGCGTGATGGCTGGCACGGCTGCGGCTGTCGGGGCGAACAGCATGCTGATCTTCGGTGGGGCAAACGGCCAACGCTTCATCACTCTGGAGGGTCTGTCCGCCCAGATCGCCGCAGCCAACGAAGCCGGCAACACACATGCAGCCGCCACGTTGGAAGCCGAGAAGCAGAAGATACAAGACGAGCACGTAGGCTTCAGCCGCGACATCCTGATTTTCAACACCATCACCGGACAGTGGCGCGAGTTCGCCAAGTTTAAGGAAGACTCCCGCGGTGCAACCGCCCCGGGTGCAATCGATCAGATTGTCATCGGCAGCCACGTCACGACCACTGCGGTCAAGTGGGGCAACTCAATCGTTATCCCCTCCGGCGAGAGCAGCCCGGGAATCCGCACGCCGAACATTTGGAAGATCGACCTTGCCGAATCAGAACGGAATTTTGGCACTGCGAACTGGGTGGTGCTGATTCTTTACATGGGCGTGCTCATCGGGATCGGCGTCTTTTTTTCCCGGCGAAACAAGTCTGCCGAGGACTATTTCGTGGCCGGCAAACGCGTCGTCTGGTGGGCGGCCGGGCTGAGTATCTTCTCCACGATGCTCAGCGCGATCACGTATCTGTCCATCCCCGCGAAGGGCTACGCCACCAACTGGACGTGGTTCCTCTTCAACATGGCGATCCCAATCATGGCACCGGTCATTATTTTTTGCTTCCTCCCCTTCTACCGTCGGCTGGGCATTATCAGCATTTACGAGTTCCTCGAGATGCGTTTCGACTCCGGTCTGCGCAAGCTGGGCAGTGCGAGTTTCGCCATCTTCCAACTCGCGCGCATGGGGATCGTGATTTTGCTACCGGCACTGGCGTTGTCGGCGGTGACCGGTTGGGACGTGAAATACTGCATCATCGCCATGGGTGTGCTGAGTACCATCTACACCGTGTTGGGAGGCATCGAGGCGGTCATCTGGACGGATGTCATCCAGACGATCGTCCTCATCGGCGGCGCCTTGATAGCGTTTTTCATCATCGTCGGAGAAGTTGATGGCGGCTTCTCTACCATTTACAGCGAGGCGGCCCGGCAGAGTAAATTTGAGATGGTAAACACCGACTGGAAGTTCATCAGCGGCATCGACACGATCTGGGTGATCATCCTCGGCGGTATCTTCGCGCAGATTCTGAGTTACGGCACCGACCAGGCGGTCGTGCAGCGTTACCTCACCACGCCGACTGAAAAAGAAGCCGCCAAGGCGATCTGGACCAACGCCTTGCTGAGCGTGCCGGTGTCCGTCCTCTTTTTCGGGGTTGGCACGGCGTTGTTCGTCTACTATCAGCAGCAACCGGCCAACCTCGAGCCGATCTCGCAGATCGACCAGATTTTCCCCCACTTCATATTGCACCAGATGCCGGCCGGGCTCGCCGGGTTGGTGATTGCCGGCGTGTTTGCTGCGGCGATGTCGAGCCTCGACTCGAGCATGCACTCGATCGCCACCGCGTTCACCACCGACTTCCTCTCGAAAGGCCGCGACAGTGATTCCATCCTGCGCCTAGCCAAGCTCATCACGCTGATTCTCGGTGTACTCGGCACCGTCTCCGCTCTCTACATCGCGTCGCAGGACAGCAAAAACCTGTGGGACACGCTGATGGGTTACGTGGGGCTGATCCTTGGCACGCTGGGGGGGCTATTCACGCTGGCCATCTTCACCAACCGCACGGCGAGCGTGCACGCATGGATCGGGGTCGGCGTCGCAATCGTCGTGTTGTATTTGGTAAAATTCCACACAGACGCACATCCACTGACGATCGGCGCCGTAGGCACGGTGTCCTGTTTTGTCGCAGGCTGGCTCGCCAGCCAGTTCATCCCGGCCTCGACAAAAGACCTCACCGGATTGACCTGGGCCAAGCGGTCGAAACAATAGATTGTTAGGACTGCCGTCCTCACCTGGGATGGGCCAAGCAGCGTGGTGTTTTTCAAACTTGGCTTCACCGATTCGGTGGGTTAGTCAGTTGGGACCTCGGAGGCGCGGTTTTATACAAATCCACGCCCCTTTTTACAACGAAAATGACTTACCGTAACACGCTCGTAGTGTTTGCCACCCTATGCATGGCAACGACCTCCGCCCTTGGCCAAGCCGGGGATCGCAAGGACAAGGGTGGTGCTGTCCAAAAAAACCTTTTCCCCCACCTTAAGCCCCCGCCCGCACCGGTGCTCTCACCGGAGGGGGCGGTAAAGTCGTTCACTCTCCCGGAGGGGTTTGAGGTGCAGATCGTCGCCGCCGAGCCGCTGGTTGATACGCCGGTGGCGATGGAGATCGGCCCGGACGGGAGGATGTGGGTGGTCGAGATGCGCGGCTACATGCGCGATCCGGACGCCACGGGCGAGCACGACAAGATCGGCCGCATCAAGGTGCTCGACGACACCAACGGCGACGGGCGCATGGACAAGATGACAGTCTTCAAGGACGGCCTTTTCCTCCCGCGCGCCATCGCGCTGGTACGTGGTGGCGTACTGGTTGCGGAGCCGCCGAGGCTGCTGTTTTTTGAGGACACTGACGGCGATGACAAGGCGGACAAACACACCGTGGTTGCTACCGACTATGCCATTGCTTGCGATCCCGCTCGTGGTTTAAGCGCCAACCCTGAACATGCCGCTAACGGCCTAATGTGGGGCCTGGACAACTGGATTTATAGTGCCAACCATACGGTGCGATTCCGCAACACTAACGGCGAATGGCAGCGTGAACAAACAATCAAACGCGGCCAATGGGGCATCTCAATGGATAATTTGGGGAGATTATTTTATAACAGCAATAGCGATATGCTTCGGGGAGATTTAATTGCGTCTGAATACTTGGATAGAAACCCATTTTCCAGACAAAGAGGAGGTGTAGCTGTAAGGGTTGCTAAAACTCAAGAAACTTGGCCAGGCAGAATAAATTTAGGAGTAAATCGTGCCTACAGAAAAGGCACTTTGAGGTCAGATGGCCCACTTGAAGGTAGATTATCAAGATATACTGCCGCCTGTGGGCCAGTAATTTACAGAGGTAATAATTTTCCAAAAAATTATTTAGGAAATTCTTTTGTGTGCGAGCCTAGCGGTAATTTTATACGTCGAAACCAACACATTGAAATCAACGGCAATTTAGCAGTAGAAAATGCAGAAAGCGGAACTGAATGGTTGACTAGCACCGATGAACGTTTTCGCCCAGTTAACCTATACAATGGGCCAAGCGGCGGCCTGTACATCGTCGATATGTATCGCGGCCTCGTGCAGCACCGGATTTACCTGACCAGCTATCTACGAGCTCAGGCCGAGAGTCGCGGACTGGAGAAGGACATCGACAAAGGCCGAATTTATCGCGTGGTTTACAAGGGCGCCAGCAAGTCGCTGCAGAACTTGGCCAAGGCCAGCGGCAAACAACTCGTTGTCGCGCTGAGCAGTGAAAACGGCTGGACCCGCGACACCGCCCAGCGGCTACTCGTCGAGAGCTCGGAAGACGTGAACGCGGACTTGGCCAAGCTCGCCACCTACGGCGACAACGCGCTTGGGCGGGTGCACGCACTCTGGACGCTCGAGGGCCGCGCGGCCATCAGCCCCGCAGTCGTGCTCGATGCATTGAGCGACAGCGATCGCGGTGTCCGCATGGCGGCCGCCCGCCTCGCCGAGCCGTGGCTCAAGCTGCCCGGCAGCGACGCCATCATTGATCAACTCGTGCTCAATACCGGCGCGGACGACATCACCGAGCTACGCCAAATGGTGCTCTCCCTCGGGGCCCACGGAAACATCCTCACCCACATGGGCATTCGCAGCGCACTATACAATCACGCCGACAAACCATACATCATGGACGCCGCACTCTCCGGCTTGGCCGGCGAGGAACTCGAGTTTCTCGAGCTGCTGCTCGCCGAGCGACGCTGGCGCACCGCCGAGCATCGTGCCGGAGTCATCGAGGCACTTTCGGACAGTATTTTCCGCGAAGGCCGCCCGTCGCGGGTCGGCAAGCTGATCTACTCCACCTACGGCCGGCGCATTCAGGGCTGGCAGAGACTGGCCATCCTGCGGGGTGTCGCGCGAAACAAATCCAAGGGCAAGCCGGTTTACTTCGACGAAAAACCGAAGATGCTCACCGTGCTCCAAAAATCCAAAAACAAGGAGGAGGCCAAGCTCGCCAACTCCATCGACAATTTGTTCCTTTGGAACGGCAAGCCGGGCGTCAAGCCACTCCCGCCACTGCGCCCGTTGACGGATGCGGAGCAGGCGCAGTTCACGCAGGGCAAACAGCTGTACACCTTCACCTGTGCCACCTGCCATCAGGGGCACGGACGCGGCCAGGCCGGCGTGGCCCCGCCGTTGGTGGACTCCGACTGGGTGCTCAAGAGCGATGATCGCCTCGTTCGGATCGTGCTGCAGGGTGTCGCCGGACCGATCACGGTCAACGGACAAAAACATGATCTTGAGATGCCCGCGCTCGTCGGTTTCAATGACGATCAAGTCGCCTCGATCCTGACGTACATCCGGCGCGAGTGGGATCACCGCGGCGAACCGGTCAAGGTGGCCACGGTCAAGAACATCCGCGCCGCGACCGCCGGCCGGGTCGATCCCTGGACAGAGCCGGAACTGCTCAAGCTGAAGTAAGGGCTGCCATCGACTCCGCGCGCTCCATCCACTTTGTCGGCATCTGCGGCACCGCAATGGCCTCGGTGGCGGCGGCGCTGAAGGAACGCGGGTTCGCCATCACCGGCTCGGATCAGGGCATTTACCCGCCGATGTCGACGTTCCTCGAGGAGCGTGGCATCGAGGCGAGGCCGTTCGACGAGGCAAACCTCGCGCACAAGCCGGATCTCGTCGTGATCGGCAACGCCATCTCACGCGGCAACCCGGAGGCCGAGTACGCGCTCGAGCACAAGCTGGCGTACTGTGCCCTGCCGGAACTGCTCAAGCACCAGTTCCTACGCGGCAAACGCTCGCTCGTGGTTTGCGGCACGCACGGCAAGACCACCACCGCCTCCCTGCTCGCCTGGTTGCTGGAGCACAATGGACTCAACCCCAGTTTTCTCATCGGCGGCATCCCGAACAACCTTGGCCAGGGCGCGCGGTTCACCGACAGCGAATGGTGTGTGCTCGAGGGCGACGAGTACGACACCGCGTTTTTCGACAAGCGCAGCAAGTTCGTCCACTACCTGCCCGAGGCGGTGGTCATCAACAACCTCGAGTTCGACCACGCCGACATCTTCGGCAGCCTCGCTGAAATCCAGACCTCGTTCCAGAGGCTCATCAACATCATCCCGCGTAACGGCCTGCTGTTGGCCAACGGCGACGAGCCGAACCTGCTGCCGCTCACCGGGGTCGGGCACTGCCCGGTCCGGCACTTTGGTCTGGGCAACGACTGCGACGCGCAGGCCGATCAACTGTTGTTCAGCGAGAGCGGCTCAACCTTTCGACTGGGCAGCGCCCAGTTTCGCATCCCAATGATCGGCGAGTTGAACGTCCGCAACGCACTCGCCGCGCTGCTCATGGCGCGCTACGCCGGGTTGAGCGATGAACAAATTCAGGCCGGCTTCGACACTTTCGAGGGCATTCGGCGTCGGATGGAAATTCGCGGCGAAGTCAACGGCGTCACCGTCATCGACGACTTCGCCCATCACCCCACCGCCATCCGCGAGACCCTCAAGGCGCTTAGCCGCCGATTCCCCGAGCGCCGGGTCTGGGCCATCTTCGAGCCGCGCAGCAACACCACGCGCCGTAACCACTTTCAAATCGAGCTGGCCGAGGCATTGCGCTTGGCCAAGCGCGTGGTCGTGGCCGAGGTCGCCCGGCTCGAGCAGGTGCCGCCCGAGGAACGCCTCAATCCCGCCCAGCTCATGGCGGATATTCGCGCCGCTGGCGTCGAGACGGATTACCTCCCAACCGCCGACGAGATCGTCGCCCACGTGGTGCCGCAGGCTCAACCCGGTGACATCCTCTGCGTCCTGAGCAACGGTGGATTCGACAACATCCACCAAAAACTAATCGACGCGCTCGAGGCTTAAGCACCTGGCCAAGCGGAGCCTCAAATCAGCCTCATTTTTCCTGCCTTTTCCCACTTGACTATCCGGTCGACCTAGGCACTTTTCTCAGAAAACTGAGTTTTACGGTTCACCCGATGGCCGTGTCACGAAAGGAGCGAATATGCTGAAGATCAATGCAGGGAACGGCAGCGGCGATTTCTGTGACTGGATCACCCGACGAGACTTCATCCGCATCGGTGCCATGGGCATCGGCGGATTAACCATGGCCAACCTCCTCGAGGCCGAGGCCCAGGCCGGCGTCGGCTCATCGCACAAGGCGGTCATCAACATTTTCCTACCCGGCGGCCCGCCGCATCAGGACATGTTCGACCTGAAGATGGATGCCCCGCGCGAAATCCGCGGCGAATTCAAGCCCATCTCCACCAACGTCCCCGGTCTGCAGATTTGCGAGGAATTCCCGCTCATGGCCAAAATGATGGACAAGTTCACCGTCATCCGCTCCATCGTCGGTGCCACCGGCGGCCACGACGCCGAGCAGTGCATGACCGGCCGCTCCAACCGCAACCAGCCCCCCGGTGGCTGGCCCAGCATCGGCTCCATTTTGTCCAAGCTCAACGGCCCGGTAAAACCGGACATGCCGCCGTTCATCGGGCTGTCACCCAAGACCGGCCATATCCAGTGGAGCGACCCCGGCAAGGCCGGCTTCCTCGGGCCGGCGCACGCGGCGTTCCGACCGTCCGCCGAGGGCAAGGAGGACATGACGCTCAACGGCATCACCCTCGAGCGGTTGAGTGACCGCAAAAAACTGCTGCAAAGTTTCGATCAACTCCGTCGCGACGTCGACAACTCCGGCCTCATCGAGGGCATGGACGCCTACAACCAGCAGGCGTTTGGCATGCTCACCTCCGGCAAACTCGCCGACGCGCTCGACCTGGAAAAGGAGGACGTCAAGCTGCGCGACCGGTACGGCCGCGGCACCGCCAAGCTGCAAGCCGACGGTGCACCCAAGCTGCTCGATCACTTTCTCCTCGCCCGCCGCCTCGTCGAGGTCGGGGTGCGCTGCGTGTCACTTTCGTTCAGTCGCTGGGACTGGCACGGCGGTAACTTCCGCCGGGCCCGGCAGGATTTCCCGATGCTCGACCAAGGGCTCACGGCGCTCATTGAGGATCTCCACCAGCGGGGTCTCGACAAGGACGTCGTCGTGGTTTGCTGGGGAGAATTCGGCCGCACACCAACCATCAACAAGGATGCCGGCCGCGACCACTGGCCGCGAGTCTCCTGCGGCTTGCTCGCCTGCGGCGGACTCAAGCATGGGCAAGTCATCGGCGCGACCGACCGCCTCGGCGGAGAGGCCAGTGAACGGCCGGTCACCTTTGGCGAGGTGCACGCCACGCTGTACCACGCGCTTGGCATTGATCCGAACACCACCACGGTCAACGACCTCAACGGCCGACCGCATTACCTCGTCGAGAACAACTCGCAGCCGCTGCATGAAGTCGTCTGACCGGCGAATTCATTTTTCGAGTATCCCTCCTTGGCCAAGCCGGGGGGGATTTCTTTTTGCGGTCACCGCCGCCCTGCTGCTTGGCCAAGCGCTTGGCCAAGCGCAAGACCTTCGGCTCACCGTCAAGCCCGGCTCCCCGCTCGAGTTCACGTGGCGGCCCTCATCCGTCACCCTGGCCGATTCGCCACAAATCATCCCGGACACGCAGCTCGAGACATCGGCCGACCTGAAAAATTGGCAGCCGCTTAGCCAAGCGCACTCCGGCGGCCTCGACACCGACCCGGCGACGATCACCCAGGCCATCCTGCCCACCGATGGCATCCGCTATTTTCGG
>Ga0115011_10003667_pt1 | contig 10437 bp, 10 predicted proteins | sample TroAtlMetagenome_2_FD_88705 | JGI IMG/M metagenome (GOLD analysis project Ga0115011, IMG submission 88705) | Marine eukaryotic phytoplankton communities from Atlantic Ocean - Tropical Atlantic ANT8 Metagenome | ecosystem: Environmental > Aquatic > Marine > Oceanic | place: Tropical Atlantic... | reverse complement strand
GTTCGTGTCGGTCGACATTACCGATTATGACGATAATCTGCCGTGGCCAACCGAAGCTGATGGAAGTGGTTTCTCACTACAGCGTCTACAACCCGCAGGATACGGTGGAGACCCCCTCAGCTGGAAACCTTCACCCGAAACAGGCGGCAACCCAGGTTTCGATGAAGCAACGGATTTCGACTGGCGCACGCTTTTCTTTTCGGCTTCCGAAATCGCCACCCCCTCCATTTCCTCCCCCCTGGCTGATGCAGATAACGACGGAGTAGCAAACGTTCTGGAATATCTTCTGGCAACCAATCCACGTAACCCGGGTTCCAGTCGCCCTCTGGGGATTTCGTCAGTGGGAGCGGTAGGCCAGCGCCAACTGGAAATCACACTGACCCTGAGAAACCAAGTCACGGGATTTACGGCTGTAATTGATTCCTCAGAAACGCTTAAATCATGGAATTCATCCGGGCAGCAACTCACCCTTTGGACCACAACAGAGAACGAAGACGGTACTACCACTCTGGTCTACCGTAGTGATGAACTCAATAATCTTCCCGGGACAAAAAACCTGTTTTTCCGCGTACGAGCCGTTCAAACACCCTGAACAGCGCTACCTTGATTGTTAATCAGCGACCATCTTCCCAGACCGCGAGAAACTCCTCGGCATGTCGCGGGTCATTGAGAACAATAGCCTTTTTGCCGGGCGTTGATTTCTTTCGCATTATCCGAAATCTTCCCCATCCTGACGGAGCGAGTTTCCTCTGTAACTCAAGGGCAATCCGACCCATTGTCATGCGCACGTTCAACTCAACCACATGCCTAAGGGCCAGAGTGCCATCACCGCGACGATACACCATCGCATCAACTCCCACCGGACCAGAATACCCCGGCAACAAACGGGCAATGGCTCTCGGTATCTTTCCTTGATACCACTGCATGCACCGCTCTTTTGAAAACAGGAACTCAGCAACTTCCTTTTCCAATAGCTTGCTCCATCTAGGTGCAACACGGATACCCCGAAACCTGCCAGCCGCATCATTATCTATCCGGGTCATTCCCACGAGATCGACCTCTCCGTCCCTGACTTCATAAAGAGCGGAAAAGTCCACCACCCTATCAAGCCAAGGCTCAGCAAGCACGCCACCGTGAGCAGCGATTGTTTTCTTCAACCACTGCTGCAATCCATCCGGATTTTGATCACTCCGTCGATGCCCACGGCCTGCGCAGGAATAAGCCGCCTTGAAGAGAAACACTTCATCCGCAGCCATAGCCAGCGCAGATTCTGTATCCCGGCACATGGTAACCCTTGGATCAGATATTCCCAATTCACGTTCAAGACGCACACCGACCTCCTTGGACAGCCACTGAAGCGGGTAATCATTCCGCCATTTCCAGTCCATTTTTTTAGAAACCGCTCCAGCATGTGCCCTAAGAATATCAACAGCATCAGGTGACCACGCCCATGGGCGCAAGCCACCAAGCTTGCGGTTGTCCATCCTGTCACTTCTCAGCACCTCCGGCAACTGCAACCCGGCTCCGCTCAAATACAGGAGATGATCAGTCGAAGGAGGTCTCCGCACCATCAGTATATCATCACGACGACACAATGAAATCATCAGGAGCTCGAGGTCATGCTCCATTGCATGCTGGAACCTGCCTGGATCAAAGCACTCCCCAGACAGACCACACATAGCATGTGACTCGGCATTCGGGTTGAACCAATGCACAACCGGTGTCCTGCCCCTTGACTGCTCAGAGACCTCTAGTTGATTAATATAATCCTCGTTCAATCCGGCCAGAATACGCCCCTCCCTGTTGAATGGAGCAAGCCCTTTAGCCCTTGAAGAGCTCAATGGAAAGACGAGCCGCTTATCAAAGGCATGCCAGTCTGTGTCACCTTTATCCTTCCAATGTCGAAACCATTTCACTCCGTGCCCAACGTGGCCAATCTCATCTCGATAAATCTTTTCCAAAATGGCAGCTGTAGCCGAATCACCAGCCTCACGAAAAAGCGCCGCGTAATGCCTTGAAAAATCAAGGTTTGCCTGCTCAAAAGTAAGGTTGAGCCTAGTGACAAAATCCATCAGTGAATCCACGGGGGAAACCATACGCCAAAAATAATCATTCAGAGGTAATTGACCGAACTCCACCCCGCATTCACGCATCCGCCTTAAATAAAGCCGCGTGTGGATCTGTTCCTCTCGCATGGCACGAAAAACTCCTGCGCGATACTCACCCGGGGCCTCGGGAAATCTCAGCAAAACCAGAGCCATTAATTCGGCGGCAAGCAACTCATGGTTAGCTAGGAAATGCAGTAAGACACCACGATCATGCTCTTTATCAATGCGATGAATTCCCGGGAATGCCGCCCGGGTACCTTTTGGGCTTAACAGAAGCTCATCCGGTCGCCCCGGACTGTCAGGAAAAGCAACCGCCTTTCCTGGAATATCATCTTTGATCTCTGCCGGGGCAAGACAAAGCTTTTCCTCAAGCGAGGATGAAAAAAGTACTCGTTGCGCCGCTTCCCTTAATTGCAATTTCTTAACCCCCCTCTCATCAATGCCTATAAATAAAAACGGATTTTTTTATTTCGCAAAGACAGCCATAGCAGCATGACCATCACCAGCTTCCTCATCCCCGAAATCACCGAGGATCTCGACGGACTGAAATCCTGCAGAAGCAAGGAGAAGCTCGAGTTCATATTTACCATACCATCGCAAGCGTGAACGTTTCACCTCGGACTTTACGGTAATCCCGTTCTTGTCAATAATCTCAAACCGTTGCCTCATATCCATGACTTGTTCACAGCGATCAAGGTCAGCGCACACATGGCAAAGTGCCCGTTCACCTTCATCTCCGATTGCTTCATCACTTTCGAGGCGCCAGACACCGTCCAAGGACTCATTTACGATCTCGTAATAGGGTATAAAAAGGCTCATCAGCATCAGTCCATCGGGTAAGAGATGAGCGCGAACCTGTTGCAGAGCATTCATCGCATCCTCCCTCTCTTCAAGAAGCTGAAAAGTAGCACCCGGCAAGATAACCAGATCAAATGACCGGCCAAGGTCAAAGGTCCTCATGTCATCGTGCAAAATATCGGCGGATAATCCCTCCGCGGAGACTCTTGCGCGGCATTCCTCAACCATGAATTGCGAGGCATCCAGACCCGTTATATTAATATCCTGCTGAGCCAGCGGAATAAGAACACGCCCGGTGCCACATCCTAAATCCAGGCAGTTGCCGCCTTTATCGGCAGCCACCCCGCTATAAAATCCTATTTCATCCAATTCATCGCCACCGCGAAAAACATCATACAATTCAGCTTCTAGGCCGTTATAATCCTTATAAGACATACTGCCCATTCGCCCGAATTTCCGCTTTCGTCATTCTGAAATTCGCGATTACAGTCCAAATCGCATGATTGAAAGCATCGGCCAGACAAAAACAGAGTTTTTCCACTTCACGGACGCAGCATCCCCCCTGAGACTCCGCTGCGGAGAGACCCTGGCAGATTTTACCCTCGCCTACGAAATGTATGGTGAGCTATCAAAGGATCGTGACAACGTTATTCTGCTCTTTCATGCCCTGAGCGCGAGCCAACATGCTGCGGGACATACCGAGGACGTCCCCGGGCTCAATGTAAACTGGGACAAGGAATGCCAATCAGGATGGTGGGACGGATTTGTGGGCCCCGGCAAGGCACTGGACACCGACAAGTTCTGTGTCATTTGTGCTAACTACCTTGGCGGTTGCTATGGCTCGACCGGACCCGGTTCAGTTAATCCAGAAACCGGCCAACCGTATGGGTCATCATTTCCCCATGTCGCTATCAGTGATATCGTCGATTCACAAATCAAGCTTCTGGATCATTTTGGGATAGAAAAACTGCATGCCACGGTTGGCAGTTCGCTAGGCGGCATGATGGGTCTCAGCCTAGCCACCCGATACCCAGAGCGTGTGGGTAAGGTAGTAGCGCTGGCAAGTGGTGTTACAACCTCAGTGCTGCAACGCATACACAACCTAGAGCAGATATCCGCAATTGAGGCTGACGGAAACTTCAAGGGAGGAGACTACTATGGGGGGCACCCTCCGGAACGTGGACTGGCACTGGCCAGAATGATCGGACACAAGGCATTTATTTCACTGGACACACTCGAGCGCAGGGCAAGTAAAAATGTCCAGGACGGCACCGAGAAAGACAATGGCTGGTATAGATTGCGCACCCCGACAGAATCATACATGCTGCATCAGGGACGCAAATTTGTTCGCCGCTTTGATGCCAACACATACCTCAGGATCATGGATGCCTGGCAAAGTTTTAACCTGCTGGAAGAAGCCGGATTCAACGATTACGCCTCTATGTTTGAACGCTGTAGCCATCAGCAATACCTCATTTTCACCATTGACTCGGATGTCTGTTATTACCCAGGTCAGCAGGAGGAACTGGCAAACGCAATCACACAGGGTGGCATAGCCCCGGTTCGTATCACTGTACACTCGGAAAAAGGGCATGATTCATTCCTGCTCGAGCCCAACCTGTATACCCCGCATCTGCATTTCATGCTTGGGGAATAGTTACATCAGGAATCCTGCACTGCACTGACTTGCAGCGACAGTTTCGGTGCTGCTCACCCGGCGCAATGCTAATCAACCTGCCAGCAAGCCCGCCTGCGGCCCACGCAGAATTGACCGGACCTCCGGCAAACATCATTTACGCTGACCGTGCCAGCGCTAATCTCAACCAGCATGGCCCTGGAAAGAGGCATAAAGGCACCGGTATTGATCACGTATTTGTCCTCCTGCTTATGAATCAGGGCCCGGTGAGTATGACCGTATATGATAAAATCCGCTCCCGGCCGGAAGCGGTTGCGCACCGAGTGGCCCAAATAATGAGAACGCAACCATGTCTTTAGGATCATTACCGGGCGGTGCGGAGGCCATGCCTCTGCCAACAATGTTCTCAGCTTGCGCATTCGACCATCGCTGATTGCCGGACGTGCCCTTGTCTCTAATGCAATTCGCTTGGCCACCTCCAAGCTTAAATCAAGGTCATCGAGGTAATCTAGAGGATATTCACAGCGAATACGTTCGAGTAACTCGCGCATCTCACCAATCAACTTACTCCATGGTGATACATCCTCATAAAGTATATCGCCGTGGGTCAGAAAAACCTTTCCTCGGCAAAGGTCAAGATAATGGGTTCCTGAAACTTCTGGATCATGGTTGCCCGTCAAAAAAACGGGCTCGACTCCGAGTTCATCGCATAATTGTTCCAATTGCATCCGGTAATCCCGCGCTTTTTGTAGCAATGCTTTTTTACGCAACTCAAAGGTATCTCCATTAAACAATACCGTCCCTGCACCCTCCAGTAAGGGACGCAACTCCTGAATTGCGGAAACAGTGCTTCCCGGGTGTGCCAGATGAAGGTCAGAAATAATCCTTACCGGTTCTTTAGAGATCGTTCCGGGGAAACACATGCGGCATGCGAATGTTCACTGCCACTATCAATTTGCAAGGTGATTACGTCCTGCCAGTAACCATAAGAGGTTAGACATTAAAGCGGAACTCAACAACATCCCCATCCTGCACCTCATAATCCTTGCCCTCGATGCGAAGCTTACCTGCCTCACGAGCAGCCGCCTTGGAGCCAAGGTTCTTAAGGTCATCAAAATGCACGACTTCAGCGGCAATGAATCCTCGTTCAAAATCCGTATGAATCACCCCTGCCGCCTGGGGTGCCTTTGCCCCGGTTGGAATCGTCCATGCGCGCGTCTCCTTCTCTCCTGTTGTCAGATAAGTGCTCAAGCCAAGCAGCTGATAGACAGAGCGGATCAGGGTTGATACACCACTGTCATTCACCCCCATTTCCGCGAGCAGTTCCGCCGCCTCATCAGGTTCCAGATCAATCATCTCCTCTTCAATATGTGCTGAAATGACAATCACCTCAGCACCATGAGCCTCTTTCACATACTGCCTTACCTTACTTACCATCGGATTACTGTCCGGATCATCAAGTGCCGCAGCCAGCTCACCCTCTGAAACATTGCAGGCAAATATCGTTCGCTTTGAACTGAGAAGAAAGAACTCCCGCATCATGAGACTGCGCTCATCGTCATTCAAATCAGCCGTGATAGCGGGGTTGCCAGCATCAAGATGCGGCAGCAACTTTTCCATTACATCCAGCTCAGCCTTGGCCTCCTTGTCCCCTCCTTTGGCTTTCTTTTCCCGGGAGGCTTTTCGTTTCTCGAGAGCCGCATGATCTGCGAGGACTAATTCTGCATTGATAATCTCAATATCACGTAACGGATCAACATGGCCGAGTTCATGGATGATCTCCTCGTTCTCAAAACAACGGACAACCTGCACAATGGCGTCGGTCTCCCGAATATTGGCGAGGAATTTGTTTCCTAAACCGGCTCCCTCGGATGCGCCTTCCACTAAGCCGGCAATATCCACAAACTCGATTGCCGCAGGTATGAGCTTTTCCGATTCTGACATGTCCCGTAACACCTGAAGGCGAGGATCCGGAACCGTCACCACACCCACATTGGGATCAATGGTGCAGAAAGGGTAATTTGCCGCCTCCGCGTTGCGGTTTCTCGTGACAGCGTTAAATAATGTCGATTTACCGACATTCGGCATTCCTACTATTCCAGCTTTAAGCATAGGGCGAGGAGACTAGACTTAAAGCACAATGAGCGCAAGAGTGACACATGGCAAAGCTTGAAGACATCGTAACCTATCTCGATGAACAGCTCAAAATCAGTGAACTACCCGACTATGCCGGTGCTCTCAACGGCCTGCAACTGCAAAGCAGAGGCCCAGTCAAGAAGGTCGCCTCTGCGGTAGATGCAGCCCTACCCGTCATTCGTGAAGCGGTGGAGATCGATTGTGACCTGCTCATCGTTCACCATGGCTTGTTCTGGGCAGGAGCACAAAAGATAGAGGGCCCCCTTTATGAGAAAATAAAACTGGCCATGGATGCGGAAATGGCGATCTATTCCTGCCATATTCCGCTCGATGTGCATTCGCAATTCGGAAATAACAGCCTACTGGCAAAGGCAATCGGCTTAAGTAATGGCATTGCCTTCCTTGAGTGGCAGGGAATCTGCACAGGCCTTCGCTTCAATGTGGAAATGCAGCGCACCAACCTGCTGGAAAAAATCAAGGAAGCGGTGGAGGGTCCTGTCCACCTTGCACCGGGTGGACCAGAAACAGTAAAACACATTGGTTTGGTGACCGGCGGTGCCGGCTCACAGGTTGCCGCCGCAGCTGCTGCAGGAATCGATACTTTCATCACAGGCGAAGGGCAACACCATACCTATACCCTAGCTGAGGAACTGGGAGTCAACCTCATCTATGCCGGTCATTACGCCACCGAAACGTTCGGCGTTAAGGCCATCGCAGATCACCTCGCTAAAAAATTTGTAACCAGCCACACTTTTATTCATCACCCCACCGGCTTGTAACGGCAATGCTCAAACTGCAAACGCCAAAACATCACTAATCCACTTCGGCAGGGAATGAAAAATCCAGCAATACTCAACAGTGATACCTTTCGTCTGGATCCGCTTACCGCGGCCAAAAAATTAATCGGCACTGAGCTGTGGTGTGGAAACTGCTCGGGAATCGTCGTTGAAACCGAAGCCTATGCCGCTGATGGAGACGAAGCCGCCCATACATTCTCACGTCCATCAGCACGCCAATTCGTCGCCGATAATGATGCCGGCAGCGCATATGTCTATCTCAATTACGGGATGTATTGGTTGGCAAATGTGCTGGTCAAAAGCAACGCCGGTGATGGGTTCATATTGCTGCGTGCGCTTGAGCCTATACATGGAATTTCCACCATGCAGAGACGGCGGAATCGAAGACATATTCGTGACTTATGCTCTGGCCCCGGCAAATTAACCATTGCCATGGGAATCAACGGTCAAGACCATGGGAATAGTTTCGTCGGTCGCAAAGCAAGATTCTACTTCCGTCAATCCACATCACCCGTTGAGGTTACTACCGACACACGAATAGGAATTACAAAGTCAGTTGACCTGCCATGGCGTTTTTTAAAGAAGGGAAGCCCGTTTGTCAGTGCACAAAAAAAGGGCGGATGATCCTCAGATCACCCGCCCTGAATTAGCCTTACAGCCTAAATGTATTTACTTCCCGCTGTCAATATAAGCACCAGGTGCAACTGCACCGGGAACAGCATCAGGTTCTGCATAAACGGGAGCTACTGCGTCCTTGGATTTACAGGCACCGAGAGTCAGGAAACCCGAAGCAGCGGCAATGAGTGAAAAGATGCGAAGCAATTTCATAGAGTATGTTTAATATGGTGTGGTTGGTCGTTGGTTATGCGGCAAGCTAGCGAACCCGGCACCTATTGCAAGTAGATGCTCGGTTACTCTACAATCCGAACCTTGTTGCCCACATCCACCATCCCGAACAGCCTCACGACATCCTCATTTCCCATTCGCACACAGCCAAAGCTGGCAGGCTGGCCAAGATCCTGCTCATGGTTTGTGCCATGAATATAGATATACCGTCCTCGGGTATTCGCATTGTGCTCCTCACATCCATGCAACCAAAGGATCCGGGTCATCACAAGATCCCCATCTACAACCTGCTTGAGATCATGAATCCCAATCGGTCTCCTTCCCTTGAAAATCGTCATCAGTTGCGCACCATCACCAATCTTCTCACCCACCTTAAAATCACCCAAAGGTGTCTTGTTGCTCCCTTCCCTGCTTCCAACACCGAATTTTGAAGTGGAAACCACAAAAGAAGCAAGCTGCCTGTTGCCTTGCAATACCTGCAAATGCTGATCAGAAATGGAAATCTCAATAAGAGTTTCCGCTTCATTTCTCTCTCCTGTTTGCATCGGCGTAACCACGGGGTAGAATCTCCGTCCCGCAAGCACTGCATACAACACCCAAACCAATGCCAGATAAACCAAATATAGCGATTGCCGGAATAACCGGGGCTGTAGGGCAGGAAATGGCCAGATGCCTTGAACAACGCAATTTTCCGATCGGAAACCTTAAACTGCTGGCCTCAGCCAGATCAGCAGGGAAGAAGATCCAATTCAGGGAGCAGGAGCTAACGGTGGAGGAACTCACTGACGATTCCTTTGGGAACACCGATATCGCCCTGTTCAGTGCTGGCGGCGACATATCCCGGAAATATGCCCCGCTCGCCGCAGAAGCCGGAGCCACCGTCATCGACAACTCCTCCGCCTTTCGTATGGATGATGGTGTCCCTCTTGTAGTACCCGAAATCAATCCCGATGATGCGGCATGCCACAAGGGCATCATTGCCAATCCAAACTGCACAACGATTGTCACGCTGATGGGACTCAATCCACTGCATCGGGAGTGGCATGCCGACAAGATCATCGCGTCAAGCTATCAGGCTGTCTCGGGCAGCGGCGCAGCCGGGATCCTTGAACTCCAGACACAGGTAAAAGCACTGACCGAGGGGCATCCTGTGCAGACAAGTGTGTATCCTCACCAAATTGCCTTTAACGTGATCCCACAGGTCGATGTCTTTTTGGAAAACGGATATACCAAAGAGGAAATGAAAATGGAAAACGAAAGCCGAAAGATCCTCGATAACAAAGAGCTTTGCGCCTCTGTAACCTGTGTGCGCGTGCCTGTCTACCGCTCACACTCTGTTTCAGTAACTGCCCAATTTCGCGAAAAACCGGATGTGGAAAAGGCACGTGCACTCATTGATGCCGCACCGGGTGTTGAGGTTTGCGATAACCCTTCTGAAGGATTGTTTCCGACACCTCTTGACACAACGGAGAAAGATAACTGCTTGGTAGGGCGTATCCGTCAGGATATTGTGCTAGAAAACGCGCTGACATTCTGGGTGGTAGGAGACCAAGTCCGCAAAGGAGCTGCGCTAAATGCAGTACAGATTGCAGAACTTTTAATCTGATCGCCGTGAACCCTGCCAAGGAATTTAAAGCTTACACCGCCTCACAACAAAAGCGGATCAATGCGGCACTGCGTAGTTTCCTTCCACGCGCATCATGCCGCCCGAAGACACTTCATGAGTCAATGCGCTACAGTGTGTCTGCGGGAGGCAAACGATTGCGTCCTATCCTTTGTCTGGCAGCTGCTGAAGCCTGCGGCAGCAATGAAAACCTTGCAATGCCCGCGGCCTGTGCTGTGGAATTTGTCCATACCTACTCCCTAATTCATGACGATCTGCCTTGCATGGATGATGATGACTTGCGACGTGGCAAACCAACCAATCACAAAGTCTATGGAGAAGCTGTCGCAGTGCTAGCCGGAGACGCACTGCTCACCCTTGCCTTTGAAGTGATTAGCCAGAGTAAGCCGGCCGGCAAATACACCGCAGCAGAAATGGTGCAGGAACTAGCGCTTACAGCGGGGAGCAGACACCTTGTTGGGGGTCAGGTCATGGATATGGAAGGAGAAGGTG
>Ga0115011_10003665_pt1 | contig 10444 bp, 9 predicted proteins | sample TroAtlMetagenome_2_FD_88705 | JGI IMG/M metagenome (GOLD analysis project Ga0115011, IMG submission 88705) | Marine eukaryotic phytoplankton communities from Atlantic Ocean - Tropical Atlantic ANT8 Metagenome | ecosystem: Environmental > Aquatic > Marine > Oceanic | place: Tropical Atlantic... | reverse complement strand
GGTGTGGAGATGGAGGCTCTGACAGCTTGCTCTGTTGCTGCACTGACTGTATACGACATGTGTAAATCTATGGATAAGTCAATAACCATTGAAGAAGTCAAATTATTAGAAAAAACTGGCGGCAAGTCCGGCGACTGGCATAGAACTGAGAAGTAGCACTTTTCGCGCTTTAAGTAGCACTTTTCGCGCTTAAAGCGCGAAAGTATCCCTGTATTACTAATGCTTGCATACTATTATCTTTTTATTGCGGAAAATTTAAAGGTGGAAAAAGTATGTTGATACTTCTTGGTCTGGGAGCATTGTGGGCAGCTGTTCTGCTACCACCACTGATAAGAAATCAGATTTCTACAAGGTCTTCTGCTTCAGGAGTCGCAAATCATCTTGATGTTTATCGTGTTTCAGCAATGAAAGGCTATGGCATTTCATTGCCACAAAGTGCTTTAGGAGCAAAAAGAAGACGCAGAGATGTATCTATTGCTTTAAGTGGTATAGCAGTTTTCACTTTTCTAGCTTCTATAGCAGTGGGTGGGGTATTCGTATGGACCCTTCATTTTGTTGTGGATTTAGCCTTACTCGGTTATGTGGCTCTCATCACACAGCGACGCGATATAGAGACAGATGGAACTTCTGTAGTGCTCACACATTCCTTTATTGCTAGATCAATGGAAGAAGAGTACGACTACCCCGAAGCTATATAAGAGAATTTTTACATTCAATAAAGCTTCTTAGATACGCTTCACTCATATCAGGGGGTGTAGCTCAGTTGGCTAGAGCGCTACGTTCGCAACGTAGAGGCCGTGGGTTCGATTCCCATCATCTCCACGAAAGTCCTTTTTTTGTTATTTTGCTGAAAGGTCTCAATAACATGAGACATGTACAGATTATGAAGATTAAGGGTCGATATAAAATAGTGTTAGATAATTCATCAAACCTTTCTAGAGGAAGTCTTAATGTCTCGTAATTCGATTTGTTTACTTTTTGTAGTTTTATTTATTGCTAGTTCTTGCAGTAATAGTATTGATTCCGTCGGGTCGCGCACGGTCGTTGTTTTGACTCCTGATGAAGTTGGGGAAATCGTCCTTCCCCCAGGCGCTTTTGAACAAGAAGTTCTTGTAACACTGCCACCCAGCACTACAAATATTCCTACATCAACCGAAGTGCCTATAGCAAAAATTGAAAAAACATTAAATGAAGCGCAAGAAATTTCCGATGAGAATCTAGGTTCCTTAGAAGAGGAAAATTCAACGACGACTACGGTTGGGCAGACCTCAGATGCAAATACAACGACAACAACGACAACAACGAGCACTACTACGACCACTACAGAACCCCCTAAGGTCACGATTCCCATAGCTGAAGAAGAACAAGATGCAGGTGTCAAACTGATGGACACTTTAGATGACTTCAATTCTTGTTTATCTTCCGAAGGATATGAGTTTATTGGATTGCCAAATCAAGAAGCAGGACCTGAAGACCCAGCTAACAACCCTGAGTATCTGCAGGCTTTAGTGCTTTGCAACAGTCGAACAAACATAGCCAGCACTTTTCAGGAATTTCAGGAATCGCGAAATGAAATGACACCGGATGAGATAAAAGAACAAAATGAACAAACAATAGCTCTAGGTGAGTGTCTTAATAGAAAAGGGTGGAACGTGGGGAATCTGTCTCCAGATGAAAATGGACTACTGAATCCAAGTCAATTCGAGAGTCCAGATGGTTCGATTAACACCGATGACATTCGTTCATGTGCGTCTGATCTCTCTTTGGAAAGTGATTAATTTTGAAAAATACTAAGAAAAAAGAATTTTCCGACAAGAAATTCGATGGTGGCAGAACATCTAAAGGAGAGAAATGTTGAAGCGGGTACTTGTAATTCTAATTTTTGTTCTTCTCGGAGCGGGAGCAACAGTCGCTATTTTAGTTTCTTCAGAGGATAAGGAAGTTAGCAACTCTAATGTAGATCGTCTTATCGCTGAAAAGGTAAGAGTTCGCACTCTGTCCGAAGAAATAACAATAGGTGGCGAAATGCGGAGGGAGGAACTGCAATCCATAAACGCAGTTTCAGCAGGTCGTTTAACTGCACTTAATTTAGAAGAAGGAGACATGGTTGATGCTTCCACTACGCTTTTTGAATTGGATGGCAGACCATCTGTGGCAGTAAATGGAGATTTCTCTTTCTACCGAGAATTGAATGTCGGGTCTCAAGGTCCTGATGTTGAGCAACTGGAAACCATTCTCGAAATGTCTGGATATGAAGTCGGAATCGTAGATCAGTTTTATACAGAGGAAACTCGAAATGGATTAGCAAACTGGCAAGATGATTTTGGTTTTAAGGGTGGAATAACTGAAGTTGATGAAATGGTGAATTTTTCTTTAGTTTCAAATCCGTATGGTTACAGATTAGGAGCTGTTAACACGGTTGGAGTAACAATTGGTTCGCCTCTCAGTGAAGAAATGAACAACCTTACAGAACGGCAGGGTACTGCTATCTCCGAGACTCAGAAAACACCGACTGTGTCAATTTCGGCCACCCCCTCAGTTGTATTAGAAGGTGGAAAAGTCATAGTTACGATAACTTCTGATCCCGCACCGAAAGAAGATATAGAAATCAATATCGATATTTCAGGTGATGTCACAGAGGAGAAAGATTTTGAATTAGCTGAGAAGAAGTTTTTGATACTAGCTGGCTCAGAAAGTGTTGAGTTCGAGATCGATATTTTGACAGACGATGAATTGGAAGCCAACGAAGATCTAAAAATATCGATTCTCGGAGGGTTTGAAAATGAAGAAAACATTGCTCCACAGGATTTAAAAATTTATGATTTACAGGCTGAGATCGAAGAGTTAGATGAAAGATACTCTGAGCTTGCTGATTCAGAAAAGATTCTGACTGACTTCGAACAGGAGCTTATAGATGAGCAGATAATTTCAGGGACACAGGCGTGGGAGTACGAATTTTCGCCATCTGAAGCAGAGAACTTGATGAATCTAAAAGATGCCTATGACGATGCTGAACGGGACTACCGCAATGGAAGCATTACTGCTGCAAGTAAAGCAAAAACATTGGAAAGCTATGAAGATGCTTTAGAGAAAGCGCAAGAAGAACGAACGGAGATTGAACAGGAAGAATTTGACCGATTAGCTCCTTTACTAAAATCTAAAACCGAGGAACTAAGAATAGCGAAAGCATCACGATGGATTTTGGCTGACTCCGACACTGCAAATGTTGTTATAGATGACCCTGAGGCTCCAGATATGCCCGTCTTGGTTATTTCATCTTCAAGCGATTATGCAACTGAACCAGGAACAGCCGTATTTCATGTAGAAACTACAGCTGAATTAGCGGAAGAACTGACTGTCTTTTTTGAACTAGTAGGCGAGGTTGAACCTGGCGAGGACTACATAATTCCGAGCGGTGACGTAACCATGCCAAAGGGCAGTAGAAAAACTTCCATATCAATACAGATTAGAGATGATGACCTCGTTGAAAGAGATGAAAGCTTAACTGTTCGTCTTTTAGAATCTGATGATTCAGAATATCAGTTGAGTAGTCAAATAGAAGCCACAATGCTAGTCCAGTCACCTGACTTGCCTGAGCTAAGCATCACAGGAGGTGGAACTATTCTTGAAGGTGAGACATCGGTTATAACAGTCAAAGCAGATCAACCCGTGACTGTTGATACATCTATAAATTACTCTGTCTCGGGTACCGCTCAACAAGGAATTGATTATGCGGTTTTGGAAGGTTCTGCTCTCATGAAAGCAGGAGAGATATCAGTTGAGATACCAATACGTTCTCTTCGCGACGACGTTTTCTTCATGCCAGGAGACATGATTGTAGCTGATTGGCCTGCAAGAGTTGGCGGTATAAATTTCGGAAAAGAAGACCTCATCTCATCAGGTGTAGAAATCCTTTCTCTTACTGAACCGGCTTTTAAATTGGCACTATTCGCAAGCCCAACAGATCGAGCAAAATTAGAGGTAGGTCAGAAAGTAACAATAGAAATAGATGCAGGCGATCAAGAATCGGACGGTATCATTTCGCAACTTGACGATGCAGTCACAAAAAATGGAGCAAGTGAACTTTATGAAGGAGAAGTTGAAGCTTTAAATGACTTAGTTGCTGTCGAAGGCGCCGCAGTAGCCATAGATGTGGTTGTGGCCGAAGTTGTAGATGCAGTCGTTGTTCCAATCGCTGCAGTTCTGACAGAGGACTCTTCAGAGAAAGTTAGGGTCGTCACTAGAGATGGAACTATTGAAAGACGTGTTGTGCAAACTGGCATGTTGGATGGCGCTTGGGTGGAAATAATTGCAGGAGTTTCACCAGAAGAGTTTGTGATAATAGAAATTGATCGCTCTTAAGAAGGTGTTTCTTGATGGCTGAGAGCTTACTTTCTCTGGAATCAGTATCTCGTATCTACGGAACAGGTATCGAGGTGTATGCCTTGGACGAAGTGTCTTTAGATATTTTTTCAAGTGATTTCATGTCAATCGTGGGACCCTCTGGATCTGGTAAATCAACCATGTTAGGACTATTAGGACTCTTAGACCTTCCAACGATAGGAAATGTCAAAGTCAAAGGTGTAGATGCAACAAGTATGAATGATTTCGAACGTTCACGTTTACGCGGGGACGCAATAGGTTTCGTGTTCCAACAGTTTCATCTGATTCCGCATTTAAGTGCTTTAGGTAATGTAGAAACAGCTCTTTTGTATCGTGGCTTATCTCCGAAAGAACGTAAAAAGAAGGCAGCTGAATCTCTGGAAAAAGTTGGGCTCGAGGGTAGAGAAGGTCACAGGCCAGTTCAATTATCAGGTGGAGAGCAACAAAGAGTTGCAATTGCAAGAGCTATTGTTACCGACCCTTTAGTGGTGCTCGCAGATGAACCTACTGGGGCGCTTGATTCGGAAAACGCCGAAAAAATTATGAAAATTTTTGCAGATTTAAAATCACCAGAAAGAGCTGTCTGTCTAGTAACTCATGATATGGAAATAGCTGATTCTACAGAGAGAAAGATTTCCATGAAGGACGGAAAGATTGTTCAAGACCTGATCCAAGGTGAGAGAAAGTGAAACGTTTTTTCGACTTGGTGAGAGTAGCGATTGCTGGGCTTACAGCTCGAAAAGTCAGGACTTTACTTATATTGCTAGGTCCAATTTTAGGAGTAGGTGCGATTGTTTCAGCTATAGGAATCAATGAAAGTTCAAAGGGCTATTTGAAGGCTCAACTTCAAGAGTTGGGGACGGATTTGATAGTAGCTAACGCTCAGGATTCGTTGGGTGGTTTCGGCCAAACACCTCGTATACCTGCGAGTGCCACTGATAGAGTTTCGCGGTTGCCCGATGTCACATCTGTTACAGGCACATATCAGATATCAAATGTAGTGACTTTACCTTTCGACGATGCGGAAGATTATTACAGGGCTTTTCCGGTTCCAGTGATTGCTACCGATTTGAATCTTCCAGCAACCATGGAAGTGCCAATGGTAAGCGGAAGATTTATTAATCAATTCGACTATGACCGTTCTGCTCAAGTCGCTGCAATTGGGAGAGACTTAGCTGATGAATACGGGTACATGCGAGGAGAGCAACGAACGATCTCTTTGAATGGAATTGATTACGGTGTGGTAGGTGTACTCGATTGGGTTTTACTTGAGCCCTCGATGGACTCTGCAGTTTTTATACCTTTTTCAACAGCAGAAGAAGATTGGGAAATAGAAAGTCAAGATCCAACTCGGTTGTATATTCGTGCTCCTACTAATACTCAATTAGTAGCAGAGGAAATCCCTACTGTGGTTAGTTTGGGAGGTCCTGATGGGGCGCGGACTAGCGTTCCAACAGATCTTCTTGATGCCGAATCTCAAGTAGATGAGAGTTTGAACAATTTGACAAAATTGATGGGTGGTTTGGCTTTAATAGTTGGAGGCGTGGGCATAGCAAACGTAATGTCTATCTCCGTTATCCAACGCTCCTCTGAGATCGGTATACGCCGTGCTCTAGGTCATACACGTACGACAATAGCGATGCAGTTCCTTTTTGAAGCTCTGGTCGTGGGTATTTTAGGTGGTATTTTTGGTGCCCTTGCTGGAGCAGGTGTTGTTTGGTTTACCTCATGGTCTCGTGATTATGTGATGGTTCTTTCTTTGCCTTCGTTGGTGGGTTGGAGTTTGGTTTCAGTAGCAGTGGCTGTCGCATCTGGTCTTTATCCGTCAATGAAAGCAGCACGTCTTGAACCTTTGGAAACACTTCGCCTTGGTTAACACATTTTGGATCTAATATTTCTTATATGACTATTGATCTTTCCGAGTATGGGGCCGATGAAAAGCTTTTAGCTGATTCTGGTGAACTAGGAAGAATTATTCGAGTTGATCGCGGTGAATGCGATGTGATCTCTGAAAAGGGAATAGTTAGAGCTGTATCAGATTCAACAAGGTCTCAGAAGGAAGTAGCGCCCGTGACGGGTGATTGGGTCAAATTGATAAGTAATCCAGAAATTGGAACTGTTATTGACGAGGTCCTACCAAGAAAGAATAAGTTATCTCGCCGCGACCCATCAGATGAGAGAGTCGAACAAGTTCTAGTTTCCAATTTAGATCTAGTGGTAATAGTTCACGGTATAGATCGCCCTCTTCCACCCGGTCGGATTGAAAGGCTTTTGACTTTAGCTTGGGAAAGCCAGAGTGAAGTTGTCGTTGTCTTGACGAAAGTTAAAGAAAAAGATGAGCTTCTGAAGGAAACAACTAGAACAATTCAAGCCATAGCCCCAGAGATTGCAATCATCGCTGTTGATTCAGCCAATAAAGCTGATTCTGGATTAACAAAAATAAGAGAAATGGTTAAACACGGTTGTACAGCCGCATTGATTGGAGAGTCTGGTGCCGGAAAGTCGTCCCTTGTAAATGCTTTGCTTGGTGGTGAAGTTTTTGAAACAGGAGAAGTTAGAACAGGTGACAGAAGAGGGAGGCATACAACTGTTACAAGAGAAATGATTCTATGCCCTGATGGGGGCCTACTCGTTGACACCCCGGGGTTGCGTTCTATCGGCATTTGGGACGCAAAAAAATCTTTAGAAAAAGTTTTTGCTGACTTAGAAAAACGTTCCAATGACTGTCGGTTTAGCGATTGCATTCACGAGAGTGAACCGGATTGTGCCGTAAATGAAGACGTTTCACTGGGAGTGTTGGACGAAAGAAGACTGATTAGATATCGGGCTCTTTTGAAAGAATTGTCGGAGCAACAGGAGAAAACAGCAAAACGCAAGAACAGATAAAAAGTTTTAAGCGCTGTCTGTTGAGAGGGATTTCCTTAAGGAAAGACGGTCAATTTTAAAACCATTTTTCAGAGGCAGTTCATCAATGATGTTTATTTCTTCCGGAAGCTTGTACTTAGCGAGCTTCCCTTTTCCGAATTCAACCAAGTCTTCTAGAGTCAGGTCTTCTTCAGGTTGTGCAGGTACAACAAAAGCAACTCCTATTTCTCCCAAAGTGCGATGAGGCTTAGGTATCAATACCATTTGTTCAATCTTAGGGTGAGTGCTTAAAACCGATTCGACTTCCTGAGGATGGACGTTGTAGCCGCCTCTTATAAACATTTCGTTAGTTCTGCCAGCAAGTCTAAATAGACCCTGGTCGTCTTTTCTTGCCAAATCTTCTGTTTTTAACCACCCGTCAACTAAAAACTTTTTAGTGTTTTCCGAATCATGCCAGTATGAATCCATAGAACTGGGAGTTTTAAGAAAGAGTTCTCCAACCTCACCAGCTTCAGCAGGGCGCCCTTCCTCATCGAGTATTTTTGCTTCTACTCCTAATCTCGGTTTTCCGATGGTGTAAAGAGACTCTTCGAGTTTGGCTTCGAGAGAAGTAGCCAGTCCTATTCCGCCAGATTCGGTTGATGAGTAACGGATCGAATAAGGGGCATTGAATTTCTCTTTGGCCCTTATTACCAATGAAGGCGGAGATGGCCCTCCACCAGCAACTATCGCTTTAACACAATCGAGATCGTAATTTTCAAAGTTCTCTACTTTTAGAAGTAGAGCAATTTGTGCCGATACACCTGCAACGGCTGATATCTTATGTGCTTCGATTAGCTCTAATACCCTTTGAGCATTCCATCGATCAAGAAGATGAAGGGTCACTCCTTTAGACAGCTGCCAAGGCAGTTTTGTCATACTGCCCACATGCGCAAACGCAGTACTAGGAATCAGGTGACCACCAGAACCCCAAATACCCTCCGTGTCCATTTTTTCTATTGCTAGAAGTTCTTTATTCGTAAAGAGGGCTCCTTTAGGGGTGCCAGTCGAGCCAGATGTAAAACACACACAGACAGGGCGATCAAGATTTTCTACAAGTTTTTCTGGCGAGAAGGAAATGTCACGAAGCTCCGACAGTAGCTTTTCTCTACTTTCTGCAAGTTCTATAACTTCAACGTAAGAATCTGAGGGAATTCCATCTAAAAGTTCAGTAGTCGAAATAACAAGGTCTGGTTCTGTGATTTCAAAAATTGATTTTCTTTCGAGAGCTTGAAGACGTGGATTTACACCAGCTGTTATTACGCCAATTTTTGATGCAGCAACGTAGACGATTAGATATTCAACGCTGGTTGGAAGAGATAGCAGGATTAGCGAGCCTTCTTTTAAACCTCTTTTGAGTAAAGCGCCTGACACTTCGTCAGAAATAATGTCCAGATCTTTGTAGGAAAGAGAAAAGCCGTTTTCGCAGTCAACTGCGATTTTGTTTTCGAAAATTGAGGCAGCGGTTTTTACTATTTCTGGAAGCATTAAGAGAAATGTTACTCCTTAGAGGGGGCTGTGATTTGATTAGATTATCTTTTTCCGCCACCGAGAATGATTTTTGTGAAATTTTTTATCCTACGTGAGGAGCCAGCATTATTTGCCCCGTAGCATTGCACTTTGAGAAGGTTGTCCAGCTGAGCCTTCGAAAATTTTCAGGAGGAAGACAGTAGATGGCTCGCACTAATGCAATTGACAGGTTTATCGGTGAAGCTGAGGCTTCAGGTTTAGAAGTAGAAGTGCAGCGTTACCCGGATGGCACAAGAACAGCCGCCGATGCGGCTGCGGCAGTCGGTTGCAAAATAGACCAGATTGTCAAGTCCTTGGTTTTCATGGCTGATGTCCGACCGATACTCATCCTTTGCTCTGGAGCGCGCAGAGTTGACGAGGAGAAACTAGCTGAATATATAGGAACTGAAATAAGAATTGCAGGAGCTAGTGAGGTGCGTGCAGCTACGGGTTATGCGATTGGAGGCACACCACCATTGGGGCATACCGTTCCACTTAAGACTGTAGTGGATCCACATCTAATGGAATTCGAAGAAATTTGGGCTGCTGCAGGAACACCCGACTCTGTTTTTCCTATAAAACCAAAAGAACTTGTAAAAGCTACCAGTGGTGCTGTAGTCGCAGTTACCCGCTGAAGAAAAGAGTGAAAATGTCCGGAAGCTGTGATGGTCAAGTAGTGATCGTAACAGGAGCTGGTAGAGGGCTAGGCCGAGCGCACGCATTAGCTCTTGCTTCAGAAGGAGCTTGTGTCCTAGTTAACGACTTAGGAGTTTCACGCGAGGGTGAAGGTAAGGAAGATTCTCCAGCGGATCAGGTGGTGCGCGAAATTTTGGAAATGGGCGGAAAAGCTGAAGCTAATTCAGCTGATGTGGCTGATTGGGAAGAGTCTCACAATATGGTTTCCCACGCTATTCAAAAATGGGGGAGACTCGATGCTTTAGTTTGCAACGCAGGTTTTCTAAGAGATCGAATGCTGATTGGCATGGATGAAGAGGATTGGGATTCTGTGATAAGAGTTCACCTTAAAGGCCATTTAGCACCTGCCCGTCATGCAGCGATCCATTGGAGAAATCTAGCGAAGGAAGGGAAAGATCCCGAAGGGCGAATTGTGATGACTTCTTCGGGGGCTGGCCTCATGGGAAGCGTAGGTCAAGGCAACTACGCAACAGCTAAAGCCGGGATAGCACTATTGGTGGTTCAAGCCTCAGCAGAGTGGGGACAATATGGAGTGAAAGTAAATGGAATAGCACCAGACGCGAGAACACGCATGACAGAGGGGGTTTTTTATGATTCAGAAATCCCCGAAGGCTGGGACGAGAAGGACCCTGCAAATGTTTCACCGCTTGTGGTTTGGCTATCAAGTAAGGGATGCAATGTCACAGGAAAAATGTTTGAAATCTCAGGTGGAAAAATAAACCTATGTGATGGTTGGAGGCATGGCCCTTCAGAAGAGGTAAAAGGAAGAAAGTTTGAAGTTAGTGAAATAGGTGAAACAGTAGACAGATTAATGGAAAAAATTCCCTCGCCAGAGCCGGTTTATGGTTCACGTTAGAATCACGTAAATGTTGTTTTGTTTGTTTGAAAGTGGACAAACTGATTAATGCATAGCATATTTGTATTACTAACCCTTTTGGAGAAAACATGAAAT
>Ga0115011_10003663_pt1 | contig 10451 bp, 9 predicted proteins | sample TroAtlMetagenome_2_FD_88705 | JGI IMG/M metagenome (GOLD analysis project Ga0115011, IMG submission 88705) | Marine eukaryotic phytoplankton communities from Atlantic Ocean - Tropical Atlantic ANT8 Metagenome | ecosystem: Environmental > Aquatic > Marine > Oceanic | place: Tropical Atlantic... | reverse complement strand
GTATGCATCGTTTATCCAGTAGCCGATGCGCTGTAGATGGGCGTCTCCACATTCGCGGGGTCGACCAGTGTGACGGGGGCCTGTACTTCCAGGCATTCATTCATGGCAGCATGGACCAGCGCCCGTAGTCGTTTAGCGCGTTCGACTTCGTCTCCGGTGCCGGCAGCGCTCGGGAAAATGGGGGCCAAAACGGTGACCGAGCATTCTTGTTCCCGGTTGATGTCTAGGTCTTTGGCGCCGGGCTCCATCAACTCGTGGGTCCCTCGAATCACCAGTGGGATGACCGGCTTGTCTTCGCGAATGGCGGCCAAAAATGCACCCAACCGGAAGGGTTTGAGGTGTCCATCGCGGCTCCGCGTTCCTTCGGGAAAGAACAAGACGCTGGCCCCGTTGTTCATCACCCCGTGGATTTGCTCGCGGATACTCTTGTTTCGGGTGGTGGCATCTTGCCCGCGATGGACCCGAATATGTCCGGCGGAACTCAGGTACCATCCACTGAAAGGCACCTTGAACAACTCTGATTTGGCCAACCACCGAAAATCACGGCGAAGAAAACTACCCAAAACCAAGATGTCGAGCGAACTCAGGTGGTTGGCGACCAAAATGCCTTGCGGGGCATCTTCGAGATGCGCTTGTCCGAGCAATTGGCGACGAACATGGAGTGCGTCACAGCAGCCTTCGCACCACAGATGCATCATCCAATTCGCAAATCGTCGACAGGGCGGAATCCACCCGACCGCGGTCCCAGCCGTGCCGTAGAAGACGGCCCGTGTTGCGACATGTCCCCAATTGCGTGCAGCGCGAAAGTAATTCATGGTCTCACTCGGTGTTCGGAGCGCCTATATCCGCTCGCGACAAAGAAAACAACGTCTCGGGCGCTAAACTATTTTCTAACGGGATGGCCAACACCGGGTGCTCCCCGCCATAGAAGAGAAGACTCTATGTCGCCGCTGTCTCCCCCAGCGACGGCAAGAAACCTTAGCGAAAACCACTCGAGGTGGCGACGAAATCGACTCCGGTGCACATCGGGAAGCCTCGCCGTTGTCGTAGTTGTTGACCCGGCAGCGGCCTAGATTGAAGGTGAACGACGTGGAGCGTTTAGGCCCATATCGAATTCTCCGGACCATCGCCATGGGGGGTATGGGCGAGGTGTTTCTTGCGGCCCTGGAGCGGACCGGTGGGTTCGAGAAACAGGTGGCTCTCAAATGCGTTTTGCCCGGCCTCATGTCCGATCCGCGCTTTGTAGAACTATTCGAGAAAGAAGCGCGTCTCGCGGCCGCCCTCACCCACAGAAATATCGTTCAGATCTTCGATTTCGGCCAGGACCAAGGGCGATCATGGTTGGCCATGGAGTATGTCCGAGGCGTTGATCTCAAGGCCGTGATGGATCTGACGGAGGGGCCGCTCCCATTGGGACTCGTCGTCGAAATCGGAGCGGCATGTGCTCGTGGGCTGGATTATGCCCACCGAGCGCGTGATGCCCGTGGGAAACGACTGGCGGTCATTCACCGCGATGTCTCTCCACAAAATGTTCTCTTGTCCTTCGAAGGTGACGTAAAGCTGGCAGACTTCGGTCTTGCCCAGGCCGCCGCGTTGGGGGCCGAAGAGAATCGCGCGCTCCAGGGCAAGATCGCATACATGAGCCCGGAACAGGCGGGCGGTGAAATCCTCGATGGTCGTACGGACCAATTCTCTCTCGGGACCATCCTCTTTGAGATGCTCACCGGCCATCGCGCCTTTTTCGGCAATGATGGCCCTCAGGCGATCTTAGAGCGGGTGAGTGAGGGGAAGCCGCAGGTTTCTTTGGAGGTCGCTGCGCCATCGCTTCATCCTGCGCTTGCCGACGTCATTCATCGGTCCATGGCACCTGACCGACGACATCGATTCGAAGATGCCGGTCAGTTTGGAGATGCCCTGACTCGAGCAGCAGCTGTAGCCGGCATCCCCTTGGGAGTGCCCCCGCTGGGGAGTTGGTTGCGGACGTTGTTTCCCAATCGTGAGATGGCGGCTGTCGCAAAAGGGGTAGACCCCATGGAAGCGACAGCCATCGCATCCAACCCCAGCGCAAACGAGAGCACGCTGGTCGCCGAGACGCCCATTTCGGGTCCGGAGTCCTCCGTTTCTGGCATCGAACACACCGCCGCAGCAGTCGACCCCATCAGTGATTCGGTTACGCCCCATCAAGTCTCGGAGACATCGGTCACAGATGTGCGCCCGACCCCCTCACCCGAGACTTTCGTCCCGTCAGAAACGGTCGTTGAAACCGAGTCGGGCGGTGGGACGCGGCGAGCCTGGATGCTTGTGAGTCTCGCCGCGTTGGTGGGGGCATTGGTCATTTGGGTTCAGCGAACGCCGGATTTGGTCTTCTCCCCCGATGCCGGCCTCATTATCGATGCAGGTTTGGCCGTAGACGTCGGACGGGTGGAGGACGCACATCCGCCAGATGTCCAGTCGGCTGTGGACGGTTCGACCCTCTTGGACACGTCGGTGGGCGAGGGAGTCGATGCCGAACGGTCGGCCATTCGACCCCGGCTCGATGCACGAGTCACACCGACTCGGCGGCACGTTCGGCGGCGAGACCCGGCGAAGGCTGTGCGTCAGGATGCAGCGGTCGTGAGTGCGCCGCCCCCCAGAAAACCCATCGTCGACGCGTCTGTGCCGCCCATTGCAGATGCTGGACCACGCAAGCCGCCCCCGGTCTTGGGGCCCAGAATTCGCGCCAATGCCGAGCGCGGGACTGTTCGGGTGAACGGCGTCGTCACGGGTCGAACCTGGGTGCCGATTGCCGGGCGCGGCCTTCTCGTCGATGCGCAGGGCCCCGGCGGTCCGCGTGTTCGAACACGGGTGACCGAGCGTGGTGGCCGATTCGTGTCGACCATCACCGCCAAGCCTTTTGGTCAGATTTTCCTCAACGAACGGCCAATGGGGGAATCACCCAAAGCGGGGATTCCCCTCAAGGCGGGTCGATCGACGATCTCGGTGCGGACGGTCGATGGCCACGAAACACGGCTCATCATCGAGCTGGCCCATTGATAGGGGGGCTTTACGGTGTCAACCTCGCTTGACAGCGTCTCGTTCTCTCGGGACGGTGATAAAAGGGCACGGGGTCGCCATCATCAGCGATGTCGGCGTAGGGCAATCTTTGGCCCATCCATTGCATCGTTCTTGGATGGTCAAAATGTACGAGGAGTCCGTTGCGTGGGCCGAAGAGGTCTCATTCTAACCCTGTTCTTCGTGTTCATGGGCTGTGAATTCGACGAGCGACCGACCCCGCCGCTGCGGGTGAACCCACCCAGTGGAAATGGGACCGTGGGTGTGGACGGGGGCGTAGAACGCACTCTATTTCGGCCATTGGGTACCTTGCAGTACGGCGACGAGACGAGCGCGTTGGTTCAGCCCGACACCCTTCTCGGATACGTCTTTCACGGCACAGCGGGTGATGTGCCGACCCTCGATTTGTCCCTCGCGGGCAACGACGTTGTCTCTTTGGCGGTCTATGGGCCCCAGTCGTCCACCGGTCGCTGGGGAGATGCCATCGCCTCGGCTCATGATGCCGCTCGAGTTCTCCTGACAATGGATGCATTGCCCGGAGACGGGGCGTATTTCGTTCTAATTCGCACGTTGGAGGGGGCTGGCTCGAACTATGTGCTGAGCCTCAGCTGCGAAGGCTGCGGTGAATCTGCGTGTGCCGAACTCGAACCCTGCGACCTGTATTGCCCCGATGGTCGCCAAGAGTCCGAAGACTGTCTTCTCTGCGAGTGTGTCACCACCGACCTCTGCGCGGGAGATGACGAATGTGGAGATGCGCAGGCATGTGTCCGCGGCCGCTGCGTAGATGCAGTGGCAGCGTGCATTCGCGCGCAGTGCGATGAGCGACGAATGGACGTCTGTGGAGCCGACGGGACGGTTTATAACAATGCATGCTGGGCACAGTGTCATGGCGTTGAATTTACGCCCGGACCCTGTGCCTGCGGCGGCGATGATGACTGTCCCAACGGTCACCTCTGTCGAGAGCGACGTTGTGTACCGCCCGATTGTAGTCACTGTGCAGGGACCGTGGAGCCCGTATGTGGCGAGCGCGGTCGTTACCAGAATGGATGTTTTCTAGACTGCGCTGGGGACACATTGGTGCACCGTGGAGTGTGTGTCAGAGACCGCTGCGAGGGTGACGAGGCGTGCGACGACAGCCAACATTGTCGCCCGTATCGAGATCGCGATGTCCCCGGTAATAGCCAGGCCTGCGCGCGGGACGCAGAGGGGGACGACTGCATTCGACACTGCATAGATCGCCCCGAGTTACCCGCCACGTGTGGGTCGGAAAGACCGTGCGGAAATGTTCTCGAAGAGTGCTTTCCCGTAGGACCCGAAGCCGGCGTTTGCGTCCGGACCTGTCGGTTGGGGAGCATGGGTCGGGGGAATTGTCCGGGCCGTACGCACTGTGCTGCCGTTCAATGGTCCGCACAAGAAGAAGGGCGAGGTGTTTGCCTGCCCCAGTGTGCAGCTTGCCGACGCATTGATGCTTTTAGGTGCTTGCCGGATCTGCGTGGTGTCGAGGTGTGTCAGTCTTGTAATTGCGATGTGCTGCCCGAGGATCCGGTATGTGCGGGTGAGACTCGATATCGAAACGCGTGCGAAGCCCTCTGTGACGGGCAGCCTCGGGTCAGTCGATGTCCCAGCGTCATGCCCCAGCCACCGGGGTCCGAGTGTGACTGTCCGACCGAATGGGCCCCACTCTGCGTCGATGGACAGGTCTTCGCCAACCCATGTGAAGCGCGCTGCGTTCAAGACCAGCAAATGGTGGGTCGGTTTAGTCAGTGTTTGGAACCCCCGAATGTCCGGGAAGTACTGCGCTGCACTGGAGACGACCAATGCCAAACCCGAATTTGCGGGGGGCAATTGTGCGGCACACGTGCAGTCGAGAATTGTGATGTTCGTCTCTCCCCCATGGCGGCCTGCATCAGCGAAAATGCCGCCTGCGGATGCAATGGAGGCGTCTGCGGCTTTAGACTCACCGAAGAAACGGCGCAATGCGGGGAACCGGATGCTGTGGGAAACCGGCCTCAACGTCCTTGAGGGCGCAGTGGAGACTACGGGCTGCCCGGTGGGGCCAAAATGAAGACGCGACTTCCGTGTTGTCCCGACCATGGCACGACTTTCCCGGTCAGATTCCCAGAGATTGGCTGAATTGATCGGGGCGCCGCGGCAAAACGCGCCAAGAGTCTGTCTACCCCTTGGGGGTCGTCCTCGTCGGACTCGATGTAAACGCGCTCCCATGGACTGTCCGTTGTCCGCAGTTCGAGGTGCAGTCGAGGTTGCCCGGCCAGACAGCCCGGCGGATTGTAGCGAATCTCGTAGAGGCCTTCGCCTTCGGGGAGAACGCGGGTATCTGGGGCGATTTGGCGAGGGGCCGCGCACCCGAAAAAAAGAGAGACGGCAAGCAGATAGATGCATCGCATGGGGGGCAGTATAGGGCCTTGTCTATTTTTGTGGCAGTGGAGTTCGATCTCCATGGGCCTTTCCGCTATAGTCCGCGACCGTGAAGACCCCGGCGCGTTAGCGCCCGAGTCGAGACGGCCACTCTCATGGCAGAGGGCTGTACTCGAAAGTGTGGTGTCGACCGTACCAATGAACCTAATTGCCTGGAGCCGGAGGGCCCGGGACGAGAGGGCGAGATGAAAAGAATCAGCACCAGACAACTCCAAAAATGGGCCCGTGAAGATCGTAAGATCGTGATGGTGACCTGCTACGACGCCACGTTTGCGCGACTCGTCGAAGAAGCCGAGATCGACGTTATTTTAGTGGGCGACTCCCTGGGCATGGTGATCCAGGGACATGAGCACACCATTCCCGTCACTCTAGACGAGATGATCTACCATTGCCGTGCCGTGGCACGGGGTAGTCAGCGCGCGCACCTGGTGGGCGATCTGCCCTTTGGTACGTACCAAGGGAGCATCGACGAGGCCGTACGCAATGCGGCGCGACTCCTCAAAGAGGGGAATGTGCAGACGGTCAAGCTCGAAGGCGGGGCCCATTGCGCTCCCATGATCAAACGAATGACTGAGGTGGGCATTCCCGTGATGGGCCACTTGGGTCTGACCCCCCAATCGGTTCACCAATTGGGTGGATACCGGATTCAGGGGCGGACCAACGCCGCTGCAGAACAGCTCAAGGCAGATGCCCGTGCACTCCAAGATGCAGGCTGCTACGCCATTGTGCTCGAAGGTATTCCGGCGACATTAGCCGCCGAGGTCACCAATCTCCTCGATATCCCAACCATCGGCATCGGTGCCGGTGGGGCGTGTGATGGTCAGGTGCTGGTCCTCTACGATCTCCTGGGCCTCGACAATCGATTCAACCCCAAATTCCTCAAGAAATATGCTGATTTGCACACTGGTGTCGTGGGTGCCTTGGGCGCTTTCGCCGATGAGGTGCGAGACGGTGCGTTTCCGGCATTGGCACAGAGCCATCACTGACGACGATGCGTGTTCTGAGAACCGTTGAGGCCGTCAGGGATTTCACCCGAGCCCACCAGCAGGCGGGACGGACTGTCGGGTTCGTCCCGACTATGGGGGCCTTACATACCGGTCACTTAGCCCTCATGGGATCGGCTGCCGAGCACGCAGATGTGGTGCTTGCCAGTATCTTCGTAAACCCCACTCAGTTTGGACCCAATGAGGATCTAGACGCCTATCCCCGTGATGAAGCCGGCGATTTGGCCAAGGCCGAATCCGCGGGCTGTGAGGCGGTCTTCATGCCGTCTGTCGAGGTCATGTATCCGCCGGGTGCAGCCACCACCGTGGCGGTACCGACCCTGGCCCAATATCTCTGTGGTCAGAGTCGGCCCACCCATTTTGCCGGGGTCTGCCAGGTGGTCTTGAAGCTCTTCAATATCGTCCGGTGTGATGTGGCGGTGTTTGGACAGAAAGACTACCAGCAGTTGGCCATTATTCGGCGCATGGTGCGTGATCTGAATGTGCCGGTGAAGGTTGTCGGCCACCCCATTGTTCGCGCCGAAGATGGGTTGGCGTTGAGTAGTCGAAACGCGTATTTGGACGCAGAACAGCGGCAAGAAGCATTGGCCCTCAATCAGGCGGTTGCCCAAGTGGGGGCAGCCTGGCGAAACGGAGAGCGTGATGCACAGCGCCTCCTGTCTATCGCTCGCAATCGTTTAGAGGCTGCCAGGGGGGCACAGATCGACTATGTCGAGATCGCTGACCCCGATGATCTCAGTCCCTTAGACGGGGAAATTTCGGGCGGTGTTTTGGTCGCTGTTGCCGTGTTTTTTGGGTCCACCCGTTTGATCGATAACGGGGTGTTTACTCCGAAGACCTGAGCCAGACTCGACTCAAGCAGCCGTCGCCATGTGCATGATCTTGTGAATGAAGAAACCGCCCACGGTGACCACCACCGACAAGATTGCCAAGGGCAGAATTCCTTTGATCTTGACGTGATCCTTCGTGGCCCGGTCGGCCAAGTACAAGAAGAGCATATTGGCGGCGATGGGGATGAGTAGATTGCTGACGCCAAGCGTCATGACTGCCACCGGGAATCCGATAATTTTGGCCAACGGGACGATGAGCCACCCAAGGGCTACGTTTAGGGCGCCGAATACGGCGGCCCCGGCGAGCGCCCATGGCCAGGATCGGATCACGACGGATTTGAGCACACTGGCCGCAACGATCAAGAGGGCGGACATCGAGATCCACTTCACTGCGATTTCCATCATGAGGCACCTCCCTGCGGCGGAGTGAACGTCTGTCGCTCCACAATCAAACCCCCGCCGTCTCTACCGGCGAGGAGCAATACCCGTGCTGGCTTTCCGCGATCATCGTCGAGAAAGCGCAGCTTGCGTGGGGTCAATTTGGCACCGGACATGGCCAGGAGCAAGTCGGGCAATTGACCGGCATCGTATACCACCACCACTTGCCCTCCCGGGACGAGCGCGGCAGACGCAGCTTGCATGAAGTCACCCACATTGCCATGGAGCGCATGGGTGGCTGCAGCGGTGGCGTCGTCGGTGCTCTGCCGACCCCAGCCCGCCGGATAGAAGGGGGGATTGGTGATCACGATTTGAAATTGCGGCCGTAGTGGAAGCCCACGGATGTCGGCGCGAAGAATGCCAGCCGGGCCAAATGGGTCCAGGGCTAGGTTTCGCCGGGCTTGGTCGGCGGCCGCTTCGTCCAATTCGACCCCCACCCGTAAGGTGGTCTCGCCATGTACTTGTCCCACGGCACACAGGAGAACACCGCTGCCGCATCCGAGATCGAGCACTCGGTCCGTAGTTCGAATGGGCGCGAAGCGGGCCAGATCGAAGGCCCAGGGACAGGGTCTGAAACCACGCTTGTTGCGGATTAGATGGCGATCGCCAAACACAATCCGTTCTTCGTGGGGCCGGACCAGGGGGGATTTACCGCTCATGGCATCGGCCCCGTAGGGCGGCCATGGCGGTTGGGAATGGACGTCTGCAGAGTCGTCGGCTCAGAGTCGACCGAGCAGCTTTTTGGCGGCCTCGGGATTGGCGGCGCTCAGCTTGTCGGCGATGTTTCGGAGCGTTGCCTTCTCTGCATCGTCGACGCGACCCCACATGCCGAATACGCCACCGCTGGCATCGGCGATTCGCCATGCCATGTCGGCCAAGCTTCCACCCTGAGTAGCGGAGTCATCCGCCGGCATTGCGGCCATGAGGCTGGAAATGAAGGACAATGATGCGTTGACCAGGTCCTTAGAAGGCCCCTTCTCCAGCATTTCGTCGAGGAGGGCGCGAGCCGCCCCCGAATCGGCGCCGGTGATTTTGGCAGCCGCCAAGATTTCGCGACGCTCGGCCTCTTGGATTTCACCATCGGCCCAGGCCACCGAAAGCAGTGGAATGATGTGTACCACCGGGATGGTTTCCGCGGTGATGCCTTGGGCCGACAATTGCGCCAAGAGGGCGTCGTCAGTAATGCCCGTCTCCTGACCGATCTGGTCGGCCGCAGCCTCTTGTTGCATTTTGACCCGCAACTGCTCGATGAGCGCCTCGTCCTGCTGACGGTGGTAGGACTCGAGCTTCGCCTTCTTCACATCAGTCAAGGGCTTCTTATCGGACATGGGAGTACTCCTCGCGTGGAATCTATACGTGGGGCTTTTAGCGGTGCCAGAGATCCAGATCAAGCGCACTCGACATTGGGATGGAGATCTCTGTCTTTATTGGTGTTGTTCAGCGCTCTAAACGGGTGGCAGCGATGACGCGATCGAGTTTGGCATAGTCGGGGTGGACGACGACGTCCCCGAAGGCCCCGTGGGCCTCCACCACAGCCTTTGCCGTCTCCCCCTGGTCGCTCCCGATCTCGAAGAGAAGAAAACCACCCGAACGGAGGCGGTCGGCGGCCTCTGAAACGAGCCGCCGAATCAAGTCCAGCCCGTCGACGCCGCCATCGAGGGCCATTGACGGTTCGTGTTGGAGGACGTCGGGCATGAGCGTGGCGATGTCGGCAGTGGGAATGTATGGGGGATTGCTCACCACCATGTCCAAGGGGCCTTCGATGGGCCCGAGCAGGTCGCCTTGATGCCAGTGAATCGTCTTCTCGAGACGCTCTCCATTGGCCCGAGCGACCGCCAGCGCATCGGGCGAGGCGTCTACAGCGTGGATGATTGCGCCCGGTCGTTCGTCCGCAAGAGCCAGGGCAATACAGCCGCTCCCACACCCTATATCTGCGATTGCCGGGGCCTCTGTATCCCCGAGGGCCTTCAATGCTAACTCGACCAGGCGCTCGGTTTCGGGTCTCGGGATCAGGACGCGCTGGTCGACCATCAAGTCGAGGCTCCAAAACCCTTTCGTGCCCAAGATGTACGCCACCGGTTCGTATGTGCCCCGACGTTCCACTCGGGCCCGAATGGCGGCCAACTCGTTGTCTGCCAGGGGTTTGTCGATGTCCAAATAGAGTTGCATGCGCTGGATGGAGAGCGCATCAGCGATGAGCAACTCTGCATCGAGGCGGGCGGTCTCGATTGCCTTTCGTTCGAAGAAGCCCGTAGTCCAACCCAGAACTCGGCGAATGGTCCAGACGTCGTTGGTCATCTAATCCTCGGCGCGGATTTTGGCAGTATATTTTCGGTTGAAGCGGGCATCATTGAAGGCACTCCTAAAGACGCGGTCGCAGTTCTGCCGCTCGATACAGCCACTGATGGCACTCAATCGGAGTCTATTGAAGCGTTTTCGGGTCAGACGCATGCCCAAATACGGTTTGATCTTATCCGGTTTATTGGCCAGCCGCCGTCCTTTTCGATCGGGCCGGACGACCTCGTGGAACGAGAACAAAACCGTGTTCACATCGGGAAAATCACTAAAGACGCCGCGTACGCCCGACGAAAACTGATTCCGACCGAAGACGAACCACTGGACAGCGCGCAATTTGAGTTCGGTATTGGTCAATCGTGCGACAGGCTGCCAGACCGCGATCTCGATTCGCTTC
>Ga0115011_10003661_pt1 | contig 10453 bp, 6 predicted proteins | sample TroAtlMetagenome_2_FD_88705 | JGI IMG/M metagenome (GOLD analysis project Ga0115011, IMG submission 88705) | Marine eukaryotic phytoplankton communities from Atlantic Ocean - Tropical Atlantic ANT8 Metagenome | ecosystem: Environmental > Aquatic > Marine > Oceanic | place: Tropical Atlantic... | reverse complement strand
TCGAGCGCTTCCACAATCAACGACTGAATTTTTTGATAGCGAAGTGGCAGTGAGCGGTGAGGTGTTTTCACAAAATACAGCGGTTCAGTCACATCGTGCCTTGCGGGGTAAATGGTTAAGCTGTTTGCCGCGTCAGCAAAGCTATCAAGCACCTTAATAGGCAGTACGGTAAAGCCTAGCCCTTTACTAACCGGCAATAAAATTTGAGACAGTTGGTTTATATAACCACGCTGTGGCAACCGGCTAGGATCTAACTGCATCAAGGCTTGCTCGCCGCTGTGACTAAAATAAAGCTTTAAGTAATGCATGGCATCTGGGTGATTTATCAATCCAAGGGCGAGCAATGTATCGTCAATGGCCTCATAAGGCGTATCCTTGGGTAAAATAAGCCCCAGTGATTCATGGCCTATCTTTTCAGATGAAAACAATTCCTCGTCAGGCTGCTGGGTAACTATGCCTAGTTCAAGGCTAGATGCTTGAATGTTGTTTAATATGGTGCGGTTTGGGGCAACTTCTAAATGTATGCTCAAGCGAGGATGGGTGACTTGTAGCTCAACTAACACAGGGTACAAACGCTGTGCTAACGCACCAGAACACCCAATTACGCACTTACCTTCATAGGGTGCATCAAACTTTAAACTCTCTATCAGCGCTTGCTCATGCTTACTCAAGCTTAGCGCATAGTCGTAAACTCGTTGGCCTTGTTCGGTCAGTTCAACCCCTTTACCCAAACGAATAAGTAGCGCACAGCCACAGGCATCTTCAAGCTTCTTAATATGCTGGCTCACGCCTGGCTGGGTCATAAACCGCTGTTCTGCGGTGCGGGTGAAATTACCCGTTTCAACTAACATCTTAAAGGTGTCGAGCCACAAAGGATTCAGCATGCTATAAATTTATGTTATGGATTTAAGAAATAATCATAATTTCCAGTAGTGGGTTTGTCTAGTTAATATACGTGCATACTTTACATCGAGGAGATAAAGATGACTGAAGCAGTTAAGACCCCTTATCCACGTACGTTTTCACATATTGGTATTTCGGTTCCAGACCTTGATGCCGCCGTTAAGTTTTACACTGAAGTACTAGGCTGGTACTTAATCATGAAGCCAACTGAAATTGTTGAAGATGACTCAGCAATTGGTGAAATGTGTACTGATGTATTTGGTGCAGGTTGGGATAAATTCCGCATTGCTCACCTTTCAACGGGCGACCGCGTAGGTGTTGAAATATTTGAATTTAAAAATCAGGAAAACCCTGAGAACAACTTCGAATACTGGAAAACGGGTGTGTTCCATTTCTGTGTTCAAGACCCTGATGTTGAAGGCTTGGCAGAAAAGATTGTAGAAGCCGGTGGGAAAAAACGCATGAAAGCACCACGTTATTACTACCCAGGCGAAAAGCCTTACCGCATGATTTACATGGAAGACCCGTTTGGTAACATCCTTGAAATTTATAGCCACAGCTATGAACTTCATTATGCTAGCGGTGCCTACCAGTAAGTAAAGAAGGCAATAGGTAAAGAAGCGCAATAAGTAAAGGGCGAGTGGATCACTCGCCTTTTTTAATGGGCAGAAAAACTATTCTATTGGCGCTTCTATTGCTATTCCTACTGGCACTTAACCCCATTGTGATGCAACGTAAGGGTTACTGGCTTTTTCTTTTGCTACCGTGGTGGTAGGGCCATGACCAGGATAAATCACCATATCGTCAGGTAGTGTTAAAATTTTTGCGTTTATTGAATCGAGTAGCTGTTGATGATCTCCTTGAGGGAAATCAGTGCGCCCAATTGAACCAGCAAAAATCACATCACCCACAATAACCTTGTTACTTATTCGCTCCACGAGAACCACATGGCCAGGGGTATGCCCCGGGCAGTGCAATACCTCAAGCGTTAGCTCTCCAACTGAAATGGTATCGTTGTCGCTTAACCATTGGTTCGGCACAAAGGGCGTGGCAGGTGGAAAGCCAAACATTTGGCTTTGCTGCATTAGAGCATCTAGCCAGAATTTGTCACCTAGGTGTGGTCCTACTATCGGCACATCGTAGTATTTAGCAAGTTCGACAGTGCCGCCTACATGGTCTAAATGACCGTGGGTAAGAATGATTTTTTCAATAGTTACCTGATTATCTGACGCCGCGCAGATGAGCTTCTGTATATCTCCGCCAGGGTCAACAAATGCCCCTTGCTTGCTACCTGCGTCCCAAATAAGCGAACAGTTTTGAGCAAATGGCGTCACCGGTATAATAATAATTTCCAATGTGCTTCCTCCCAACAAAGGCTATTTCGAAAACACTTTTTTACCTGCTATGTAGGTAGCATGCACTTGGGTTTTCCAAATATCTTTTTTATCTATGGTAAAGATATCTTGATCAACCAGTATGAAATCCGCCCACTTGCCAGGCGTAAGAGTGCCAAGGGTGTCTTCCATATGTCCCGCGTAAGCAGCATCTAAGGTAAAACCTTTAAAGGCTTGCTTAATAGTAAGCGCCTCGTGGGCATACCAGCCTTTAACTGGCTGGTTTTCTCTGTCTTGGCGGGTTACCGCAGCGTGTAAACCATAGAATGGGTTAGCCAACTCCACTGGGAAATCTGAGCCAAGAGGCAAAGGAATACCTGATTCAAGTAAAGTTTGCCACGCATAAGCGCCTTCCATTCTGTCTTTGCCAATACGATCTTCAGCCATGTTTTTATCGCTGGTAGCGTGAGTGGGCTGCATGGATGGCAATACATCTAACTCGGCAAAACGAGCGAGATCTTCAGGCGCGATAACTTGCGCATGTTCTATTCGGTTACGTAATTCACTACCGCCGATAGCCGTAAATGTTTTTTCAAACTCATTCAGCGCAACATGATTCGCTTTATCGCCAATAGCGTGGTAATTCAATTGAAACCCAGCGCCTATGACCGACGTAAACAACGGCGTCATATCTTCAGGCTGAGTGAGTAATAAACCATGCTGGTGGGGTGCGTCAGAGTAGGGGGCTAATAAGGCTGCGCCTCTGCTGCCAAGCGCACCATCGCCATAGGCTTTTACTGAACGAATATATAAATAATCGTTAGCGTCGCGAATGGGCCCTTTTCCTAATAGTTTACTTAAGTCGGGGTCAGTGGCGCTTATCATGGCGTATATTCGAATGGGCAGTTCAGCTTGAACTGCTTGTTTAATATAAAAGTCGTACACACCACGGCCGACACCTGCATCATGCATTGACGTAATGCCATTTGATAGTAAGTGCTTACCTGCTGCATCTAGTTGGCGTTTGTATACCGCATTGCTTTGCGTTGGCAAATAGGGTTCGACTAACGCCATGGCATTATCAATTAATACCCCTGTTGGCTCGCCATTCGCATCTTTAACAATCTCACCGCCAACCGGTGTAGGCGTGTCTTTAGTGATACCCGCTAAGGTGAGGGTCTTGGTATTTGCCCAGCCAGCATGGCCGTCTACACGAGTGAGCCAAACAGGGCGGTCAGACACTTTTTTGTCTAAATCAGAACTGGTTGGAAAGGCTCTATCAGACCATAATTCTTGGTTCCAACCTCGGCCAGTAATCCAAGGTTGCGTGCTATTTGCCAGTGCATATTCCGCCACGCTTTCTGCGGCATTGGCAGCACTGGTGCTTTCACGTAAATCCACTTCAAGTAGGTTAGCCCCCAAGCCCAATAAGTGCCCGTGAGCATCAATAAGGCCAGGCAACATAACGAGACCTTCACCATCAATGGTTTCTGTTATCGACACATCATCAGTCATGCCGGCTTTAGTGTCTTTTGCACTGACGTTTAGCGATACCACCTTACCGTCATCAATAAGGATGTTTGAGAAGGTCACTAACTCAGCATCATCATTCAGCGTGTAACCTTTTACGTTGGTAAAAAGTGTTGCTGCACAAGCGATACTGGATAGTGAGGCAATAGCAAACGCGCCACCTAATTTAAGAATGGAGCGCTTTATGAGGCGGTTGTTACTTTGACTAAGGGTAATTTCACGTACTATTTCTGTCGTATTAACGTGCATTTTTAGCATGCTTATTCTTCCGTGTTAATAATAGGGGGTTGAAGCAAAAAGTCTCGTTCCCAAATTGCAGCCATAGAGGCTTGGCTAATATTGCCGCCAGACAGCATAACCAACGCAGTTTGGCCAGGTGGTGTGTTAGCAGCCCATGCCGCAACCGCTGCCATACTCATGGCGCAAGTGGGTTCTATGTGAAGTTTCAATAGGTGCTGCAGCCACTGTGTCCAGTAGGCTATTTGCAATTCGTCCACTTCGTAAAAATCATCAAGTTCTTGTAATAGAGGAAAGGTCACATTGCCCACTGAGGGCGTTGCAGCGCCGTCGGCAAGGGTCACCGGCGGTGCATCAAGGGCAACTATCTCACCTTGCTGCAATGACTGAGAGGCATCGTTGGCGGCAAGTGGTTCAGCCCCAATCACTAACGCATCGGGTTGTAACGCCCGAGCAGTAAGCAAAGTGCCCGATAACAAACCACCACCGCCACAAGGGGCGAATATAGCATCTACTTTACCTGCATCTTCTAGGGCTTCAACGGCAGCAGTACCTTGGCCAGCTACAATATCTGGATGGTTAAACGGCGGTATCCATACCGTACCTGCTTCCTCAGCGGCATTGGCCACGGCAATATCGGCTTCTTGGCGGGTAGCAAAGAGTTTCAACTTTGCTCCATAGCTTTCGGTGGCCGCTGCTTTAATAGGAGAAATGGTTTCGCTAGCGAAAATAGTGGCGGGAATGCCATATTTTGCAGCAGCATAAGCCACAGCCTGGGCATGATTACCTGAACTATTGGCCACCACCTTTTTAGGTAGTTCACCCCGTTCATCTAAGTGCGCCAAGAAATTTAGTGCGCCGCGCAGCTTAAATGCTCCTATGGTTTGAAGGCATTCAGCTTTAAATAAAATACGATGCCCCATCCACTTATTTAACAGGCTCGACTCCATAATAGGTGTGCGCTTAACGTGGTCTTTAATTCTGTCATACGCTTGAGTTATGGCCGAGTAGGAGAGTTCCGTTTCACTAGAGTGCATGAGTAACGCCTTGTATCTGCATTAGAAATACGTTTATTTAAACGCAGTTTATATTTAAGTAAAGTTATACCCTATCATTTAAATGCTAAAAGGCTAATTCATAAAAAATTCATCTTCGCGGTTTATATTCCTACCCTCTCGATGAGAGGTAATCGTAATGCAATCAAGAGTTACCCAGCGAATATACGGGCTGCCCCTAGTGCTGTTCGTGTTTCTATCCCTGCTTTTTGTCGCAGCTGGTGTCTATCTAGACAATGAAGACAAGCGAGTTCGAATTTCGAAAGCCCAATCCGTTGCCGAACAGGTAAAGATTAGCTTAGAAGTATTCTCTACAGAACGTATGCAAGCCGTTCATAATTTAATGCGAAACTGGCCAACCTTTGCGCCCAATCAGGTGGATTGGTTTAATGCGCAAGCGATGTCGTTGATGGGAATGCAGCGCGGGTATAGTTCGCTAACCTTTGCTGATCAAAATGGTGTCATCCAATGGATAGCTACCCCTAGCCATGGAATGAAAACTCGCCTATCAAACGAACTTATCGGCAAGCCACTCGCATCGGTAGGGCTCACTATTCCCACACCTGCTGAGTCGTTGACCAGTACATTGGTTCATTCGTCGGTAACGGGGCATTATCATATTATTGTTGGCCGTACCATTAGCCCTCAAGAACTCAATCACGGGTTCTTACTGGCGGGCTTTGATGCACAAACGATTTTGGGCGTTATGCTTGGCGAGCTAGAAGGTCCTCAGTTTAATTTTGCGCTTCAAGACGCTGGTCGCACCCTATTTAGCAATGGTGAGTTAGTTGATGACGAAACCGTGATTGCGACTGAGCCGTTTCCGTTTATTGGTCGTCAGTTTTCGCTGTCTATGCAGACCGAAGTGGGGCGTTATAGATCTGGTGTATTAGTCGTGGTGATAGGGCTTTTCATGTCGGCGTTGGCCAGGTTGATTTTTCATAAGCAAATGAAAGGTGCGGTGAATCTATCGGCCAGTCAAAAGCGTTACCTTACGGCCAGTGAGGCATCGTTAGATGCGTTAGTCATTTATCGCCCTGCAGGCAATGATTATGAGTTAGTTGAAGCAAACCGCTACAGTCGATTTCTATTTCGTGGGGCATGTTCAGAGTTAAGCACTAAAACACTGAAAGCTCAGTTAACGCTTCTAGGCAAAGCTGACCTCTTTGATAGTGTTGTTGCGGTGGCAATAAACAACAAGCCCTTTGAAGAGTATGTTGCTATCAAAGGGAATAAAATTGCACCTGAATGGTTGAAGGTACAAGTAGTTAAAGCTGGGGACAATATTGCCTTGACCGCAAGGGATGTCACAGAGAGATTTAAGGCTCAGCAAGCTCTTAAACATAGCGAAGAGCGCTATCGCAGGTTGGTAGATGGCATGCACAGGCACTTCGTTTATACCAAAACCGCTGAACATAAGTTTATTTATGTGAGTGCAGGAATTAGTACTATCTTAGGTTTTACTCCAGATAATTTTATCGAAAAACAATCTCGACTTGTCAGAAGAATACCAGATGAGACTTTCGAAATACGAGCGAAATCGGGTCTGGGAGTAAAACCCGCCCCTTATCTGGTTCACTACACCAGTTATGATGGTACCGAGTTGGTACTAGAGTTTTCAGATACCCCTATATTAGATGAATCTGGCGCGCTAATTGCGGTGGAGGGCATAGCCAGGGATGTGACAAAAGAGCAAGAATTACAAGCTGAAGTGGCGTATCAAGCAAATCACGATCAATTGACGGGTCTACTCAACCGCTATGCTTTTGATAAGCAACTACGAGAAATTTTAGAGTCTAATGCCGTCAATACTGTTGATAAAAATGTCGAAATTGTAAGAGATAACGTCACTTCCATATTCCCAGCATCCACGTCGGGTGATACAACTAACCCCGGCGTGATGTGCTTTATCGATATGGACAGATTTAAGTTAGTGAACGACAGTTGTGGGCACCCAGCTGGCGATAAATTACTTCAGGAAGTGTCTACCATCTTTAAGCGGCATATCAGTGACAAAGACTTACTTGCCCGCATCGGCGGGGATGAGTTTTGTATTATTTATCATCAACAGCCCCTCGATAAGGTAAAAATAAAGCTCGATAAACTGTTAAAGGCTATCTCTACTTATCGGTTTATGTATGGAGATAAGCTATTTTTCGTTGGTGCAAGCATTGGTGTCATTGAAATAAACCCTCAAGAACATAATGCGGCAGAGCTTATAAAGGCAGCTGACAATGCCTGTTATAAGGCCAAGCATTTAGGAAGAAACAGATACTTTGTCTATCACGCTCAAGATGCTCAGCTAGGCATGGATAGCAGCGAAAATGACGTACTACACACCCTGCATAAAGCACTTCAGTTCGATGGTTTTGAATTATATAGCCAAGCCATTATGCCGCTAAATAGCATAGGCGAAGACACTGCCACCGCCCTTGAGCACTATGAAATATTGCTTCGCCTGACGGGAAGCGACGGTAGCCTAATTAGCCCAGGTTTATTTATTCCTCTTGCCGAGCGTCATGGCTTAATGAACAAAGTGGACTATTGGGTAGTAGATAATACGTTAAAGATGTTAGAGGCCAATCCGCTGCACGTAGACAATGTGGCTAAAGTGGCCATTAACTTGTCAGGGATTACCCTTGGTGATGAAATCACCTTGTTGAAAATTACCCAGCGGCTTCAAGGCACCCCAGTACCTTTAGAAAAAATCTGCTTTGAAATTACCGAGACCACCGCAGTCACCAACTTAAGTGCGGCAAAGCATTTTATCTCTACGCTTCGAGCAATAGGCTGTAGCTTTGCCCTCGACGATTTTGGTGCGGGGATGTCGTCTTTCACCTACCTTAAGAACTTGGATGTAGACTACGTCAAAATTGACGGTTCCTTTGTTCGAAATATTGTTCACGATCCAATCGATCATGCTACAGTTACCGCGATAAATAATATTGCTCACAGTATGGGTAAGCAAACGGTGGCGGAGTTTGTGGTAGATACCGCAACGGCAAATGTACTAAAGGTATTACAGGTAGACTACGGTCAAGGTTTTGCCTTAGATAAGCCCCAACCCCTTGCTCATCGCGTACAGTGGCTTACAAAACTCGTGTCTGTTTAGGAGAATAAAATGGGCTTATTTGACACCTTGCTAGGTAACGCTAGTGAAACCAGCGCTGAAGCGGTAAATGAAGAACTCTCACCCATACTGGCTGAAAATGAAACCGTCACCGCGGCATTTAAACTAGTAAGAGATTTAAGTGTATTTACCAATAAGCGTTTGATCCTTATTGATAAGCAAGGACTAACAGGCAGAAAGGTGAACTACCACTCTATTCCTTATAAGTCGATCACGCAGTTTGTGGTAGAAACTGCGGGCCACTTCGATACCGATGCAGAACTAAAAATATGGTTATCAGGTAAAAGTGATGCTATCGAAATTGAGTTAAGTAAAGCGTCGGCGCAAGATGTGCAGAAGAACTTAGCTAATCAGATGTTCGCCTAACGCCATATTTTGTTATTGCCAGCCTAGGTTTAACGGCGGGTTAAAAAAGAATAAGCGAAGTATAAATAAAAACGGCGGTGCTTTTAAAAGCACCGCCGTTTTTTTGTTAAAACCTTTTTTCAAAGCTTAAAAATATAAAACCTTATTGCTCAGGCGTTAAATTTCTATCGAAGAAGTTAGTAATGGTTTTGTACAAATGGATCCCCGTTTGCTTACCACGAATACTGTGCTTCTTACCAGGGTAATCCATGGTTTCAAATGGAATTGCCAAATCCTGAAGATGTTTGTATAGCATGGTAGAGTGGGTGAACAACACGTTGTCGTCAGCCATTCCGTGATAAATAAGCAAGTCACCCTTTAAGTCTTTTGCGTATGGGAATACGGAAGAGGCGGTGTACGCATCGTCATCGGTTTTAGGGTTACCCATATAGCGTTCGGTGTAATGGGTGTCGTATAAGCGCCAGTCGGTAACTGGTGCGCCAGACACACCTGCTTGGAAGTAATCACCGGCTTTAAACATGGTCATTAGCGTCATATAACCACCATAACTGTGGCCATGAACACCAATACGCTTAGCATCTACGTACGGTAGGGTACGTAAAAACTCAACACCTGCTACTTGGTCGTCAACTTCAATAAAGCCCATTTTCTTGTAGATAGGATCTTCAAATGCTTTACCACGGTAGTTAGAGCCACGGTTATCTAGGGTAAACACCACATAGCCCTTATCTACCCAATGCTGCATCAGTAACCCACGGTTACCTGCCCAGCTATTCGTCACAACTTGCGCGTGTGGACCACCGTAAAGATACACAATAACAGGGTGTTTCTTTTCAAGGTTTTCAGGTTTGTAAATACGGTACTTTAAGGTTGCGCCATCTTTGGTGGTAATGTCACCAAATTCAGGTTTAGTCCACGTGTCCATATAGGGATGTAGCGGGTGGCCTTCTTCAACTTTGTTTTCTTCAAGCCATGTAATACGCTTGCCAGAAGCATCATTTAAACTCACTTGGGCAGGTGAATTAATGGTAGAGAAGCGGTCGATAAAGATAGAAGCATCTTTACTGAACGATACACTGTGATAAGCGCCTTCATTGGTAATACGTGAAATATCACCACCGTCTAATGACACTGAATAGGCGTGACTTTCAAGCGGTGTGTCTTTACGACCTGCGAAGTAAATTCGGTTGCTCTTAGCATCAACCGCCTCAATGTTATCAACCACCCAGTCGCCTTGAGTTAGCTGACGTACTAACTTACCGCTGTTCTCGTAAAGGTAAAGGTGCTTGAAGCCATCTCGCTCAGAAGCCCAGATAAACTGGTCTGAGTCAGACAAAAAGTACAAATCGTTATGCAAGTTAACCCACGTATTACTGGTTTCGCTTAACAACACGTCCTGCTTTTCTGTTGGAACGTTATACGCTCTAAGCTCAAGCGTTTGTTGGTCGCGAGTCTGCCACTGATACGTGAAGGTTTCACTGTTAGGCATCCACTTACCGCGGGCAAGGTAAATGTCTTTGTCTTCGCCTAAATCTACCCATCTACGTGCACCGTTATTGATGTTTTGAATAGCCAGTTCAACAAGTACATTGTTGGTGCCTGCTTTCGGGTATTTTTGTTCAATGGTTTTAATGTCGTCGGCATAAATTTCAGAACGAGAAATAACATCTACAGGGCTTTCATCTACTTTGGTAAATGCAATAAAGCTTTCATCTGGCGACCACCAGTAACCTGTCATTCTGCCCATTTCTTCTTGGGCAACGAATTCGGCCATTCCAAATTTAATGTTACCGCCGCCTTCTTTTGTGATGGCGGTTTCTTTGCCCGACTCAATATGTTTTACAAACAAGTTTTGGTCGCGAATGAAAGAAATGTAATTTCCTTTAGGAGAAAGCTTA
>Ga0115011_10003660_pt1 | contig 10455 bp, 5 predicted proteins | sample TroAtlMetagenome_2_FD_88705 | JGI IMG/M metagenome (GOLD analysis project Ga0115011, IMG submission 88705) | Marine eukaryotic phytoplankton communities from Atlantic Ocean - Tropical Atlantic ANT8 Metagenome | ecosystem: Environmental > Aquatic > Marine > Oceanic | place: Tropical Atlantic... | reverse complement strand
CGGTATTGCTTCCATCCCCTAACTGTCCAACATGGTTCCGTCCCCAGCACTTCAGATCGTCGTTGTCAAGGATGACGCAGGTGTGATGGCGACCAGAAGACACCGCAACAGCCGTTCGACCCGTACCGAGGTCGATGGCTGTGGATGAAGGTTCGCTGGTGTTGTCGTTGCTTCCACCGTCGCCCAACTGTCCGTAGTCGTCGTACCCCCAGCACTTCAGTTCACCGTTGTCAAGGATGGCGCAGGTGTTGGCGAAGGAAGTAGACACCGAAACGGCTGTTCGGCCCGTGCCGAGGTCAATCGCTGTGGATGAAGGTGCGTCTAGGTTGGTGTTGGTGCCCATGCCCAATTGCCCTCTTCCACCTTTACCCCAACACTTCAGCTCGCCATTGTCAAGAATGGCGCAGGTGTGCTCTGCTTGGTTCCCTGAGGACAACGCAACGGCCGTTCGGCCCGTGCCAAGATCAATCGCTGTAGATGGAGGGGCGTTGGTGCCGGTATTGCTTCCACCGTCGCCCAACTGTCCAGCATTGTCCCGTCCCCAGCACTTGACGTCGCCATTGTCGTCGATGGCGCAGGTGTGGTAGACTCCAACTGCAAGCTTGTCGTTCGCATAAGCAAAGGAAGGGGCACTGCTTGAGTTGCCACCGCCGAGGATAGATGTTCCAGCGGAGGATTTACCCCAACAGATTGTGGAGGCATTTGTCAAAAGAGTACCACAAGTAGCACCTGCACCAGCATTAAGTAAGCCGAATCGAGGTGGTTGTGGTCCTGAATATTGAGATCCTGTTCCTGCTAAGTCAACAAGAAGAGGGGTGGATGAATTCGTGCCTGTGAATGAACTATTGCCCAATGTCATGGTGGTAGAACCGCCATTGTCTCCCCAACAATATGCTGCACCGGTAGATGATACGACACATGTGTGATCATCGCCAGTAGTCACTTCAGATACAATCATTGAACCAAGAGAAACTCGGGAAGGAGTCCGTACAATACCTCCTTCTTCCAACGAATATCCTGCATGGATTTGTACGTTATCTATCCACATATCATTGAATCCAGCAGAAGAGCCTTGATTTCTTCCCACAAACTTGATCAATTGAGTTCCATCTGTTAATGAATGGTTCCTAGTATTCCAGGAATTAGGAGGGTGGTAGTACCCCGGGCAAGAAGAATCGATGAAGAGGCAGATGTCATCATTATAACCTGTATCCGACTTTACATCGAAGGTGATATAACCATCGGACAAAGCATTTATTGAGAAACTGAATTCATTGTAATAGGTGCTACTGGATCTAAGGTCCCACTTGAGGGTCCCTCCATTATCTGCAGAATATGTCCAATCATTGTCGTGATAGTTCGATCCCGCATATCTGCCAATATATACATCACCAAGAGGGGTAGTATCCAACCAATTACTGGAAGAAAAGGTCTCTTCTACATACCCAGAAGAATTGGCCAAGAAATATTCTCCCAATTGTTGATTCGAGGAATCTCCCCAACAATACAATTCTCCGACAGTAGTAACAACACAAGTGTGCTGAGAACCAGCAGAAATTGACATTGCACGAGTGTTAGCAGGCAATTGAACTTCAACAGGTAGAGACGTTGCTACTGTTGAGTTGATTCCGAGTTGACCATGTGCATTATCGCCCCAACAGTACACATCACCATCAACCCCAATAGCACAAGCATGTCGAGCACCTACGTCAACATCTACTGCATGCCATGATGGAGGTAAATCGAGAACTGGTACTGCCCATGCGGTCCTTGTCGTTGCTGTATTGCCCGAAAAAACAAAATTACCCAACTGTGAATGACTATCGCTACCCCAACAATACAGAGTATTGCTGTTTGAACCATCATCTGGTTGCGCAGTTAATCCACAGGCAAAATCTTCTCCAACGCTGATGGTTCGTGATTCTCCGTATGTGAATAAGTCATGTATCTCATCTTCAGCATCGCAAATACCATCAAAATCTGCATCTGTAGGTACAGAATCAGAATCCATCATATCAGAATTACATCTGTATTCTTCAATTCCAGACCAACCATCACCATCGATGTCAATTGACATACCATTTCCACCGAATGATGCACCTTCAACAACCCAAAGAGTATTGGAAGGCGATTGGATTCTAGCAGCCAACCAAAGTTTACCACTCTCATGGAAATTTGCTTCGATTTCACTTACTCCTAGATTCAAAACCTCAACAGGAGAAGACCATGTTCCATCTATTAATTTGATGAATTTCAACGAAGATGATGCATTAAAGAAAATATGTGGAACAAGATCGTAGTCAACCGCTAGTGAGAATGTATCTTTGGTTACATGAGGAACGGGAATAAACGACCAATCAGAAGCCGAATTACAATCGGACCATCCTCCTGAACATGAGGTATACATGATTCCATCTGTAGCATAGTCTTCGTGAAGATAGACAGCATGAACAGTGCCATCAACAGCTACTTCTATGTCTGAAGTAGCAAATGCCGTCCCCGTAGAATTTTGAGCGACTTGGACATATGATGTCCAGCCGTTGTAGGAATTATTGGCCTGGAGATTGAAGCTATTGGTAGAATTAGAAACAGTATAAGATAGCCAAGCGTCTCCTGAAGGATTGACGGATGAATCAAAGCCTGCTCGGTTTCTAAGGTCATTAGATGCTGAAGAAACAGTCCAATTTGATGAATCTAAACAGTCTTCTGATTGTACACAACGAGTTATTTGGAGTGGGTAGGTGGTGAATGGAGCGGCAATGATTTCTAAATCGCCATCATCATATTGGATTATTTCAGTATTGTACGTATTTGCGGGCAATGATGAAAGTTGTACATGGTTCCATTTTCCATTGGCCTTTGTTGCATAATGAGTGTCGTTGTTGGTAGTATCGTAACCCATGTCAGACCAAGCGAGATGAGGAATATCATTCTCATCAAAAAGAATACTGAGGTCGCCAACTGATGAACCTGCTGCGGATGAATACGGATACTCATAGACCCAAATTCCATTGTCATACATGGCAAATCGAAGATTATCTGCATTATCATCAGTATACAGAATTGCAGGGCATCCATCTGAACGGAATGCCATGTCTATCTTGCGACCATTTCCTGAGTTATCCAATTCCTCTGCTGGCAAAATATTGGTTTCATGAAGGAAGGGATCAGCCCCTCCACAATCAACCGATTCATATTCAGAATCCAAGCCCAATTCAACAACATTCGCTAAATTATCACTCGAACTGTCTCCAAGAGCTTCTGTGTTTTCATAACCTAAACGACCATTGACTGAAGTACCCCAACACTTGACTGGCATGTTACCCGCCTGTTTCAACATACAAGCAAAATTCTCACCAACTTCTACAGCAATTGGATTGGGGCTTGAGCCTAAAGCAATGGCTGGGAGATTTGCCCCCATTTCATTCACATCATCTCCTCTGTGAGCACTTGGACCACTAACACCAATTCCCAAATGACCGAATAGATTTCCCCCCCAACACTTCACGTAATTGTTGTTTAATGCTACACAAACGTGATCATATCCAGCATCGATGGTTCGAATAGTTGTGGAACCTGAAGCAGTTAAACTGATTGAAGAAAGACTGCTAATTGGTTCTGAGCCTGAATCTCCGTAGTTATTGCTGTGACCTAACCCTAGTTGGCCTACATCATTCAACCCCCAACAAATTGCTTGATTGTTGTCCAGTAAGGCACAAGTGAATCCTTCTCCTGCTGTAATATCGATAGCATAGCGCCCAGACGGGAATGAAATATTGGTTAGAGTCTCTGCTGACTCATCTAGAATATCTTCTGTACTTCCAATACCAAGTTGACCGTAGTCATTGCCACCCCAACAAGCAACATCTCCTGTGTCGTAGAGTACGCATGTATGGTCAGCCCCTAACGCCATATCAGAAACTGTAACTCCAGAAGGAAGAGGGACATATGATACCGAGTCACCAACTTGATCAGATTCTTGTCCAAGATCTGTTGTGTTGCCCATACCAAGCTGTCCGTTGCTATTGTCTCCCCAGCAGGTCATACTTCCATCATCCAAAACAACACATGTATGATACCATCCAGCAGCAATTTGTGAAACATTTCTACCTGTTGGAGATGGCCAAAATGGGAGATAATCTCCGGTCTCGAGATATCCGTCTCCAGCACCGTTGGAATCAGTATATCCGATTCCAAGAGCATTGATGTCTCCAAAACATTTCACAGAATTGTTCGTGAAAAGTATGCAAGTATGGGCCATTCCCAATGCAGCGCTCTCAGGTATCAGGTCAGTTCCCAAGTTCAGATAGGGCAATTGATTCCCCATTTCATCAACTTCATCACCCATACTTTCTGAGTTACCAATACCCAACTGACCTGCGGTGTTGTTCCCCCAACACTTCATGAGGTCCCCTTCAGTAATCACACATGAGTGCCCTCCACCAACAAAAAGTGAAGCTACATCGTTATTGGATGGTACTTCTGAAACATCATCAATTAAATCCAATGAGGTATCGATTTCAGATTGGAAACCATTCGAAGTATATCCAACTTGAGCCATTGTAATCATGAGGAAAACAAGTACTAGAGATCGGGCTTTCAAAGCATAGCGGCTGCTCATGAAGTTTACCAGATTTTCATGATATTTTACACCCAGCCGTTCATGAACGGTTTGAGCGTTTTTTTTGATGGTTTTGGGCGGTCCCCATAGGGGACCGTGAAATATCAGAATAGGACGCATGGGACATATGGTCGGATTAGCAGCGGTTGGATCGTTGCTTGCATTCGTTGCAATTGGCCTCATTACTCCTGGACCAAATAATCTAACTGCGTTGATTCATTCAGGATTGCATGGATTTCGTTCCAACTTTCCTTTGATTTTTGGTATGGCAATCGGATTCATCAGCCTACAATTTGTCGTCCTAATTCTTGTTGATTTCATCAACCAAAATAATACAATGTCAATTGTCTTACATTGGATAGGTGTTTCTTTTATCCTTATTATAGCACTGGTAATTAGTCGATTGAGACCACATAAATTAGAACGACAAAATTTACCACGACTGGGATTCAAAACTGGATTCTCCATGCAATGGGTAAATGGAAAAGAATGGGGGTTTGTTACAATATATATGGTCACCTTACTAGATGATTTTGGAGGTGGATTTGAGGGGGGGATTTTGATCATTGGAATTGTCAGTTCTGTTTGTGTAATGGCCATTCTAGTATGGTCATATTTTGGTGCGAATCTTGAACAATATATGACTGACCCCAAGATTGCACCTAAGCTATTTCCAATTCTAGGATTATCTCTCGCAGGACTTGGAATAATTATTGGATTGAATGGTGTTAGTTAGATTTTTTAGAACGCCAAGCGTGTATAATCGAGGACTCCGCCCTTTGGAGATGTTCAGAAATTGTGGATTGTCGTAAACCGAGTGTCGTCGCAATCTCTCTTTGTGTACATTTTCTTGGAAACTCATAGTATCCAAGATTGAGGGCTGTTTCCATCACAAGACTTCGCTTTTCGGCCAAAGTAACTGATGGTGTCTCAGTACTGAATTCTTCAAACATCCTTAATTCTGAATCTACAGACATTTCTCTTAATATCCGAAGAGTCTTAAGAATCTCAGACTTTAATCCTCGCAAGGTGATGAAAATATGTTCAGGAGTAACTTCTGAGGGTTGGGTAAACCAAACTCCTTGGAGAGACCCCATATTTCTAGCAAATCTGCCCCCTAATTCTCCAATGATTATGGAAGAACCCTCCTCTTCCTTCAGAATTTCAACAACATGTAATGCGGGTACCTCTTGATAATCAGAAAGAGGTGACGTATGCTTGACATGAAGAATTGCACGGATTCTTAAATCTGGCTGAGTAACATTTTCCATTGAAATAAATTCGACTAAATCAAAAAAATCAAGCAACTTAGAAGCATCTATTGAATCAAAATTTTCAGGACGAATCCGAACACTAAGGTTTCTTAATGCTGACATAAATATCCTTAATTCAACAACTTATTCAGGACATGTCATTTCTCTTTCGAGACAACTTATTGCTGTAATAATAACACATCTTCAAAAGACGTAAATAATGGCCTAGACCATCTTTTTGCATCTTTTCTTGGAGTTGGGTGTTTTCCATCAAAACATCTCCCCAAATATTGGCTGCTGTACCTTTCTTGCCCTTAGGAAGTTGGAAAGTATCTTTCACGGTGGGCTCTAACAAACTCTTCCATACTGCATTCGGATTAACTGCACAAGTGACCTCTACAACCACTTCGTTCTCCTTTACACCTGTTCCTTGTTGCCAAGAACCTGGGCCCATGTCTGCCAAGAATGGCATACACAAATCTAGTACAGAAAGTCCAGTAACTGGATCTGCTCCTGTCAATTCTGTGAATGCATCACGTAATTTTCCACGATCTGCACCACGCTGACCGGTCAACATTCGAAGTTTATCAATTGAGGTCGGTACAAGGAATCGAATATCTGTATAGTACACTAAAGGCTCATCAGAATTCAATGGAGAGAACAACTTCTGATAAGGTGCGCCATCTCCAGATTGATCCGTGATTAAATCCAACGGATATACTGTCTTTAGAGCATTAGTAGCTACAGACTGGATTAAACGATTCATTAAACGCTGAGGAGCTGCACTGACTTCGTTGAAGGTTGCTTGATATTCTTCCATTTGTAGAACTTCATAACCACGTACAGCCAATAACGAGTGAACTGTTGGACCTTGCTGAACACCATCTTCTCCACCCCAATTTGCTTGAGAAATCCATCTCTGGCCGCGAGCCTTGGAACTTGGAGTAATGAGATCAGCATATTGACTGATTCTTCGAGTAACGCGGTTCTGGAAGTCTGCCTGATCTAGCTTTGTGAATACTGTAGCTTGGTAATTGCCCTTAAGAGCGTGATCGGCAACTTGACTTGCACTGACGTTTGTTAGTAGGTTTGCTTGATCTTGAGGATAAACAAGAAGACGTCGTCGACCTGAGCCTTCGCCCAATGTTCCAATATTCGGATCAGTAATGAGGTAACCCAGTGTTGCTGTATACTCAAACAACCGACCATAACGATCTTCGTCGCTAGCCTTCTGAATCCACTCATCAAGACCTGGTTCAACGATATGCATCTCAAGAGGAACTAAATCTGAACCTCCACCAAACATCTGGCGAACAGTTGCTGAATTCATCATTCCCATCATAGTGTACAATGATGTCTTTCCTGAAGTTAGGAAGATATCGGTGATTCCATCTTCACCAAATGAGTCTCTTCTGTCAGGCATGTTGACTAGGAGATTGAAAGCAGATGGAGTCTCTCGATTTCCATTGACTGCGTTCCAAATCCAATCGAATGGTCTAGTCATAAGGTAACCATTTGCGTCTTTTCCAAAACCAGCAGGAGAGTATCGAATCCATCCCAATCTATTGTTGTAAGTAACATTTCTATGCATCAATGATGGATAGTATACTCTTTCTTGGGGATCAGAACCAGGTACCACACCACGGTGTCCAAGGCCCCAGACTAAGGGTTCCCATTCGGGGAATCCATCATCAGTTACTCCAAGGAACATATGGTTATCAGATGGAAGATCGAAATCTGTTGGATCATTACGAACTTGAAGTGCGCTGCCCATTCTATCTTCGTCTCCAGTTGAACAGAATACAAGTGTCTGAGTTGTAACAACTGATGCAGGAGTCCACATGTTGGCTTGCAATATTGTCTTCTGCTTAATCCAATCAGCCATTGTGTTCAAATCTCTTTCAAATCGGAATCGCTCTGATTCAATCCAACTAGAACCAAGTACAATGTTAGTGTTCAAGAATTTTGGAGAGCCTTTGCCAATGTATCTTCGTCGAGGGTCTTCAACTGTCATATCGGAATCCATCTGAGGGGCCCATGGACCTGAACGTGGAATATAATGGAGAAAATCTTCATCATCAAATGCATACGATTGAGGAGATGCAATAGCACGCTCCACTTGACCCATTAGCTCAACATAAGTTTCTGTCGCCTGAATTCGCCTGTGCTGGCGAAGTTTTTCATCTGAAATCGAACGGTGTTCCCACATTTTATCTCACTCTCTAAAATTTCTTGTGAGGATCCTCATGTTCCTCTGGTGTGACGACTAACTTGTCTAAGAATGGCAATGGAATAAGTCCAGTCATCAAAATACCGATCACCAACTGAAGAAGGCCGAGTAAAATCTGCCCTACGTCCATCGATTCTTCACGTATTCCCAACACAACCAACACCAGACCAAAGAGGGCCATAACATAAGGTGCTGCGTTCATTTTCTCCATCTCCGGTGGCATCCGCTGGGATATCGTCATCCCTCCGTAGGCGTTCACGCTTTAATATCGATGTCGATAAAATAGTGTAAATATATCAAAATCTTCTCAGAACTTACGATGCATCTTATCTGGGCGTGAATCGTCTTCGGGAGAAATTTGGCCATATCGTTCTTGCATACTCAAAACTGGCTCTTGCGGAGGTGCTTGAGGCTCTGGTTCAGGTTCCGGTTCAGGTTCCGGTTCAGGTTCAGGTTCCGGTTCAGGTTCTGAATCGAACATCAATTCAGGAGCCGATGGCAGGTCCATTTCTAATTCATCAATCGGCTCAGAAACATATTGGCCGCCCATTGCTGCCTTGACATAAGACTCGATATCTTTCGCTTGTTCCTGGGAAATTGAAAGTTCTTCAACTAAATTATCGATCATTCTACGTTCATCTGTGGACACTTCTCCATCTTCAAAACTAATTGAAAAAGAACGAACAAGTATGGATAGTGGCCCTCCAGTATTTTGTCCAAATTGACTTTGGATGTGAGATCCAATGAGAGGGAACCCTCCAATTCCAACAACATCTCCCACGACTATTTCTTCATCATCAACAGTAACAGTTGATGCCATGTAATCCCCATGCACTACATTGGCTCTTTCTCGACCAGAAGAGGATAAAGAAAAAGCGGAACCAGGTACTCCTTCGTTGAGGATCTCTCCTGATTCTTGTAATCGCTGTAATGCATCACATAATGTTTCAACTTCACCATCTACTACCGATGCCACTGCTTGTACAACTGTGGGCGATGTTGGGTCTTCAGTGATTGCAACATACCTCAAATGTAAGAGGATACGTTCTCTCATGGACAATGTCCGTGTGAATCCTGCGCCTTCAGGAGCTGTTGCTGATGGATCAGCGGGAGGAACCTCAACTGGTTCGGGAATATGGTCACTATCACGAATCTTCGTTAATTCGGTCGCCATAGCATTCAATTTCTTCTTGCCAAAAATGAAACGAAAGAGGAGCAAGAGAACGAAAAACGCGCCAAAACCGAGGCCAATAGTCATCGGGTCGACGGTCATCTAGATTCAAGCCTCATGTCTCAGAGCCATAACCTATTCATTAAAGGTTGCTGCTAAAAAGGGAGGTTTGACCGCACCCGAAGGTCCCGAAGGACTTTCGGATGGGCCAGGACGACTGCTCTAGGCAGTCTCTGGAGAAGTGGCTAACCACTTATGGTAGATACTGGGTCAATCAAGACTCGAGTTCGTCGAGAATGCCGTCCCCGTCATCGTCAGCATCGAGGTGATCCTCAACGCCATCGTTGTCGTGGTCGAACTGACCGGTTGCATCGTTTCCATCGTTGTTCTCGAACCAGTCGGATAGGCCGTCGTTATCGTCGTCCGTGTCCGTCTTGTCTTCGAGACCATCGTTATCGTGGTCGTAGCGCCAGCTTCCTGCAACACCATCGAACTCGTCAACGTCGAGAATCTCGTCGTTGTCGTCGTCCGGATCTTCAGCATCATTCATACCATCATTGTCGTGGTCCCTGGAGTAATCTTCTCCGTTAGGGCCCAAGTCATTGATGTTGTCAATACCGTCGTTGTCGATGTCTAGGTCCACGTTATCCGAAATACCGTCGTTGTCGTGATCGTAAATGTCCGTATTAGGGTCACCGTCGTTCACTTCTTCGCGGTCATCAATTCCGTCACCATCATCGTCTGGATCAGTCGAATCTGGATCTCCGTCGTTATCGTGGTCCTCAGGATTGCTGTCAACATTATCAGGGATGCCATCATTGTCGTCATCATTATCGATGTCGTCTGGGATTCCATCGCCGTCATTGTCGTTGTCGCCGTTCTGCTCCTGGTTGTCGAGTTGCTGACCTTGCTGCTGGTCCGATTGCTGACCTTGCTGGCCTTGCTGACCATTTTGGGTCTGACCGGTGTCTTGCTGGTCCTGACCATTCTGGTTATCACCATTCTGGTTCTGTTGATCTTGGCCTCCTTGCTGGGCACCTTGTTCGCCACCCTGCTGTTGTTGACCTTGACCATTGTCCTGCTGTTGACCTTGCTGGCCTTGCTGACCTTGCTGGCCTTGCTGACCTTGCTGGCCTTGCTGACCTTGCTGGCCTTGCTGACCTTCTTGGCCGGACTGCTG
>Ga0115011_10003658_pt1 | contig 10457 bp, 7 predicted proteins | sample TroAtlMetagenome_2_FD_88705 | JGI IMG/M metagenome (GOLD analysis project Ga0115011, IMG submission 88705) | Marine eukaryotic phytoplankton communities from Atlantic Ocean - Tropical Atlantic ANT8 Metagenome | ecosystem: Environmental > Aquatic > Marine > Oceanic | place: Tropical Atlantic... | reverse complement strand
GCGAACGCTGCTACCTGGTGGTTGAGGAAGCCACGTTGTATGTGTCCGTCAGACAGCATACTGACCAGGTTACTGACCGAGACCGTCATTTGCGCCACCTCGTTATCTTGAGATCGGATGACATCCTCAATCGGCTCTGGCAATTCGATGACGGGCTGTCTCACCATGAGATCCTCAAAGCCACGTTCAACGAGCTCCTTGCAGGCTACACCAACGGCCTGAGCATCACGCCCTACGTTGAGCGCCCGGGCAACCTCCCTTTCTTTGCCTATCCATGAAAGGGGTTTAGCGATGCGAACATCCAATACACGAACTCAGAAGAACAAAAGCAAAGGGGGCCGCCCTCTCCTACCGGAACACCTTGCCCGTACGTTCAAGAAAACAACTAACTTGAACGCCAGTGAGATGGATAAGCTGAGAATCCATGCCAATCAGGCTGGCCTGTCGGTGTCTCAATACCTCAGATCCGCAGCGCTATCCCCCAAAACGGGAGACCAAAGTCCCGCTACAACAGCCGCACTCAACGCAATCGCGGGGGAGCTCAACACCATAGCTAGCCGGGCCGCTGGAGCCGGCAATCCATTATCCCAGGCGGAAGCCGCAGAGCTGATTAGCCTCCATCAGGCATTGATTAAAAGGCTTTCCCAGCTAAAACAAACACTGGAGGGCGAACAATGATTGCCAAGATTTTACCCGTCCGCTGTAACTGCCGGCACACCATCAAGTATGCCTTTGGTCAGACAGAGTCGAAGCGTGACTCTCGTCCCGAGGAGGCTTACTTCCTGGCGAGTAACGGGCTCACCATCATCGACCCTACAGTCACAACAGAAGAGCGGGAAGACGGTAGCATGACAATCGTTCGCATCCCCGCCAACGAAGCAAACCTTGATCCTATCATTGATGAATTTGAACGCCAGGCAGCGCGAAATACCCGGGCGTCCCTTCCCTACTGGCATTCCGTGCTTAGTATCAGCCCCGAAGATGAGGCATCTCAGACAGACGAATCACTGAGGCAGATCGCTCGCGATTACATGGTTCGGATGGGATATGAATATTGTCCGTGGGTCGCGACGATTCATCGTGACACGGATCACACTCATATCCACTTGGCGGCCTGTACTGTCCAAAGCCTCCCCGGATATCCAGTTGTCGATCGCTATAAGGATTTCGAGAAGGCTATGGATGCCTGCCGCAAGATTGAAACCAAATACGGGCTGAAGGCAGTGCCCATGCCCGAGGACGGGCGTGACCGAAATGACACAAGCCCGAGGCATGTGATTAATGATATTCGGTTAATTCTGGACTGGGCTCTGCTCAATGAATTGGAGTCTTCACAAAACCCGGATCTTTGCCGATATCTAGCTGGCGCTCAGGATTGTGGGATAGATGTGAAAATCCGCTGGCGCCAGGGAGCACCAGCAGGAGTTTCCTATTCCTTTAAAGGCTGCAGCTATACAGCAACCAAGCTTGGCGGAGGTGGTCGCTACCAGCTACGGCAGCTGCAGAACTTTCTGACATACGACAACTCCAGGCAACACGACCTACTTGAGGAAATCCACCACGCAAGCCCGACGGAACTGAACACTAAAGCCGCGCTACTGCAGGATTTTGGCTTTATTCACCCCAACCTGAACTATGCCAAAAGCAAACATGATCGCAGAGGGTATGCCGCACTAGAGTTCAACAGCATGGATACAGCAAGGCGTATCGCTGCACATCCTCAAACGCCTGTTGCGCACCTGCAAAAGAGGGTTTGCAGAAAAGACAGAATCGTTCACATTTTGTACTACAGACAATCACTATTCATCCCGGCAACGACCAGAGAGGAGGTCGAGTTTCGGAAACTGCTGGAGGCGATGGTTAAACTTGTGCGATCTATGCTGAACAGGATGGGGATAACAGCCGAGCAAGAACCTTTACCGTGCTATATCTCAAAGCATCCTCCGGGGGCGAATCCCGCAGTTCGCAACCACCCCCTCTCTAAGCCTGAAGCCCCTTCTATCTTTTGTTGAGACAGGCACGCCAAGAAGCAGAAATAATCACACAAATCTTATTCGCCCTTTCTCCACAACGCCCTTGTTGTGCCAGTAATCACCTTGCCTGATTTTAAGCAGAGGAATGTAGTAGTGCTGCAGGATCAGTACTCCGGCTGGAATGAAAGTAATTTGCCAGATGGTGCCGCAGGGTATGTGTTTTTGCCCGTCGCCGCCGGTATGCTGTATTGAAATGCTGACAGGGCAAAAGCCCTAGAGGGGACGGGCCCCCGAAGGAGGCCCGTTTGACATAAACCCGCTGGTGCGGGTAGACGCCGTTCGATTGAGAGCCGAACAAGACCATTCTTTCAGCGGGATTCATGGTCGTCAACTGCGCCGGTATAACGGAGGTATACAGCCATGCTAAGCCATGCACATGACCCGATCTGGCTAGTCATTGCTCGTACATTGCAGCTTGTACTGTTTGTACTGCGAGTGACACGCCGGAAGTAAGCCCACGAAGGCCGGCAGGGAAGCCGGTCTCGGACGGGCAAGGAGATCCAACTGGCTGAAAAGACGGCAGCGGGAAAAACTTGCGCCGCCATTTTCACGCTATCTCTGTGGCCACAGCTAACTTCGGAGAAACAAATCCTAATCTCCGGCAACAAAGAAACAGAGCCTTACTCTTCTTTTTCAAAGCGCAAAACTTTCACAATAAAATCAATAGCGTTTTGATTATATATACTCGGAGTCACCGATGGCAGATAACCGCTATCATGATAAATCTCTTCTTGCCTTTTGTTCCTGAAGTTGTATACCGAATAATCCGAATTCTCCTTCATCTTGTTATCGGCAATACACCGCCATACGTCATTTTGTTTTATTTTTGGCTCCAACCTCTGAACTTCAGAAAAAACCTCCATGGCAGAGTATGGATAACTTTTTATAATATTTTCCCTAATACGCTGGGTAACCTCAACCTTATCAACTGGAACAACATCCCCTACCAGCTTAAGGGTTGGGGCACCTTCTTTCTCAGAAAACCTGCCCTCCTTAACAAATTTTATTTTACTCGCAAGCCCTTCATCAAGAACCAAAATCTGAGAATCCGGTTTCTCAAGAATTCCCTTTTCTGTATCTAACACTGCGGCATTCTCAGTCCCAATCCGACCTATCTTTGCCATCAGGTCTAACCAGCCCTGGTTATTCTTTTCCACCCGACCGTTGATAATACTCTCAAGTTCCGCGCTTTGTATCTTTTGGGTTCTCCCACCATAGCGGTAATAAATATCCCCATTTTTTAAGACTTGGTCTCTTCCTTCATCTTTTTTTGCTATTACCGGCTTATTCTCTGAGGGCTGGACATAAAATGCCCCACAAAACATTCCATCTATCTCAACACTTGTTTGATGCCAATCTATTTTTGAGGAAAAGCACTCAAGGAGATACCCCGTTATTTTTTCAGGATCCACCTTCTCAAACTGCTCTTTGGACTTCTCTGATAACCCCATTATCTCTCTAGGCGAGTCTTTAATACCAAAAACGAGAAAGCCACCCCGATTATTTGAAAAGGCGGCAAAATCCCTAAAGTAGTCGGCAAGCCCCCCCAGATTAAACTGCTCTTTAAACTCTAACTCCTGCCCCTCCCGGTGATGAAGACGATTAGATCCGGGCTTTCGCTTGAGGCGCTCTCTAAGTTCTTTATCGACATCCATAATTCTCAACCAACGGGGTCTTATTTAAATCCGGGGTAGTTGATGGGCCGTTTCTTTAAGCAATTTTCTTTGTTCAGAGAAGTCGGGCATAGCTTTGGCTACTGCTGCCCAAAATTCCTGAGAATGATCATATCTGACCAAATGACACAGCTCATGAACCACCACGTAATCCACCATCCGATTCGGGGCCATCATGATCTGCCAGTTAAACTGCAGCTCACCCTTGGCAGTGCAGCTGCCCCAGCGGGACTTGAAGGTCTTTATCGCCACGCCTGATGGCTCGACACCAACTTGAGGAGCCCATCGAGCAACCTTTTCCCTCAGCTTCGACTCCGCCTGACGCTTATACCACCGGACAAGGGCATTGCGGATCATGTGGGGTTGTTCCGTGCCCCGGGGGACAGACACCACTAAACGGCCCTGCACGAGCTTCACTGGGGCGAACGGGCCTTTCTCTACTTTCAGACGATAGTTGCGCCCCAGATAAGAAAAGGCTTCGCCTGAGACATAGCGTTTGCTACTCGGGGGAGACATGTCCTGGTGGAGCGCTATCTTTTCCTTGATCCAGCGGCGTTTGGACGCCAGCAGCTCATCGATTCGCTCCAGCGAGGTCTCAACCGGTACGACCACCGACACAGCGCCTTCTTCCACACGGATATCCGCGGACTTGCGGCGGTTGGTTCGGATCACCTCGGCAATAAAACCGTTGGCGTCTCTGTATTCAGGGGCTAAATGCTTGGCCATCAACGAAACTTCGTCTTCGCCAGATCCATAAACCGCTCCTGCACCACATTGACGATGGCCTTGTCGCCGAAGCTGCAGTCAAGGATCGCCCGCTTGATGGCTTTCTTCATGCGCTTGATCTCTTCGCCTTTCTTGAAGAAATCCACGATTTGGGTGGCCTCATTGAACATCTCTACCAGCGCCTGGGTGGTGGCCTTGATCTCGTCTTCGACGCTTTCGCCAACCAACTCGTCACCACTATGCTGGGCCACCTCTGCAATGAGGATGTTGTAGAAAGCCAGCTCGGTTTCGGTAAGCCCCAGATCTTCTGCTGCCTGTTTGTGGTCGCTTTCCAGGCTGTCGACCATGTCCAGCAGCAGCTCCAGCTGCTGCTCCCACTTACCGTTATTCTTCTCGATAATGTCGCGCAGGCGCAGGCTCAGGGACTTGTAGTATTCCGGGTCTTCTTCCAGGTTGACGGTGATGTGGTGCTTGATGGCGCTCTCGATTTCGGAGGCGCGGGATTCCGGGGATTTGATCTGCTCCACGGATTCGCGAAAGTTGGCGGCCATCAAGTCCACCGGCGGGATCTTCGGGTCAACGCCGGTGCTGATGATGTGTTCATCCACCAGTTGCCGCACCTTCTCGCCAGCATCCGCGATATTCAGGCCCGGGTCACGGTAGCGGTTGCGGGCGGCGTTCTGCACCTTGCCCCACAGCTTCAGGTCAGCAATAAACGGCTTGGCCGCCGGGTCGGGCAGCACCACGTCCATCTGCCGGGCAAATCGCTTGTAGGCCAGCTCGAACTGTTGTCGGATGTCTTCGTCCTTGAGGAACAGGACATAGTCATCAATATCCGAGCCCTTCAAGCCACTGAACACCTCCGCCACCCGCGTATGGGTCGCCTTCAGCTTGGGGATTTCGTCTTTCAGGGTGACGTAGGTGCCTTCCACGTCATCGCTACTGAACTGATCCAGCGCCTCGGTGAGGTAATCGGACAGGCCGTAGTAATCCACTACAAAACCCGCCTGCTTCCCCTTGTAGGTTCGGTTCACCCGGGCAATGGCCTGCATTAGGGTGTGATCCTTCAGGCTGCGGTCGATATACATCACCTGGGCAATGGGCGCATCAAAGCCGGTGAGCAGCATGTCCTTCACGATCAGGAAGGCCAGCGGGTTTTCGTTCAGCGGCTTCTTGAAGGCATCAATGGCCTGCTTCTGCTGGGTCTTGTCAGTGTACTGGGCGATATAGCCCGGATCATTGTGGTTACCGCTGATAATCACCTCGGACAGCGGCGCGCCCAGTTCATCCAGGGTTTTCTTGTACAGCGAGGCCGCATGGCGGCTGCCAACCACCACCATGGCCTTGAAGCCGTTAGGCTGGATATGCTCCCGGTAGTGCTTGAGCAGATCCAGGCACACCCAGCGAATCCGCGCCGGGGCTTCGCGCACCGCCCGCTCCACACCGTATTTCTTGCGGATCTCGCGCTTCTCGTCGTCGCTCTTGTCCTTGAAGTACTCGTCGAACAGCTTGTCCAGGGATTCGTCCACCACCTCGGTCTGAGCCTGGCGGCCTTCGTAGATGATGCGCACCGTGGCACCGTCTTCCACCGCCTCATTGATCTTGTACTGATCGATGTAGCCGCCAAAGGCCTGATCCATCTTCTGGTTCTTCAGCAGCGGGGTGCCGGTGAAGCCGATCTTGGGGGCATTAGGTAAAGCGGCGTTGATGGTGGCGGCCAGCCCGCCGAACTGGGTGCGGTGGGCCTCGTCGGCCAGCACGATGATCTTGTCGCTGGGGTTCAGATCACTGAAGTCGCCCTCCGCCTCCGCATCCTGAAACTTCTGCACCATGGCGGTGACAATGTCAGAGGCATCCTTGGTGAGCAGTTCCTTGAGTTTGGCCACCGAGCCTGCGTTGTAGATCGTTTCGCCTTGGGCATCGCGGAAGGTAGCGGAGAGCTGGCTGTCCAGCTGGGTACGGTCGGTGACGAACACGAGCTTGTACTTTTGTAGTTCCGGGTCGCGGCGCATCTTCACCGCCAGCATGACCATGGTCAGCGACTTGCCCGAGCCCTGGGTGTGCCACACCACGCCGGACTTTTCTTTACGGGTAGTGCCGTGCTTCAGCCGCTCGATCACCTTGTTCACCGCCCGGTACTGCTGATAACGGGCCACCTTCTTGATCAGGCGACCTTCCACCGGCTCGAACAGGATGAAGTTGCGGATCAGATCCAGGAAGGTGTCGTGGCTGAACATACCCATCAGCAGGCGCTGTTGGGCGTTGATATCACTCTGGCCGGCTTCGCCTGCACCATTAGCAGCAGCCATGGCCTGCTCCAGATAGGCCGTGGACGGCACATCTTCAATCTTATGGCCATCGCTCGCGCCAGCCGCCCCGCTCCCGGCCACCGGTTGTGCCCGCAACCCCCGGATATCCGCATCCGTATAAGGATAAGCATCCTTCCAGTCGCCGTAATGCTGGGCCATGGAACTGATGGTGCCGACCCGGGCCTGATCCCGGCAGCTGGATACCATCAATTGGTTATACCAGAACAGCTTCTGCGCCCCTTCGTCATCCTCCGGGCGGCGCAGGTTGGCGTAGCGGCGCAGCTGGTTGATGCCCTCGCCAATGGCATCAGAGGAGGAGTACGGAGATTTGCACTCGATCACCGCCAGCGGCAGGCCATTCACGAAACAGACAATATCGGGAATGATGTTCTGATTGAGCCCTTCCACCTTGAACTGGTTGGTGCAGAGAAAATCGTTGTTGGCTGGGTTGTCAAAATCCACCACGGTGACGGTCTGGCCCTTGCGACCCGCCCCCAGATCCTGCTCCACGGAAATGGCGTTATCGCCGGTGCAGCAGAGCATTTCCCACAGGGCCTGGTTGTATTCAATCAGGCCTGCGAAATTGGGGTGGGTAAACTCGCGCAGCACCTTGCGCAGGTTTTCCTCGCTGATCCACGGGTTCAGGCCGCGCAGGGCAGTCTCCAGCCGTTTTACCAGCACCACATCGCGGAAATAGCTGCGTTCACCTGACGCCGGGCTAAGCGCCTCCCCCGGCACATACTGCCAACCGGATTGCTGTAGCTGTGCCAGCGCAGGCTGCTCGACCTTATTCAGCTCGTCATAAAACACTATGATTCCTCTCCCTCATCGCTCGCCCCTTAATTAGCCTGCGCCAGCATATTCATGACCAGGCGAATCAGCGTGTCTTTTTGAGCCGGATCAGATTCCGCCACCAGCAAGGTCAAGGCCGCCAGGCCGGTATCGTTAATCACCACCTCGCCATGGTCGTTTAACAGGCGACCATTGCGGTGCAAGAAATCCACAAACAGCCAAGCGCCACTGCGTTTATTGCCATCGCTAAAGGGGTGATTCTTCACCACAAAATACAGCAGATGGGCGGCTTTGCTTTCCACCGTGGGGTAGGCGGGATCACCAAACACCGTCTGCTCCAGGTTGCCAAAAATCCCCGCCAGACCCTCGCTACGCGGGTTGGCAAACAAGGCCGTGGCTTCGCCGCGCTCCATGAGCAGGGCTTTCAGGCCGTTCAAGTCGGCCATGGCCTGCTCTGGTGAAGGCAGCTGACCACCCGTCTCGCCGCTGGGTTCTTCCAGCAAACCCTCGTCGTAGCGCTGTAGCCACAGGAAGGTTTGCGTATAGCGGCTGACAATCTCCACCAAGCCGCGCCCTTCTTCCAGCCCCAACCCCTTTGATTTCACGGCTTTTTTCACCAGCGCCAACGCCTGCTCCAGCTCGTGGGCGTTCTGCTCAAAGCGTTGCCGGTTAATGGTGTAACCCCGGGTGAGGTGTTCTTTCAGGCGCTGGGTGGCCCAGATGCGGAACTGCGTACCTTGGAAAGATTTTACCCGATAGCCCACCGAAATAATGACATCGAGGTTGTAGTGATCAACCTGGTAGGTTTTCCCGTCATCGGCAGTTGTCGCAAATTTTGCGACAACTGCCTCTTTGGGCAATTCGCCCTCTTTAAACACGTTATTCACGTGCTTGCCGATGGTTTTCACGTCTCTGCCAAAGAGTTCGGCGAGCTGTTGGCGATTCAGCCACACCGTGTCCTGCTCCAACCGCACCTCAATGGGGCTTTGGGCATCGTGTTGGTAAATTTCGATTTTGGCTTGCGTATCCATACGCTTACCCCTCCCGCCGAGTTAGCGGCGTAATGGCAGGGTTTTCGACTTTTTCCGCTTCGTCCTGAAACATATGACGTGCATGGATGCACTAATGCCGCGAGCGCAGGGATGCGCAGGAGCGGCGACTAGACAGCCACACGTTCCTCCAAATGATTGTTATCGACGTTAACTCTGACCTTGCCGGTGAGGAGGTCTTGCATTAGGGCTTTTTTCAATTTCAATAAGCTGTCAAGTTTCTTTGTAGATAACTCTTCTCTTTCGACCAAAGCATTCATCGGTTTCACAATCTCTTTCTGTTCTTCAAGCGGCGGAACCGCTAGAAGAATCTTCCTGAAAGTTGATTGTTTAATTCCTGCAACCGTCGAACCCGTAGACTGAAGATCAAGTTGCTCTCTGAAATACCGCCCCTGCATCACATAAAGCAGATAATCCGTATCCACAATGCTTGAGGGGGACAACGCCAGAACTCTCTGCCCGATTGCAAATTTGTATCCCGGAACTTTAGCCACGTTACCGAGAGGAGCCTCAGTAGTAATAAAAACATCACCTTCTTTTGGAGTTCCACGAACCATCCAAGATTCATATTGCTCTTCAAAGATGAACTCCCTAGGCTCAGCATCAATATATCCCTGCCGGATGTTCTTAGCGGTAATTAGTGGAATCCCCTTCTCACTTTTAGGGGGACTTTTACCACGGTAATCAATAATGTCCTCCAAAATGTCTTGTACTTCACGGATTAACCACCCCTCCGGAATCCGCCCCACCGGCGAATCCTTGAACGCGGTATGCCCAATGCCTTTGGTCAACAGCTCCTGCATCATGCCGGTTTTCAGGTCTTTCAGCTTGTCGATCTGTGCGCGTGTTTTTTCGATCACGTCATCGACGGAGGACAGGATGGCTGCGATTTTTTGTTGTTCGGCGAGAGGGATTCTAGGAAAAAGATAGAACTCTCTAATAACGCTGGGGTGCGCTTTAGTTTGGTAATCGAAGGAGAAGTATTCATGTTGGAATTGCAGCACATACGCCACAAACTTGTAGTCCCACTCCCCAGCTAACTTCATGTAACCAGAAACGTTTGTGACCGAGAACTTATGCTTAGGCCTGTAAAATACATAGCCACCGCCATCCACAGACCAGGAAATGAGCTCCTCGTCAAACATGAATGATCCGTACTCCCCCATCTTCCCTTGATTTTTAGAAGATGACGAATAGATAGGGTATGTACCTGGGTTATTCCGAATATCAATCTTCGAAATGACATTCCCACGGCCGAGCTTTACCTCGCCAGAGCTAACGAGGTCATCTAGCAAAACCATCTCGTCCCAAGAGAATTGAGCCGCGCTACTCATACCCCAGCTCCTTCAGATACCCCTTCATCACGCTTTCCGCTTCCGCCACCTGGGCATCCAGCTCACTGAGTGATACCCGATACTTGTCCCACCAGCGCTCGAGCTGGGTAATGACTTTGGCATCCGCCTCACCCACGGCATCCCGAATGGCTTCCTTACTGTCGATCTCCGGCCTGAAGTCGTAATAGCCTTCACCCGCTTCGGCGCTGTCATCCCGCTTCACAAAAACCTCAGACACATCGAAGCCTTCCAGTATCTCTTCACGGATATACTCGCTCTCCACTTCCCGTACCGGGATGCCGCCGTGCACGATGGCGCGCACGTCGTAGATTTCCGGGGGCGGGCTGGTGTCGGCGTAGCGGCGGATGTTGAGATTGAAATCGTTTTCCTCGATCTCCGCCAGCGGCACCACTTTGGAGTAGCGTTTGATCTCTTCGAAGTTCTCGAAGGTCTGCACGATCTTTTCAATATCCTGCTGGCGCAGCTTGTTCTGGTTCTTGCCTTCCTCGTATTCCAGCTCGCTGTTGATAAACAGCACCTT
>Ga0115011_10003656_pt1 | contig 10459 bp, 4 predicted proteins | sample TroAtlMetagenome_2_FD_88705 | JGI IMG/M metagenome (GOLD analysis project Ga0115011, IMG submission 88705) | Marine eukaryotic phytoplankton communities from Atlantic Ocean - Tropical Atlantic ANT8 Metagenome | ecosystem: Environmental > Aquatic > Marine > Oceanic | place: Tropical Atlantic... | reverse complement strand
CTGTCTCCAACTTAACATATCGATACAATTTTTTCAGTAGTTTGCTTTCCTTTCCAAGCCCTTGCGTGTCAGCAAAAGTCCGAGTAAACAATGCAAACAACACCGATTGAAAACCAAGAAGAACAGCAAGTGCAGAATAAGCTAGCGTATTTAAATCCAGCGTTGCTTGACCTAATTTACGAGCTTCTGGCAAAAGCCAACCACCAAAACCAAAACCAATCAACATCAGTAACAACCCCGGATAAAAAAACAACCAATTCGGACTGAACAACAACATGAATCGCAAGTGACGCCAACCATCACGCCAACTACGCAAATGTGGCGGTCGAGTACGCCCATCCGGCGAAAGGGTGGTGGGCACTTCACTGACCTCCATGCCTGTCGTCACCGCCTTTACCACCATTTCACTAGCAAACTCCATACCTGTCGTCTGCAATTTCATTCTTTGAAATGCTTCATAAGTTAAGCCACGAAGCCCACAATGAAAATCACCTACCGAACATCGGAAAAATAATCGCCCTAACCCACTTAACACAGGGTTACCAAAGTAACGGTGCAATGGAGGCATTGCCCCAGGCGCAATTCCCCCACGAAAGCGATTCCCCATCACAAGATCACTACCCTCTCTAAGTTTCTCTATAAACAACATCAGCGAAGAGAAATCGTAGCTATCATCAGCATCCCCCATGATAACAAATCTCCCTCGGGCTGAACTAATACCCTCCATCAGGGCGCTTCCGTAGCCCTTTTGCTCGACTACAACCACCCTAGCGCCTGCTGCCTCAGCAATCTTGCGAGAATCATCCGTACTACCGTTATCGGCGACTACTACCTCACCAACAATATTGTTCTCTTTCAAACAATAAAGCGCCTTTCTGATACATACCTCCAGCGTTTCTGCCTCATTAAGACAAGGCATTACAACGGACACTTCTATAGGTTTGGGCAGTATTTGTTGAGACATGGTTTCATTTAGAAATATTTCGGAGGAAACATGCCTCAAACAAACTAAAGCGACAACCAACAATGATTGACATCTACTAGTAACAGCTGATTGACATGAAGATAGTTTTACAGCAAAAATTACGGCAAGTGCAAAAGGAAGCCAGAGAAGAAGCGAAACGTAAATTTATCGAGTTCCTCGAAAGCAAAGATTTTCGCATCACTAATCAAAGGCGAGTAATAATTGATACAGTTTTTTCTACTGATAAGCATTTTACAGCAGAACAGCTTCTAGAATGGGCACGCGAAAAGGATAGCTCAGTATCGAGAGCAACTGTATATCGGACGCTACCTCTGTTAACCGAAAGCAACCTCGTCCACGAAATGGACTTTGGTAAACCTTTTAAGTTTTACGACCCCAACTATTCTGACAGCCCAAACCACAATCAGCTCATATGCGAAGATTGTGAAAAAATTGTTGAATTTGACAGTGAAAAAATTGAAGCAATTGAAAACGAAATTGGGCACAAACTAGGATTCACAGTTAAATCTCAAAACCTCCAACTTACCGCCTCTTGCGATGTGCTGAAAAGCAAGGGAGCCTGTGACAAAAAAACTTGCAGCTAATTAATATGATCTCAGTCGTAGCTGATGATCTACTCTTCCTTTTTGATTATACTCTAGCGGTGGCAGTTCTCCTAGCGTAGGTGATTGCGTCTCGACTAAAATTGTTCCTGCCAGTTCCTGTAGCTCGCACCATCTAGGCCATTCCAATTCAGGTGCATGCTTAATCTGTCGCATTAGGCTTCTCCATTCGATAACAGCCCGATCAATGTCCCCCGAACCAAGAAGCTCTGTTACCCAACTCCCTTTGTCTGATGGGTTCAAATGTAATGCAGCAACAACACGTTCAGCTCCCGCACCGTAACGAGGCGGCACCCCAACATCTAGATACCCAGCCACAGTTGTATCACCATAACATTCGCGGCAAGCCATTGGTATTCTCCCCTTCCAGCGATCCTCCTCACTTGCAAACCTAAAACCTGCATCAAGATTAGCTAATTCATAAACCAACTCATTAATCGGAATAGATACATCTTCCAAAGCAGCAGCAATACCTAAGCCATAATTTTGCGAAAAGAAACTAACTACACGACCGCGAAGTGTTGGTTTACCAGATGCATCCACCAATTTAAGACGCTTCCAAAGCAAAGCAACACCTGTAGCTGGCTTCAGCTCTCGGCATTCATCATGCAAGCCACAACCCGAACACATCTTATTAACAACTTGACGCTGATATGGTCGAAGCAGTGCAACACCATGCGAATCCACATGCGCCAACACCGACTGAAAATCTAATCGAACCTGGACTAGTAATCGGTGTTCAGAGCGGTAAAATCGAACTACAGGAGTGTTTAGTTCTGATAACTTAACCTCAAGTAATGGCTGTATTTTTTTTTGCCAAAGTTTCACTGGCACAACCCGCTTGTTCCAACCAGTCATCCTCCTAACCCACTTTGCTAGATCGAGCAGCTGATTATTCAATTCATCTGCAACTTTTTGCTCACGTCCAAATATTTGGTCATCCGATAACAAAACCAATTTCCCAGAACCAGTCTTCGGCAACACATCTGAATCCATCAATGCAGGACGTAACATCGGAGATTGACCATCCGTCGGTTCACTGGATGCACTATCTGTAATAAATACATTCTTTAGTAACTGCTGTGTAGCACTGGGACAAGACTGCCAATCACCACGACTATTAAGCATCTCACGAACGAGCTTTCGCGACTTTCGAGCTCGCTCCGAATCAGTCTCTAAACCACATGGCGCTTCGGTATGCTGCATTGAAAACTCCATTCCGAGTAATATCGGTTGGGCGGTAAATAGGCGCGCCTGCACTCCAACCGCCTCGACATACGGGCTTCGGTTTTGTTCGGCCGCACTGTACATCAGTCCAAGTAGTGACGCCCAATCAACCATACTATTACGAGACAGAAAACAGGGATAACCATCTCGAATACGAATCTCGTTTCGGGAAACCAACGCGTAACCAACCTCGTCAATACCACGCCGGCCTGCTCGACCAAACATCTGATGAATTTCATCAGCTTTAAGCGGAATTTCGAGATGATCACGCCGATAAGAATCGGCCGCTAAAGCTACACTTCGTAACGAAAAATTAATTCCAGCCGCCAACCCCATGGTTGCTACTACTACTCGTAATTGACCGGCTTTAGCCAAAGGCTCAATCACTCCAGCTCTAGCGCCATAACTAAGCCCACTGTGATGGAAGGCAACACGCGAATGGAGCATCTTTGCCAATCGGTCCCCAACCAACTCTCTTTGCTCGGCTGTAAGTTGGAGTGGGTTTGAATTAGGAAGATTTCTTGCAATATCTAACGCCAATTTCTCTGCAGCACGACGACGCGGTGCAAATACCAATACAGGACCAAGTCCTTCTGCTAATGATTTAGCCAAAAACCTAGGCCAATAGCCGCGAATTTCAGCCGGCACATTGTAATTGAGTATCCCAGCATAAACCTCTTCAAGCGGCACCGGCCGTTCATTGTACCAGATCCATTCAGCGTCACGCCCCAAACGCTGAAGCCATGAAACTACATGCTTAGGATTTGCCACACTACCGCTTAACATTAACAATTGTGTTTGCGGTGGTGCCATCGCTATAGCCAACTCATAATTCAACCCTCGATCAGCGTCTCCAAGCATCTGATATTCATCAATCACCAATAAATTAGGCCCATCACCATTAACTAATCTATTCTTTTGCGTCTCAAGTGTGGCAACTATGACAGGAGCATCCAGGTTCTCCGAAAGATCACCAGTAGCAATACCGACATTCCACCCCTTAGCACGCCACTCGGAAAGTTTATCATTGGCTAATGCACGAGTCGGGACAGTATAGATGGCTTGACCAGGGTTTCGGCCCTGTTTTGACCACAATTCAAATATGAAAGTCTTACCCGCACCGGTTGAAGCATGGACGACAACATCCTTCCCATCACGAAGATGCTGCACAGCTTCCTGCTGCCAAAGATCAGGTACAACAACCTCATCCAGAGCAGAGAAGCAATCCATTGAATCCTCAAACGCCGACACAGGGAAAAACTACTAAAAAGAAGCACATACTCCAAACCAACGCTTGGGAGAAAAGTTGCATCTATGATTTTAAGGCAAAGAAAACCTCTAATTATTCAAAGGTTGAGTACTGCGTAAATAGGCTAATAAATCCCGAATTTGATCGTTCGAATATGATGATAAAAGCCCGCCAGGCATGAGCGAAACACCCTGTGCCTTCATCGTCTTAATTGCCTTTCTTTGCACCGTAATATCTTGTCCATCCAAACCACGTAAAATGACAGTTTGACTATCCTGTTCCACAAGAAAACCCACAACAGTTCGCCCGTCTTCTGTGGCCAATAAGAAGTTTTCGTAGCCTTCTCGAATTTCCGCACTAGGATTAACAATATTCAGCAACATAGTATCAATATCATCACGCTGGTAAGTGCTAAGATCCGGACCAATATACCCTCCCTGCTCGAAAAGCCTATGACATGAACTACAACTTGCCGTAAACAGTTTTTTTCCAGTGTAAGGGTCGCCTGGTTTATCTTTTATCAGTATGGAAAGCCGCTTTATTTCATTCTCCAACTTAGCTGAATCGGTTTCTACATCTGCAAAATGTTTATCTACCAAGAGCGATACTCTGGAATCCTTATGAGATCTCATCAAGCTGACGACCTCTGGCGAAACTAACACGCTCGAGAGTGCTCCATCTTCAACAGACTGAAGCAAGACTCGAGCAAAAGTTACCCTGCCTGCCAACAATGTCCCTGCTACCTGCCTAACCTCAACAGGCAAGCTTGCGTAGACATCTAAAATTTCAATTGCAATTCGCGACTCACTATAAGGTTTAAGAGCACCGAGTGCCGCCCTTTTTAAGTCGCTCCCCGGCTCGTTTTTCAAGATATTTAATAGCACTGGAATAGCCTTCGGGTTCGGAACTTCCCCCAGTATCTCAGTATACTGAAGACGAATTAGCTTCTCAGCTTTTACATCAGCTATCACTCCTAATGCATCCTCAACTGCCTTAGCCTCCCCCCGCCGTAGCCCCAACGCAACTGAACCACCTCCATATCGAGCCATCGCAGCCATCAGCCGCTCTGGCAGAGCAGCCATCGATCGCCCTTTATAAGCTTGCTCGAAACCATTCATCAAAATCTTTGCTGCATCAGCATCTGGAGCAAGCTCAAACAATTTCGCACTGTTCAATAAATCCTGACGTGTACCGGACTTCGCAAATCTTCGGATTAGGCGATTAAGCAGATACTGACGAACAAGAGACTTTGCCCAAAGAGCTTTATCCGAAAACAAACTGAGAATCTCTTCAGAATGTGCATCCACTTTAGATTCAAGGGCCCACCAAACCATAAGTGGTTGGTAGATATCCTCTGCGTCAGCACCATGCCCCATCAAGGAACGAACAATCGGAAGTGCTTGGTCATGCGATAAACGCTTGGCTGTTGCAGCAAGCTGGCCACGCACTTCAACATTAGATTCACTTCTAGCCAATTGGCTTAGTAGTCTGGCCGTTTCCTCCGGCATAGCCTTCTCGTCACCGAGCAACCGAACGCCCCAAAGTCGCACATAAGGGTTAGCATGACTCAGCGCTTCAGCAGCATATTTCGGATTAAACCCTCCACACAAATTCACCGCCCAAAGAGCCTCAAGGGCTATCTGACCCCTTTCCTCTGAGATAATCTTTTTTAAGTACGGCAAAATCGATATATCCTTTCGGTCACCTAGCAACCTAAGTGCAGTTTGTCTGTGCCATTTATCATTGCTTGCAAGTAAATCAACCAACTCCTTATTTGTATAATTAGCTAGATCAAATGAATCTAAGTTCGACGCACCCTTAGCTCGCAACCGGTATATTCGGCCGTTTTCCGGATCGATTCGGCCTTCATGATTTCGATAATGATTCACCTGATCATCATACCAATCGCATATATAAACCCCGCCATCGGGCCCAGCCTTGATATCCACCGGCCGAAACCATCGATCGCTGGTTTTCATTGGATGTCCAGTATCCTGAGTTTTGAAGGACGACCCGATCAAAGTACGATCACTCATAACAACTCGTCCTTGAAGTGGCTCAACCCCCATGATTTTCGCCAGGTATTTACTCGGCAACCCGTTGCCTTCGTAGACAATAAAGTTATGAGTGAAACGCGGAACTTTGTTGTGAGGCATGGCGTTGAAGTAACCAAAGGCATATGGATTACTAAGAGGCCCATGCTTGCTAAAGCCCTTTCGTAAATATCCACCTTGCACATAGTGAAAGCCACGGGTATCCCCACCATTATGACCAGAAAAGATACGGCCTTGCGAATCTATCTCTAGACCAAAAGCATTCCCCCCGCCCTCTGCGAAAACCTCATATCGACGAGTCTCTGGATGGTATCGCCATATGTTCTGCCCCATGGAATATATCTCTTTATCATCAAAACCAGGGCGCCGCACCTTTGCTGTTACAGTACTACCTTGCGCAGCGTACAACCAACCATCTGGACCCCACCTCAAACTGTTGACTACAGAATGCGTATCCTCCAAACCAAATCCGGCCAAATGAACAACTGGGTCTCCGTCTGGGATATCATCGCGATTCTCATCCGGATAAAACAGAAGGTAAGGCGGATTCAACACCCACACCCCACCACGACCATGGGCCAAAGAAGTAGCAATATTTAGCCCATCTATAAAAGTTTTGTGACTGTCATAAAGCCCATCACCATCGGAATCCTCATGGATGGTGATCTTGTCGAGACCTCGAATATGATTGGGTGGCGGTGGTGGAGTTTTGTCATAAACCGCTCGCCAATAATTATCACGACTAGTCATCTTGAGACCAGCCGGATGAGGGTACTGTCGATATTGCACGACCCACATACGACCTCGTTCATCAAAATTTAAAAAAACTGGCTGCTTAACGATCGGCTCAGCCAAAAGTTGATCCACCTGAAGATCTTCAAAAATCTCAAATTTCTGAAGGGATTCCCCAGGCGATAACGGCGCTGCAAGCACTTGGAAAAACCCAACCACACAAGCACCAAATAAAATTAGTATTTTCATTAAAGGCGGTAACAAAAAATGGTAAACAACTAGTGGATTTGGGTAAAGCCAGACGACTCAAACAAAAACAATTTTCAACTAAACAAGCTGCAGTAGCTTCTCAGCCTCATCGCTCAGAGAAGCTTGTCGTTCCGACATAGAAGCATCGACGAGCTTTTCATCGTAGGAAGGAATCATATTCACCATACGCTCGTGCCCCTGCTTTGTTTGAAGTAAATGACCAAAATTTTCGCGTATTATTTCAAGAATGATATTCACAGAAACCGAAGCTCCCGGTGATGCGCCTAGTAGAGCAGATATGGACTTGTCCGAACTCGACAATACTTCAGTCCCAAAATGGACTATCCCTGCATCGCCGTCTTCTTTCTTAATCGCCTGCACCCGAATACCAGCATCAATTAATTCCCAATCTTCATCCTTTGCGTCAGGATAAAAATTGCGCAACTCTTTCATACGAGTATTCATACTTTGAGTTCCCTGCTGCATTAGATATTTTACGAGCGGAATGTTATACAGCCCAACCTTGATCAAGGATGCTATGTTATCCCAGCGCATGGAACCGGGCAGATCAAAAAAACTACCACCTTTATGCAAAAACTTAGTAGTCCACGCCGCGTAAGGACCAAACAAAAGAGCCTTCTTACCGTTGATGATTCGAGTATCCAAATGAGGCACAGCCATAGTGGGGGCTGCGCCGGGCGACAAACCATACACCTTGGCCTCATGTTGCTCGACAATCTCTGGATTATGGCAAACCAACCATTGGCCACCTATTGGAAAACCTCCGTATCCCTTACTTTCTTCTATTCCGGAATTTTGGAGTAACGGCAAACTGCCACCACCTGCACCAATAAAAACAAATTTTGAATTGGTACAAAATATCCGACTGTTATTTAGGTCCTTAACCTTTACTGACCAACCGCCTTCAGTCATACGCCTAAGGCCTATAACACGGTGCCGCGTTGCATAACTGCACCCGTTTTGGAGTCCCAACCATTCTATGAGCGCCGAAGATAGAGCACCGAAATTAACGTCTGTCCCACGATCCATCTTGGTGGCAGCAATCGGCAAATCATCACGCCCAGAAACCAGCAGAGGAGCCCACTGAAGGATAGTTTCACGGTCCTCTGTGTACTGCATGCTACTGAAAAAATGATGAGCACTCATTCCCTTGTAGCGTGAACGTAAAAAATCGACCTGTTCCTGACCGTAAACGAAAGAAATATGAGGCACTGAATTAACAAATTTTTTAGGATCATCAATGAGACCATGACGAACAGCATATGCCCAAAAATATTTTGACTGCTCAAACTGCTCAAAAATTTCAATTGCCTTTGAGACATCAACTTCACCATTTACACCTCGATTCGGCGTATAACTGAGTTCACAAATTCCCGCATGCCCAGTTCCGGCATTATTCCAACCATTGGAGCTTTCCTGAGCTAGTTCCTCGGTCACCTCGTAAAGTTGAATCTTCAGATTTGGCTCAAGGCTCTTTAACATAGCACCAAGCGTAGCGCTCATAACACCACTGCCAATAAGAACAATATCAGGATTTTCAATATATTGAGCGCTACTCATAAAAGGTCAGAGAGAATGCTTAAAAAAAAATATAAATCCAAGCGCAACCCAATAACCATCGATGGGTTGAAAGCCGTCCAAATTTGTGGCTTTATCTCTTTTCTAGCCTTTTTATAAAACTTTCCGACATGAAACTAAAACAGTTACAATCAATCCTGAGTATTGGTGCCGCAATACTTATGGCAACAATATCTCTTAACGCTGCCGAACAACGACACGGAGTAGAAGCAGCAAAAAAACAGGCAAAATTACTCATCCCACACCCCGAACTAGAGGCAACCCTGTTCGCATCCGAGCCCATGTTGGTAAATCCCGCCAACATGGACATTGATGCAGAAGGCCGCGTATGGGTCACCGAAGGCGTGAACTATCGTCAATTTAAACCTTGGGGCAGAATACAACCCAAGGGCGACCGTATTCGCATACTAGAGGATACTGATGGAGATGGAAAAGCAGATGTCGCAAAAACATTTTACCAAGGCAACGATGTGAACGCCGCACTTGGCATATGCGTGCTTGGAACCAAAATCATAGTCTCCTGCTCGCCTAAAATCCTTCTCTTCACGGATGAGAACGGGGACGACAAGGCAGACGGACCGCCAAAGATATTATTCAACGGCATAGGAGGCGTTGACCATGACCATGGCGCTCACGCCTTTGTGTTCGGACCTGATGGGAAATTATATTTCAATATTGGCAATGACGGGCGACGACTTAAGACTCCGGACGGAAAAAACTTTATAGTAGACAAGGCTGGCAATGAAGTGGACGGCCGCGGCAAGCCTTACCGACAAGGACTCGTATTCCGTTGCAATCTTGACAGCAGTGAAGTTGAAACTCTTGGCTTCAACTTCCGCAATAACTACGAAGTAACCGTCGACTCTTTTGGTACTATCTGGCAATCTGACAATGACGATGACGGCAATCGTGGTGTTCGCATCAACTACGTCATGGAATTCGGTAACTACGGTTATACTGACGAACTCACTGGCCGAGGTTGGCGAACCAAGAGAACCAATCAAGAAGAAGACGTACCATCCCGACATTGGCACCAAAACGATCCTGGAGTAATACCAAACCTAATACAAACCGGCCAAGGCTCTCCAACTGGAATCGCTATCTATGAAGGAAATTTGCTGCCTAATATCTTCCAAGGACAAATAATGCATTGTGATGCTGGACCTCGCATAGTTCGCGCCTATCCGGTCAAACGCAACGGTGCCGGCTATACTGGAGAAACAGTTAACATGTTACAAAGTAAAGACCCTTGGTATCGGCCTTCTGATGTTTGCACAGCACCTGACGGATCAGTATTTATTTCAGATTGGCATGATGGCGTCGTCGGAGGGCACCACATGACTGACCATAAGCCGGGCCAAATGACTGGACGTATTTACCGCCTTACACCAAAAGGAAAATCTAAAACTTACAAGATAGCGAAAAATCGCACTGCAAGCTCAATGCTTTCATCTCCCAACATGTCCGAACGCTACATTGCTTGGCAACAGTTTCATAAGGTTGGTTCACAAGCCGAAGAAACGCTATTAAAAATGTGGGGGAGTGACGATCAGCGCATTCGTGCAAGAGCAATCCACCTTCTAGCTCGCATAGAGGATGCTGAGAATAAATACATTAACAAAGCTCTTAACGATAGTAACCCTGATATTAGGATAACAGGTATCCGCATCGCGCGAGAGCGCGGTCTAGATATGATTCCATTTATAAAGAAAATGGTTAACGACAACGATTCAGGCGTGCGTCGGGAATGCGCCATTGCTCT
>Ga0115011_10003654_pt1 | contig 10462 bp, 13 predicted proteins | sample TroAtlMetagenome_2_FD_88705 | JGI IMG/M metagenome (GOLD analysis project Ga0115011, IMG submission 88705) | Marine eukaryotic phytoplankton communities from Atlantic Ocean - Tropical Atlantic ANT8 Metagenome | ecosystem: Environmental > Aquatic > Marine > Oceanic | place: Tropical Atlantic... | reverse complement strand
GGATTGATGCGCTTCCTCGGCCTGAAATTCGAACCGGCGCAATTGCACTTCGCGACGCGGAGCATCGACCTGCACGGGCTGGAACAGGAAAGCCTCCCCCTGATCAACCAGCCCCTGACCCGGCGCCGGGTCGGGGCAGGTGCGGGCCTGGACGCGCAGGTCGACGCCGCGACCAGGCAGAGACTGGACGAGCTGGGTTATGGGCCGCAGCCGACCGGCACCAAACGGCGACGTGTCGGTGCGCGGTGAACGAGATGACACCGAACGCAGACTGCGACCACAACGCCGCTTGCTGCCAATCCGGGCGCGGGACAGAGTACCGGCATGCTGGTCTATCTGTTTACCGCCGCCCTGTTCACGCTGATCTTCACCCGCGAGGTCATCGCGCCGGCGTCCGGCGCGTCCTGTGACAAGCGCTGGCGGATTTTCGCGGGCAGCCTCAACCTCGCCAATCTGGCTGTCGTCCTCGCCGCCGGCTGGTTGTTCAGTGGCTGGATCGGACGCCATGCGCTTATTCCCCTGCCTGACAGCGTCCCGGTACTGGTCCAGAGCCTGATTGTCTTCCTCGCCGCCAGCCTGCTGGCCTATGGCTGGCACCGGCTGACCCATGCCTCCGACACACTCTGGCGCTGTGTCCACCAGCTCCATCACAGCCCGTCTCGGATCGAGGCGCTGACGGCCTTCTACGTCCACCCGATCGACAGCTTCCTCGCCACCCTGCTCAACGCGGTGGTCGCGTATTGGATATTCGGCGCCAGCCCGCTCACAGCCGCCCTCGTGCTTGCCTATGTCTCGATCTTCAACCTGATCGCCCATGCCGACCTGAAGACGCCCTGGTGGCTCGGCCTTTTCCTGCAGCGCCCGGAAATGCACCGCCTCCACCATGAGCGACACAGCCACCGCTCGAATTACGGTCTGCCGCTGTGGGACATGGTGTTTGGAACCTGGCGCAATCCGCGCCTAGGCACTGTGGAATGCGGCTTTGCGGCCGACCGCGAGTTCAGGGTTCGCGAGATGTTGCTGATGCAGGATGTCGGGGGATGAGTGTGCCGACTACTCCGCGGCCATGGGCTGCGGCTTTCGGATGCCGATGAAGCGGTCGCCCAGGCGCGCCGCCATTTCGTCCGCGTGGCTTGAGGTTCTTGTCGCCTTTCCGATCACGAGTGTTCGTCCTTGGGCATCGGTGACCCACACCCGCATGAACATCTCGGAGATGCCCATCTGCCGGATATCGTCCCAGGCCAGCTGGATGTCCGCGCCGGGCCATCGCCGCGCCGCGAGAATGTCATCCGACCACCGGATCTCTGATCGGGTCAGATAGAGCAGAGCGCCCGTCAGGAAACAGCCCAGTGCCAGAATGGCAAGGCCCGCAGCGAACCCCTCCTGGCTCTTCACCCCAGCCGGACCAATGACAACATTGAGGAGGACGCTATTGAGCAACAAAAAGCCCAGCAAAACCGGGATCGGGATCGCTTCGACGAACTGATACTCCGGATGGCGTCGGCCCCGGTCTGCCCGATGCCGCCAGTACAGGCCGGCATACAAGCCGCCGACCAAGATCATCACCGCCACATAGCTGGCCAGTTCAACCATCACCCGGCATCCTGTTCCTTGCGACACCCGGATTGAGCATCCAACGGCCAGAGGTGGACAGCAACACAAAAGTCACGAAGCGGCGGTCGGCGCGGGTGCGGGACCTGTCGGGCAGGTCAACGCCGCGCCCCGGCGGAGTCGGGTCGAACTTGGATCTGGCGCGCCGATCGGGCGACCCGCGGAACGGCAGCGCATGCGGGTCTAGCGGCGTCAGCCCACCCTTCGCGTTACGTCCAGTTCACCGCTCGCCTGCAAGCGGTCGTAAAGCGCCCAAGGCGCCAGATCGAAACCGTTCGGCCAGGTTGGCGCCCCTTCCTCCAGGAACACACGCGCGAAATAGGACGGATCGGCCAGGGGCGCGGTCATGGCCGTCGCTGTGTCGATCTCACGCGACAGCTCGATCTCACCGCGCGCGCCATCGGAGAAGACCAGTGCCAAACGGGTTGCGCCCGCGACCTCTACGGATCGGATTGTCACCAACGGCCTACTCATCATCCAGTCCCGGTATGCGCTCCAGGGGCTCCAACGCTTCGCAGCGCTCCCAGTTCGCGAGAATACGCGAGCGATGGATCATGATCCACTCCTGCACCAATCGCAGCGCGCGCGACCGCAAGCTGCCGCGCAACACCTTGCCGGTCTCGATTGAGATAAGAGCCGCCTGACCTTGATAGGCAGCATGGATGTGCGGCGGCGGGTGATCGCCGAAATACATCCGGATCGTGATGCCGAAGAAGACCGAGACGATGGGCATGCCAAAGGCTAGCCCGTGACGCGCTCAGCCGTCCGTGCGCTCCATCACGCAGATATAGAACCCGTCCGTATCGGTCCGCCCCGGCGAGAGCTGGAGGGCGCCGTGTTCCGTCACGCAAGGTTCCAGCAATTCCTCGGCACCGTCGCCCAGTCCGCCGGACTGGATCAGCGCGTCCATCACCGGCACCGGCTTGAAACCCTCGACCTTGTCGAGGAAGGCATTGACCCGGTCACCGTTTTCTTCCGGCAGGACCGAGCAGGTGATGTAGACCAGACGGCCGCCCGGCTTCACATAGCGATGGCCGCGCTCCAGCACGATGTCCTGTTCGGCCATGCGCTTTTCCAGCGCCATCGGCTTGAGGCGCCATTTGGCGTCGGGTCGGCGACGCCAGGTGCCGGTTCCCGTGCAGGGCGCGTCGCAGAAAACGACATCCATTTTCTCAACAAATTCGCCCAAAGCCTTGTCTTCACTGTCATCATGGACCTGCACATTGCGTACATCAGCGCGTTTGAGGCGCGGCCAGATAGCGCGGAGGCGGCGCCAGTCGATATCCCAGGCATGGACCTGTCCGGTATTGTGCAGGAGGGCCGAGAGGGCCAGCGTCTTGCCACCGGCACCGGCGCAATAGTCCAGTATCTGTTCGCCGGCACGGGCGCCCGAGGCCAGCGCGGCCAGCTGGGAACCGATATCCTGCACCTCGACCCAGCCCTTGCCATAGGCGGGAATGCTCTCGGCAGCGGCCGACTTGCCACGCGGGTCGCGCTGCGGGATGCGAATACCTGAGCGCACCAAGGGGCTATTTTCAGCCGCTTTCAGTTTTGACGATACCTCTTTGAAAGCACGATCAAAATCGACCTTGGCTTCATTCACCCTGAGATCAACCGGTGCCCGCGAAGAGAGCTTGCGGCCCTCTTCGGCGGCGGCCTCGCCAAAGGCCCGGATCAGGCTTTCCTCAAGCCATTCCGGCACATCGCCGCGAATGTGCAGCGGCGCGTCGGAAATGTCCCGGGCCAGGCCTTCTCGCTCGGCATCGGTCAGCTTTTCCGGGGCGTGATCATCACCCTCGAACATGGCGTCTATGGCATCGGCCTCGACACCCCAGACCCGTCCGACTGTGCCGATGGCCAGCGTACGAGGCGTGTCGCCTTCCATCGCGTAGGCGGTCGAGGACTGGTGACGCAGCGCGTCGAGCACCAGCCCGCCGATCCAGGCGCGATCGCCGGAGCCGGCAAAGCGGTGCGCCTTGCCCCAGTCGCGCACGGCGTCCTTCACCGGCTGGTGCTGGCTCTGGAGTGTTTCAAGGATTTCGATGGCTGCAGCAATGCGAGCGCCGTCTCTCATGTCGGATATCCGTATAAAAATCACCGGCCCGCTGCCGGCGCGGCGCAAACTAGCCAGTTCTGCGCCTTGCCGCCATAGGCAGACACCGGCTGGCCGCAGGGTGACACCGGCGCCTTACCTGTCTCCATGCTGGCGGCGACTGTCCTCGGGCGCCTGGTCGCGGTCATGCATCGTATAATCCCGGACGACATCGGCGATGCGCAGGCGATAGTCGGCAAAGACATGATCACGCCCCGCCGACTGTACCCGTCGATGCGCGGGCAGGTTTCGCCATTGCGCCACGGAGGCCTCATCTCGCCAGAAAGACAGTGAGAGAAGCTTGCCCGGCGTGGACAGGCTCTCGAAGCGTTCGATGGAGATGAAGCCGTCAATCTCGTCGAGCAGCGGGCGCAGCTGACCTGCGAGATCGAGATACTCTGCCTGGGTCTCGGCCGTGACCCGGGCCTCGAAAAGGACCGCAATCATGACCGGTCTCCATGCGGATGGGAGGCGCATTTCACGAAGATCCGGTCCTCGCGGCGGATAAAGCCCTCGCGGCGGGCAAACGCGTAGTTCGCCTGCCCCAGCGGGTCGACCGCGAGCTTGGCGCGATAGGCCTCATAGGCCGCCAGCGACGGCAGGGAATAGATCCCAAAGGCGGTCGAGGCCGAACCTTCATGCGGTGCGAAATAGCCGATCAGCTCGGCGCCGCAGCGCGGGATGCATTGGCCCCAGTTGCGGGCATATTCCTCGAAAAGTTCGCGGCGATTAGGGTCGATATCATAGGTGATGAGGCAAGTGATCATGGCAGGCCTTTCTTGTGCTGGCGCCTGCATATCCGATTGGCGCATCGGCATGGTTCGATTAGCATCGAAGCATGCATGAAGGCCCCAATATCGCGCGTGTCTCGGCGCTGATCGCCGACCCGGCCCGCAGCGCCATCCTGATGGCGCTGATGGATGGTCGCGCGCTGACCGCCAGCGAACTCGCCCGCCATGGCGGCGTGACGAGACAGACCGCGAGCAGCCATCTGGCCAGGCTCGTAGATGGCGAGGTTTTAAGCGTGGTGCCGCAGGGACGGTACCGCTATTTCCAGCTTGCAGGCCCACACGTCGCCAGCCTTCTGGAAGCCTTGATGGTCTTCTCGGGCGATGCCCCCGCATCGATCCGGACCGGCCCCAGGGACCAAGCGCTGCGCCAGTCCCGCATCTGCTATGACCACTTGGCTGGAGCGCGGGGCGTGCAGCTGTTCGATACGATGCTGGCGAATGGGTGTCTGACGGATGACCTCACCCTCACCCCGCACGGCTGGACCCGGCTGGACAGTATCGGCGTCACACCAGACACCGTGGCGGCCGGCACGCGAGCGCTATGCCGCGCCTGTCTGGACTGGAGCGAAAGGCGCCATCACCTCGCCGGGCGGGTGGGGAAAGCGGTCCTGGATGCGATCCTCGCGCGCGGCTGGGCACGTCGACTGCCCGCCTCCCGGGTCATCCGCTTCGATGCCGACGGTGCGCGGCGCTTCGCCGACTGGATCGCCTGACCGCCTATTTCGGCTGGGCGCCAGTGTAACACGCCGCCAGCTGGCGGCAGATGGCCTTGGGGTCGGTATAGACCCGACGGCCATTCACGATCGCCTCCGGCTCGATATGGGCCATTGTATCCTCAGCCAGGATCAGGGTCGGGGCATTTTGATTGTCGGTGTCCAGCAACGCCACGATCTCCGCACGCGGACGGGCGTAATCGACCCGCACCAGGGTGATGGCGTTAGCCCAATGCGGATTGACCTTGAGGGCGCCTTCCATCGTGCAGCAATCGGCGCACAGCCAGGGACCGCCATCGGCGTCATCCCAGGCGCCAGTGAGCAGGAAAAGGATGTCCTGCCCGGTCTCAATGTCAGGCTGATCCTGCCTCATCGCGTCACGATCCCGATGGCCAGGGTGATCCAGAAGGCCAGCAGGGTGAAGACGCCGGCGGCAAAGCAGTAAAAGCGCCAGCGCAGATGATTGGTCGTGGTGTGGATGACCGCGTGGACAATGCGCAGGCCGGCCCACAGCCAGGCCAGCGACAGGAGGATCGGGCCACCAATGCCCAGAACAATCGCCAGGATGATGCCGGCGAAGAACAACGTCGGTGTTTCCATCTGGTTCTGGAAGGCGTTGGAGACCTGCTGAACCTTGCGTGGCCAGGCACGCTGGCCCAGCACGATATCAGCGGGCTTGACCTTGCCGGAGCCGACCGCGCCGGTCCGCAGCAAGGCGTTGGCGAACAGCAGGACAAAGGTCAGGGCGACCTGGACCAGCAGCGGGTAAATCAAGGCATCAGACATCGGGTCTCCCCCTCAACAGCGAATGACGATCGGGTATCGCCCCGGCGTGGCGTGTCGGCAATCGCCGGCGAGGCATGACCTCCATGCGAAGATGGCGGCTTGCCCCGTCCGGCCCGGACGACTTGTACGGATCAGCTGGTCGTCGGGTAGTTCGGGGCCTCGCGCGTGATCTTGACGTCGTGGACATGGCTCTCGCGCAAACCGGCATTGGTGATGCGGACGAATTGCGCCCGCTCGTGCAGGTCGGCAATCGTCTTCGAACCGGTATAGCCCATCGCCGCGCGCAGACCGCCGACCATCTGGTGCAGGATCGGTCCGACCGGACCCTTGTAAGGCACCTGCCCCTCAATCCCTTCGGGCACCAGCTTCATGCGCTCGGTATCCTTCTGGAAATAGCGGTCAGCCGACCCCGCCGCCATCGCGCCGAGGGAACCCATGCCGCGATAGGATTTGTAGGAGCGCCCCTGATAGAGGAAGACCTCGCCCGGCGCTTCTTCAGTGCCTGCCAACAGCGAGCCGACCATCACGCAATGCGCGCCGGCGGCGATCGCCTTGGCCATGTCGCCGGAGAACTTGATCCCGCCATCGGCGATGATGCAGGCGTCGGTGCCTTCCGCGGCTCGGCGCGCATCCATGATGGCGGTCAGCTGCGGCACGCCGACACCGGCGACGATGCGAGTGGTGCAGATCGAACCCGGCCCGATGCCGACCTTCACACAATCTGCCCCGGCCTCGATCAGCGCCTTGGCGCCGTCATAGGTGGCGACATTGCCGGCCACGACACGGGCCAGGCTGGAGGATTTCTTGACCCGGGTGACCTGGTCCAGAACGGATTTGGACTGCCCGTGGGCCGTGTCGATCACGATCACATCGACACCGGCATCGATCAGCGCCTCGGCGCGCTCGAAGCCACTGTCACCGACCGTGGTCGCCGCGGCGCAGCGCAGAGCGCCCTGGGCGTCCTTGGCGGCATTGGGGAAGGCTTGCGCCTTTTCCATGTCCTTGACCGTGATCAGGCCGATGCAGCGATCGGCGTCATCAACGACCAGCAGGCGCTCGATCCGGTGTTTGTGCAGCTTGGCCCGGGCTTCGTCCTGCGAAGCGCCGACCTTCACCGTGACCACGTCGCGGGTCATCAGATTGCCGACCTTCTCGTTCGGGTCATCGGCAAAGCGGACATCGCGATTGGTGATGATACCGACCAGCTTGCCCGGGCGCGACGGCGTGGCGCCCTCGACGACGGGAATGCCGGAGATCCGGTGCTGGGCGATCAGGGCGCGCAGGTCAGCCAGCGTCGCATCCGGCGAGATCGTCACCGGATTGACCACCATGCCGCTCTCATAGCGCTTCACCCGCCGCACTTCCTCGGCCTGCTCGGCAATGGTCAGATTGCGATGAATGACAGCGAGACCACCAGCCTGGGCCATGGCGATCGCCATGCCGCTTTCGGACACGGTGTCCATGGCGGCGGCGAGCATGGGAATCTTCAGCGAAACATCGCTGGCCACGCGCGTTGCGACATTGGCATCGGCGGGAAGAACTTCGGACGGGCCCGGTTGCAAGAGCACATCATCGAAGGTGAGACCTTCACGAATCTCCATGGGAGACTCCTCATTGCTGCTTGCGGCGCGGCAATAGAATGGATTCGAGCGCGTGGCAAGGGAGGGATGCGTGCCGTCGCGGAAATGTTGCGGAGTGGGGGCGTCGGACGTGGCTTAGGACGCGCACGCAGGTGAGCGCCACGGATCCCGTCATCAACGCGCACGGCGCAGGCCTAACCATACTTTTCTTGCCAGCCAGCAGGCCGCAGTGCCTTCGCGCCGTCAAGGCCGCCTTCGGCGCCGCGAAGCGGGCATGCGCCTTTACGGCGCGAAGGCACTGCGGCGATATCCCCGCAAGGAAAGAATGGGTCGCCCCGCGCGCTGCGGCGCCTCTCTTCAAATCGTCCAACCAGCCCTAACGCAACCAGGCAAAGGCCCGCTTGAGAAAAGCCTGCGCGTCCTCCAACACCGGCTCACCATGCGCAAACAGGACGGTTCTGGCCGGCCAGGCGAGGATGCGGTCGATGGCGGCGCGCGCCAGCGTCCGGTCGCGGAACGCAAGACGGAACTTGCCGGGGACGGCGGGCTCCGGTCCGGTCATGCGGTCCCAGCGCGCGACCCAGCGCCGCCAACCGGAATACCAGTCATCCGGCAGGTGCTGGATCAGGTCGGTGAAGATCACCGTGCCGCTGGCCCGGTCAAAGAAGACGACTTCGGTGGTGATCCGGTTGCCGGGCACGACGACCTGGTCGATCTCGCCGGCCCAGGCAGGATCGGGTGTATCGGTCAGCTCGCTGGCGATGGTGAGGTCGGGGCGCGTGTCGCTCAGACCCGGCGCGACATGCAGGCGGGCCGCCGGATAGGCTTGCTGCCATTGCGTGAGCGACAGGTCATGCAGGGAATTGGGCGCCACGATGTGCTCGACAGGGCCGAGGGTCTCGAGCCAGACTTTCAGACTGTCTGACAGCCCGATCGGCGACCACACCCATAATCCGCCGGATGCAAGGCGGATAATGGCCAAGCGGGTCGGATAGGTGAAGCCGGCAACTGCGGTGACGACATCGCCGGATGCCACATACAGGTCGGTCCCGAGCCTCTCCATCCGGTCATTCCCCTTGGCGGTTTCCGCAGGTTAGGCGGGACCATGGCCACTGCCAAGGGGCAGTCCCTAGCGCGACAGGCGGCCGACAATCTCCGTCTCGAAGAAGGCGCCGGCATTCCGGTGCATGGTCGGCGTGTTGTAGTCGGTATTGGTGAAGACCAGGGTCAGACCGAATTCCGGCAAAACCATCACCCGATTACCGCCATTGCCATTCATCGCGGCGGCCCAGAATTGCTCGCCATCGACCTCATAGGGCGCCAACCACCACAGATAGCCATACTCCCAGCCCGGCGAGTCGGTGATCTCGGCATGGTGCGCGACCGAGGCCGCCGTCCAGTCTTGCGGCAGGATGCGCTCGCCATCGAGCACACCGCCCTGGCGCTGCAACTCACCAAGACGGGCGAGACTGGCCGTACTCAGGCGCAGCCCCCCGCCCAGATGCGGCCTACCCTGACCATTTTCCGGCCAATCGAGCTGGTCGATCCCGGCCGGGGTGAGCAGGCGCTCGCGGGCATAGTCGGTAACGGAGCGCCCCACAGCGCGTTCGACCACCTCGCCCAGCAGCTGGACACCGGCCGTGCAATAGGAAAAGGCGCGGCCGTAAGGCGAGCGCTCGGGCGGCGTCTGCCAGCTGGGAAAGCCGCGCACCGGCAAGGACCAGAAGAAGGCATTCCAGTCCTCGACCAGATACATGCGTTCCTCATTACCGCGCGAGTATTCGTTCCAGTCATTGCACTCCATGACACTGCTCATGGTCAGCAGGTCCTCGACCGTGATGGCCTGCTTGCGCGGGTCCATGGCCGCCGCATCGACCAGGTCCGGAAAGAATCCGGCGACCGGCGTGTCGAGCATCAGATAACCGTCGGCGATCGCCGCCCCGGCCACCATGCCGGTGATTGTCTTGGTCACAGAGCGGGTATCATGCAGGGTGTCGGCATCGGCCTCGCCATACCAGCCGGCATGCCGGACCTCGCCCTGCTCCAGGATCATGACGCTGGATACACTGCCATAGGTCTGCGCCGCGATGGCGGCATCGATGGCGGCGGCAGCCTCCGCGTCAAACTCGAAACTCTGGGCCTGGGCACCAGCCGGCAGGGCGAGCAGCGCGGCGGACAAGCCGATGGCCGCCAATCCGGCCCGAAAAGGCAAAGGCGAAGGCGAAGGCGGACGGGAAGGTGAACGGGGTCGTGTCAAAGCGTCTCTCCTCAGACAATGGAACACCTGCCTCTTGCGCCGGCCGGCCAATCCGGTCACGTGAAGTGAGTTGAAGTTGTCTGAAGTGACATGACCCAAGCCTTTGATCTGGCCGCAGCGCCTTTCCTGCTCGATGATGTCGAGATTGACCCGCAGGCCCGCGAAGCCAGACGCGCGGGTCGGGTCCTGGATGTCCGTGATCTGAGCTTTGATCTCCTGATCGCGCTGGCCCGGGCCTGGCCGGACCCGGTCGACAGCGCCGCGATGGCGGCGCATGTCTGGAATGCCGCCCATGTCAGCGAGGACGCGATCGCCAAGCGCGTCGCCCTCTTGCGCAAGGGTCTGGAGGATGACGCCCGTCAACCGCGCTATGTGCGCACGGTCCGCCATCGCGGCTATGCGCTGATGCCGCAGCCGCGGACGCTCCGGACAGAGACCGCCATGGCGCGCAAGCCCGCCCTGCTGCGACACAGGCTCGGGATCGCGGCGGGCCTCATGGTCGGGACCGCGTTGCTGGCCGTGATTGTGGTCACTCGCCCCTGGCAATCCGCCGAAAGCGGGCCCGGGACGGTATCGGTGGTCAGCGCCGATTATGACCAGTCCATCCGGCTCGACCGGGCCCGCAGCCTGCT
>Ga0115011_10003652_pt1 | contig 10467 bp, 6 predicted proteins | sample TroAtlMetagenome_2_FD_88705 | JGI IMG/M metagenome (GOLD analysis project Ga0115011, IMG submission 88705) | Marine eukaryotic phytoplankton communities from Atlantic Ocean - Tropical Atlantic ANT8 Metagenome | ecosystem: Environmental > Aquatic > Marine > Oceanic | place: Tropical Atlantic... | reverse complement strand
TCCTCCTCCTCCTCCTCCTCCTACAGCAACAACGACGAAAATGGATGCAAGTGATATAGATTCTTCGGAGGTAGTTAGTGCGGGTGATTTATTCAAGCGAATAATGGAGCGAGAAGCGGAAAAAAGAAGGAGGACAAAAACTGCCGTTCAATTTGGCTCGATGGATTTCAGCAACAATGTGTCGTCTCTTCGCTCGATGGATAGTTCAAACTCGGCGACAGTGACAAAAAACAAGATCTTTATGCGAGATGGTAAAAAATACGAAAAGAAGATGGTGCCAAGGATAGTAAAAACAAAAGTGAAAAAGCGTGTTCTCACTGAAATTCAAGTTCCAGCAAAGCTCGTCGAAGGACCTTGGATTGACTATGGAGGCTCAAGTTCCAAAATATTTTTGGAATCTGAAAACGCATATCGCATTGGTGCCTTGGTAGAGGGCAATTCTTTGTCAGCATTTGAGAGGAAAAATGGTGCGGTGACTTGCAGAATTGAAACGAATATCCCAGATGATGTGCATTTGCATTGGGGCATCGTTCCACGCGGTGGAAGATCTGATTTATGGACAGCTCCACCAGAAGCTATGCGTCCACCTGAAACAAGGTCACATGATGATCAGGCAGTACAGACGCCGTTGAAAAGGGTAACGCATCCTTTGCTTGGGTCTCATAGTTTTATTGAACTTGATTTGAATATTGTTTCTATATCGCAACTGCGATTTTGCCTCCTAGGAAAGAACAATACTTGGTTTGATAACTCTGGACAGGGCTATTCGATCCAGCTTCCAGAACTTCAAAAGTCGGAATCAAAGTTAACTCCTCAGCAGATGCAAGAAAGTGTGTCGAAGAAGATCGAAGAAACCGAGCAAAAAGCTCTGCTGTGCATGGAAGCTGCCGAGGGTACTAAAGAATCGGCCGAAAAGGCCTTCAATGCGTATATTTCTGCACTCTCGAAAATTTCAGCAGCCGGGGATGCGAGTAGATTTGTTCAATTTCGAACCTTGGTTGATGAGGTTGGAGAAAAATATCTTGAATTGGTACGAACTGTCGGATTAGCATCTAGCATAGCCCAGGCTGCAGCAGATGATTTGCAAATTTCATATGAGGAACAAATGGATATGTTTGGTACAACTGAGGTTTTTTATGCTTCAGCCTTCGCAAGTTTGACTGTTCCTGAAAATGAAGTATTGAATGAGAGCTCCGTCCGAGCATGGTATGACGGAGTTGTCGATGCAATTTCGAAAGCTGAAAAGAAAGCTGAAGCCGTTCAGCGTGGTCTGATATCGTTGAAGAAAGATCTCGAGTTGCAAATTGAAACCGAGAAAGCAGAGGTGCAAAAGAACGAAGCAGACGAGAAGATGAGAGTGCTTAAACGTCAAGCGGAAGCTGCGCGTACAAGAGCGAAAGATATTGACATTGTGAAGCTCGGCTTACCACAGAAAACGACTACAGAGAAGAAGAAAGGGACCGGTGGTCGCGAAATTTTATTGCAAGGATTTCACTGGGACTCTACTAGAGTCAAAGATGCTACTAAATCTTGGTATGCGCATATTCACTCACTTCTTCCGAAAATCAAAGAATATGGTTTCAACACGGTGTGGCTTCCACCGCCTACTGACTCAGTATCTGCTGAAGGCTATATGCCGAGGGATCTGTACACGCTCGATTCTAAATATGGTACTGAGGAAGAGTTGCGAGACCTTGTGAAAGCCTTCCATGATGTCAATATAATTGTACTTGGTGATGCTGTATTAAATCATAGATGTGCACATGCCCAAGGTCCGAATGGTTTATGGAATAAGTTTGGGGGTAAGTTAGACTGGGATGAGCGCGCTATTGTTTGTAATGATCCAAACTTTGGTGGTAAGGGAAATCACGGAGAAGGGGATTGCATTCACTGCGCCCCTAATATTGATCACTCACAAGATTTCGTTAAGAAGGATATTACGGAATGGCTTCAATTTATGAGACGGGAAATTGGTTTTGATGGTTGGCGTTTAGATTATGTAAAAGGTTTCGGTGGAAGACACGTGAGCGACTACATTGAAGGAACCGAACCAGAATTTTCTGTCGGAGAATACTGGGACTCTTTGAGCTACCAAGATGACGGGAAGCCTTGTCATCCGCAGGACGAGCACAGAGGTAGAATTGTAAAATGGATTGAAGCAGCAGATCCAGCTAGAAAGAAGGGAGCAGCGACTGGTTCAACTGGACAGACGAACCCGGGTGCTTTTGATGTAACCCTTAAAGGTATTTTGCATGCTGTCATGGAATATGGAGAATATTGGCGCTTATCACACGAAGGAAAACCATCTGGTCTTCTTGGATGGTGGTCGAGTAGAGCTGTTACATTTATCGAAAATCATGACACTGGAAGTAGTCAAGGACATTGGAGGTTTCCCTCTGGAACTGAGATGCAAGGATATGCATACATCTTGACTCATCCAGGAACTCCTTGTGTGTTTTGGGATCACATATTCGAGGATGGTTGGAGCCACTTACACAAACCGATTAGAGATTTACTAGCCATACGTAAGAAGATGGATATTCATTATAAGTCAGACGTCGAGATAGTTCCCTTGCCGCATGGTACAAGAGCCTACGCTGCGAAGATTGACGACTGCTTGTACATGAAAATTGGTCCTGATGATTGGTCTCCTCCACAGGATGGAACTATCTGGGATGTTGCAACTTTTGGAGAAAATTATTGCGTATGGGTGAAGAATGGGAGCGAGAGATCCTCAGGACCTAGATGAGACGTTATATTTCAAAAGAAATTCACCACAATGCTTCGTGCTATGTATGCTTATCTATACTACTACTTTGCCAAAATGCTACTTTGCAACTAAATGCTACGAAGGTACTTCCCCTACTTAAAAAATTAAATCTTTTTCTTCATCGGTCGAATCATCATGGTACAACTATTTGGGCCAACCATATTTGGTTCTTTCTCTAGTTCATAATCTCTCAACCAACCTTGCACACGTTTCATCACGTCTTTACCTTTTGTCAAACGTTTGTCGAGTCCGATCTCGTCATGAGCATTTTTGAAGTTTATACGGAAGAGGACTTTATGACCTTCCAGCAAGAACTTATTCGCATTTTCTGTCTTCTTACTCAAATCGTGGTCGTCAATTCTAGAAGTAATTCGTAATTCGCGTACCACGTCCCTTTTTTTCCTTAGGATCAGTTTTTTCTTTTGTTCTTTTTCTCTCTTCTTCTGTTCAAAACGATATGTTTCGTAATCTATCAGTCGGCATACTGGGGGCGATGCGTTTGGGCTCACCTCAACGAGATCCAGATTTGCCCTATTTGCCTTCTGCAAAGCCTTCTCAATGGATAATATTTCGTGGGTCGTAGATTTATCTTCGCTTTGCTCGCCTTCTTTTCCCACATTACTTACTAATCTTACAAATTTTGAGGTGATTTCCTTGTTCACCCTGAGTCCAACCCGAGAAGGTTCACCCTTGTTTCCGCTACTGCTTTTGTCGTCTTTATTTGTTGAAGATATTGCTTTATTCGGGGCAGACTTTCGTTTTCCAAACGCGGGCGCGCACGAGTGGAAATCGCGCACGTGGCGACGTGTATTCGTATTCGATCGACTGAAGTATTGTTTCGTGATTACAGTTCCAATCGCACGCGCTTCATTGAGCGCGTATCGAGTGAACATCGACGAATTTCTAATCCCAAAACTTCTGTTATAAATTTTGCTACCCTGCGCTATGGATGTTGTGTTTGTTGATGATGACGGCATCAACAACGAAGATGTAAGCCGTCGTAACGACGAGACACCTTCTCCAACTCTTCTGTGTCCTCTGAAACCGTGAACGAGCATGAGCTCGGATATCTGAAAAGTGGCAAAAACTCTGGTGGTAGGCGCAACTTTTCTCGATTTTATTTTCTTTTTTCGAGTGTTTGTCTTGCGTCTTGGCGTCTTTGCAAGTGCGACGAAAGACCAAATCGATCACTCTTCGTGATGAACTTTGGTTTGGTGAAACACAAAAAAAGAGAATAAATTCTCGTTTTCAAAAAACTCCAAAACGAAGGAAGAGAGGAGAGAGAGAGAGAGAGAAGAGAATGGCTGTGCTCACTGAACTTGGTGAGGGACAATCTGCGGGATTAGGTCTAGGACACAACTCTGACGTGCGTATCTTCCGCCTTTGATTTCGCATCTGCGTGTTTTCGATTTATTTTGAACAACGAGTGAGAAACTGACCCGTTTTCTTCCCTTTCTCTTTGTCTTCCTTTTCTCCCCTTTCTTCTTTAGTTACCACCGAGACCGAAGCAGAGAAGAAACAAAAATAACGTCAACACCACGAGGGTGACTCCCATCGCGCAGGAAGCGAGACTGCCGAGGAAAGTAAACAATCAAATAATCACGTTAGCGTTTACAGTAGCACTCAGTATGGCTATTATTGGAACCGTAGTAGGTATAGCGCTGTTGTATTTTGTTAAGAAGATGCGATGAGAAAAGTAGAGATTGATTTGAGTGAAGACTTTCCCTCCCCCTTTTTACATTACAAAGAGCCCGTTATCTCAATTTATCTATTTCTGATTTTTGTCCAACTCCTCGACTAACGCTTTCTCTTCGTTGCTGATCTTATTTGGAATGGTCACTTTCACTTTAACGTACTGATCCCCTCTTACGTTGGGATTTCCCAATTTTGGAACCCCGCGCTTTGCCATGAGAAGCGTGGCACCAGGTTGTACTCCAGTAGGAATTTTTAAATCAACAGTACCATCAACAGTACGCACTTTTACTGTCGTTCCGAGGATAGCCTTCGTATACGGAATGGTCACAGTTGAACTTATATTTATGCTTTCAAAACGCTTCAAATCTGGATCTTCGCGAACTGCAATGAACACGTATAAGTCTCCTGGAGGTCCGCCTTTTCTTCCAGCATTTCCCTCAGATCTCACACGCAAACGTGAACCAGAATCTACACCCGCAGGAACTCGCAAAGATATGCGTTTGCTTTTTCGAACTCTGCCATCGCCACCACATTTCGGGCATGGCGTTGAAGTCTGTCCGTTTCCACCACAAGCTTGGCACGTCGTAACTTGCTGAAAGTTGCCAAGCGGCGTGCGGACAGTGGCGATAACCTGGCCTTGACCTCCGCAAGTTCCACAGGTGCTTGGGCGTGTGCCCGCTTTGACACCAGAACCAGAGCACGTATCACATTCTTCCAAGCGCATGACATCCAACTCCTTTTCGCAACCAAAAACAGCTTCCAAAAAGTCGATTTCCAAGTCGAAGCGTTCATCGTCGCCCTGCGTCGGTCTATTCCGAGCTTGCGCAGAGGAACGTCCACCCATCCCACCCATTCCACCCATTCCACCCATTCCACCCATTCCAGCACTTCCACCAAAAAAGGACTCGAACAAATCGAAAGGGTTCGTGAAATCACCCATACCAGCTCCACCAAAGCCGCCCCCCATCCCATTTTTCAAGCCAGCCTCGCCGTACTGATCGTAGATAGCCTTCTTCTGGTCATCCGATAAAACTTCATACGCGTTGGAAATCTCTTTGAATTTGTCTTCAGCCCCTGGTTCTTTGTTCACATCTGGGTGATATTTTCTGGCGAGTTGACGATATGCTCGTTTTAATTGCTTCGAGTCTGCGTTTCTCGAGACTCCTAAAAGTTCATAATAATCGGTTCCAGCCGTCACGATTAGCGTTTTCCCTCTTTGTGTTTTTTTGCCTCCTCTTCTGTTCTTTTGTGTGGCGTTTGTATACAAAAATGTCCTTGTGTCTCCGTTGGCGAACGAAGAAGAGGACGCACTCACCGCGACAACAGAGCTCCCCGAGCGGCGATTATATCCTCGCGCTTTCATCGCGCCGTAGCGAGTGGCGCACGGGCGAGGGGAAGAAGAAGCGGAAGGACGAAGAGGACGACTTTGGGGAGGCAGGATCTTCGATGATGTCGTCGTCGTCGTCGTCGTCGTCGTCGTTCTTCGATTATGATGATTGTGTGTCTGTGCGCCGCGCAAGCTCCCGGCAGAGGGAGCAAAAATGGATGAGGACATGATTCAATCCCTTTGCACCGCAGAAAAGTATGTGCCCAAAGCGCGCGTCCCTTTCTGTATGTAACTCGAGTAACCCGGCTTCTTCGGAGAGCGTTTTCGCGCGCGCCGTCGGAGTTTCTATCTGAAGAGGATTTTGGTTCTTTTGTTTTCCTTTTTTCCCTTGATGTTTTAGCCATTAGCCAAAAAAGCACCCTAAAAATAAATGTGCGGCGGATGAGGAGGGAGGAGGAGGGAGGAGTCGCCGCTTTTTTTGTCCTCGAAAAGAAAAAAGGGAACACGTTGTAAAAAAATTAAGTTTGTTTTTAGGAAGAAACCAAAGGAACAGAAAAACAATGGTGTTAGAAACGCAGGCAGTCGTATATATACATATTTCAATTATATGCAAACATTGACACACTCTTATCGCCAGAAACAGACGCTACGCGGGTACCGTGCATATTGAAGCTCACTCCCCAAACTGCGTCGTCGTGACTTTTATCGACTTGGGTGCATTGGCGTGAGGAAACGTCCCACAACATTACAGATTTATCTGCCGAACCAGAAACTAAGCTATTTCCATCTGGAGAGGCTGCTATAGATAAGACCCACGAATTATGACCAGACAGTGAATCGATCAACTGCTTGCTATTAACGTCATATATGTGTATAAAGCCATCGTCCGAAGCAGTGTACAAACACTTTGAGTCTGGGGAGAAGCATATACTTCGCACTGGCAACTTATGACCATCACACTGTCCTAAGAGCTTTCCGCTCTCTGCGTCAAAGAGAACGACTGTACCATTCATTGCACCGCAAGCGATATATTTACCATTGCTTGAATAAGCCACAGAGTAAACGAACCTATTTTGATCCTCCTCTCGTATTGGCACTTTGTAGGAGAATTTAGCGTCGTTATGAGTTTGATGCGCAGATGGTGAAGTACTATCCGTTGAATTTTTTACAGTTGAGAAGAGCTTTACGGTGCCAGAGATCCCACCTGCCACCGCGATATGTTTAGAGTTTTTCCCAGGCTCGAACGCAATCTCCCAAGACTCGCTTGGTGCACACTCAATAACTGTTCTCGTTTCGCTCGATTCTAACTCCCAAACACGTATCATCGAATCTAACGCAGAACTCGCCACTAACCCAGATTCACTCGCAGCAACTGAAACGGCACCTAACGTGTGTCCAATATAATCCTCTTTCTTCTCAATTTCTCCAGAATCGCTGGCCTTCCATGCCGTGACGGTTTCGTCGAGTGATCCAGTGAAAATCAAATCGGACGAAGACGAAGATGAAGCAAAACAGACGGACCACACAGAATCCGCGTGCGCGCATTCTTTCGAAGACAGCGGAGAGATTTTGACCATGTTGTTGTGTTGATTTTATTATAATCGTTATTAGTTCCTTCCTTCTTACCTTTCTCTTTCTCTTTCTTTCTGAATGGAAAGGAACGGCGCGGTTTTGAGAAGAAGGATTTGGACTTTTGTGTAAATTAATGAAAACAGAGAAATTTTTCTTTTCTCTGTCACCTGTTTTGGTCCCGAAAGAAAAGCAAGACCTGAAATTTTTCTCTTTTTTTTTTCTCGTCTGTCTTCGATGAACAATCTTGAACTTGTCGAAGATGTATATTAAGGACAAAAGGGAGAAAAAAAGACAAAAGAGGGCGAGAGAGGGAAAGAAAGAGCACACGTATCAAACTTATCTGTTTACTGCTACACAACAAACTATCTTCTTTACAAATATTTATTCGAGAAAATCGGGAATAGAACTCGAACTCTCCGAACTTGGACTTTCAAAAGGCGTTTGCGTTTTGAAGCCGCTTTCCTTCGCGAGCTCTTCCAAAGTCTTATCGCCCTCAAAAGTTTTGCCGTTAATTACCCAGGTTGGAAACCCTTTCACTTTTGCGTCTGCGCAGACTTTCGCTATTTCTGCTCCTTTTTGCCAACCTTCTGGGAAACATTCCACGTACGGAAGCTCGGTATCTTTCCCAAACTCTTCTTTCTGGTCTAAGCAGTGGCTGCACCAAAACGCGCCATACATTTTTGCTCCGGACTCTTTTAAATACTTTGCAAGCTCTCGGGAATACTGCGTAGACACAGCCTCGATGCGCGGAGTTTCGTAGGATAAAAACTCAGGTTCATCTCCATCGTCTACATTATCCGCTCCAAGTCCTAAGACTAAACTCAAGGAGAGCATGGTGACGAAGAAAAGTGAAATTGCCGGTGGTGAGGCATTTACTGTTTCTTTCGGAGTCAATCCTGAGAAGCCAATCGAAAACAAGGCAAAGGATATCGATGCCGAGGTTAAGCAGTATACGCATTCGACGCCCCCCAGTTTTACCGCGAGAACGTACAGAAGGTAAGAAGAAACTCCAGCTAATCCACATGTACTGAGAAAGAACAGCACCCGAGATTTTTTGTATTTACTTTCCAACTCTTTAGATTCCTCCGGGTTGATGTTTGATCCAGAAAATGCAAGAAATGCTACGATAAAATAAGCCACAGCGCCGTATAAGGAAAGAGGCAGGCCGAAAAGCTCAGCGTAGGAGGAGTTCAAAGCCGTTTGACATCCACCAACCGGGCATACCACGTCGCCTCCAGACAGCTTTTGAACTGCGAGATACGTAGACTCTAAAGATCCTACAAGCGCTAAAGCAGCGGCAACTTTTAAAGGCGGTCGTGGAATTATTTCGCTTTCGACTACCTTGGGGGGAGTACCCACCGCGGTGGAGTCATCTTTCGCGTTTATGCTCACGGACGGTGCTTCATTTTCTGAAGGCGACGACTCTGCTCTACAAATCAGTGATGATGATATCTTGATTTGGTTACTTCTCAAATTGATTTTTTTCTCCCTTTCTTGTTCTCTTCCTGAGCACGCGGACAGAGTCCAACTGCTGAAAATCGAGATGGAAGTACCTCGAGTCATATTAATTGCTGTTGCGTGCGTTGACCTCCTCGAAGAAACTGCATTTCGTGCCGTAGTCGTTCTTCTCGTCTTCAATCCTGTTTGTGGCGCTTGTTGTATCCGCACAATTTTCATTTTCGTCATCATCGTCGCCATTTATTCTTTCCTCTTCGTCTTCTTCTTTCTCTTTCTCCCTCTCTTTCTCTCTCTCTTGCCTTGCGCTGTGTGCTTCTTGTTAATTTCGTAGTGCTGTTTGATGGTGGTGATAATACTAATAAATACTTATTGTTCGTATTATTCTTCTTGCACAAGCGTGTGAGAATGAAAGAAAGAGGAAGAAGAAGAAGATATCTTTGAAACTCTTTGGATATCCATCGTCCATCCGTCCGTCGCCCTTTTCAAAGAGGAGCCCTCTTGACGCTTGACGTGAAAAAAAAAACGAAAAAGGAAGAGGAAAAAATCTTCGGGTCGTCTTCCGTCTTCCTCTGCTCACGACCCACACAAAGAGGACGCAAAAAAAAAACACCGCATACATACGACTTAATAGAAAAGAAGGATGATGATGATGATGATGATGTCGGGCACGCCCCGTTGTGATCACGCGGGTGAGGCCAGGAGTGCCCGTTTGTATAATTTGAGAAGTAAGAAGACGAGGAGCGTCAACAGAAGCAGAGGAGAAGAAAGTGGCCTCCAGAGAAGAACAAGAAGAGGAGGAAAAGTGCGCTTTCAATCCTGCCAACCTTGTTTTGCGTTTGGAGGAAAAGGAGGACAAAGTCGAGACCCATTTGCACCAACGAAGAAGAAAATTGCAACGATGTCGCCGACGTTGTCTCCGTCTTCAGTAGTACTTCCAGAAGCAGAAGAAAAATCTGAATTGAATAGCTCTTTCGAGAAAGAGAAGAAAAAGGATAGTGAAGACGATGATGAAAACAATTCGAGTGAGAATATTTTGCCCACTCCACGAGAAAGACGCAGAGAGAGCGAGGCCAAAATTCCTAGCAGAGAGAGCGAGATACAATTCGTTTCTTTGAGTGAACTCTTTCCAGGAACGGGCTTCTCGGAAATATTTCATGGAGAAGCCAAGTTTCGCACCGGCATACGCGCAGCAATGAGAGAGGACCTGTTTCAAGAGAGTGCTTTACTATCAGACAAACAGAACAAGGCGATCAAATCTCTCAATAGTTCTCTTATGGTTCCTTGGGATCAATTTCCAAAAGATTTCGAGCTGGGTGCTTTGACAAAATTATTCAAAGAGTACAAAATAACTAGTTTGACGGGTAAAGAGTTCATCACAAAGATATCAAAGTTGTGTGGAGAAAATCCGCATGGCAGTTTAATAGATATCAGTAATCCTGCGCTGAATAGAAAAAAAATGAAACATTCCTGGCATCAAGATTCAGGGTTAGACGGTCGCTTCACAGTGATGTTAGGATTTCCATCGGAAAATCTCACCAGCTTGGATGAGCGAAAGGAAGGTGTTTTCTCACACGCTGTCAGACTCTCGCATAAGATATTTTGGCCAAACAAAGAGAGTGGGAGCGTGATTGAGTGGGAAAGCTTC
>Ga0115011_10003651_pt1 | contig 10469 bp, 9 predicted proteins | sample TroAtlMetagenome_2_FD_88705 | JGI IMG/M metagenome (GOLD analysis project Ga0115011, IMG submission 88705) | Marine eukaryotic phytoplankton communities from Atlantic Ocean - Tropical Atlantic ANT8 Metagenome | ecosystem: Environmental > Aquatic > Marine > Oceanic | place: Tropical Atlantic... | reverse complement strand
GCAGACCTAAACTTTGAATATCATTTATTAAATTATAACGAGCCGCAATAGACGCAAACAAAGCATCCACTTTCTCTACATGTTCCTTATTGTTCATTGAATATCTCGCAAAAATACCATATCAAATTTAGCACAAGTGGTTAAACTATAAAATTTGATTTCACTGTATATATAATACAAAATCCCCAGAGATGCTAGAGCTGGAAAAAGCAATCGAGATATCCTTAGATCTAATCAAGCAATTAGGTAGTCAAACCATAAGTTTAATCAATGCAGCAGGTCGATATAACAGCTCTAGCCTCATATCTAAAGTAGATCTTCCCGGGTTTGATAATTCCGCTATGGATGGATACGCCATAATCAGTTCCGATTTAAAACAAGCGACTGAATCCAATCCTATAACTTTAACCTGCATCGGGGTTGTGCCCGCAGGTACTATTCCTCATAAGAAGGTAAAGAACGGCACGTGCATGAGAATCTTCACAGGCTCCCCAATACCAGAAGGCGCCGATGCAGTAATCATGCAAGAAGACTGCGTATATAATAATGATAAGACTATTATTACCAGCACCTCAGTTAAACCTTGGAAAAACATAAGAATTAAAGGAGAGGACATACATAAAGGCGACAATTTAATCGGCAAGGGAGAACAAATAAATACAGGTTCAATTGCACTCCTTAACGCGGCTGGTCATAAAACTGCCCAAGTGGGAAGGCAGCCTCAAGTAGGGCTAATCGCTACTGGAAGCGAATTAATTGATCCTCCAAACAAACTTAATCCAGGTGAAATATACGAAAGCAACCGAACAATGCTTGCATCAATGATAACGCAAGCCAATGGGCTGCCTAAGATTTATCCTATAGTGGAAGATGATTTAAAGAAGACAATCTCTGTATTGAAATCCGCATTATCTGAAAATGATTTAATTATCACCACCGGTGGCGTTTCAGTTGGAGACCATGATCATATTAAACCCGCACTAGAAAAAATGGGGGGCTCAATTGATTTTTGGAAAATCTCAATGAAGCCTGGAAAGCCATTTATGCTTGGCCAAGTCAACGGAAAAACATTATTCGGGCTACCTGGAAACCCAGGCTCAGCCTTGACTACTTTTCTGTTATTAGTGCGCCCTGCTCTGTTAAAACTCCAAGGAGCATCTCATGTCCATCTCATGAACCGCACAGGGGTACTAAGAGATGAAATAATTAATAATGGCGACCGAAGACATTTTACACGTGTAAAACTAGATGGGAATTCCCAGGTCTCAATCATGAACAACCAGAGGTCTCACATGCTTGGCTCCTTACCAAAAACCAACGGCCTAATAGACATGCCTCCTAATAGTCGTTTAGCCAATGGCGATAAAGTTAAAGTACTAATGATGCCAAACTAAAATCCGCCCTCTTCTTTTTTAAGTAACTTCAACTTACTAAGAGCCTCAGTTTTTTTATTATCTTGTTCGTGCAACACCTCTTCCAGAGATCGAGTTACACATTCATGAATCAGCTCCACTACACTCATTCCTGTAGATTTTGAGGCAGCTTTTAAGGCATCTTTCAATTCGGAAGGCAAAACAACTAAGGATTCGGTATTAGAAGATTTTTTGGTTACAGGCTCCTCGACATCAGCATCTTCATCTTCCATAGCTTCGCGAAATTTATTCCGCACAAAGCCCACCATTTGCTTGCCTTCAATATTCGCAAACGATTTTACTTCTTCTATGAAACCTTTCGAATCTCGAGACTGATTATTCTTATCTTCGCTAGATTTTTCTCTTGTCATTTTATTTAGACATTTTAGCTATTAAACGATCATTCAATTCACGTGCCGGATTATAACCAGATGCACTTAATTTTGTACTTAAAGCAGCTACCTCAATTAAACGAGCCAATGTTCGGCCAGGTCTAACAGGGATACTGATATGACGAACTTTCACTCCAAGGATTTTAATGTATTCCTCATCCATACCTAATCGATCGATATCGTCTGATTCTTTCCAAAACTTCAAAGTAACAACCAAATCCATTCTCTTTTCAGTGCGCACACTTTTCGCGCCAAACATTGCCCCAACGTTAATTATTCCTATGCCTCGCACCTCCATATGCTCACGGGATAATTCAGAGCTTGTACCTATTATTTCACGGCCGTCCAATAATGTTACTTTGGTAATATCGTCAGAAACAAGACTATAACCTTTTTCTATTAGCTCGAGAACAGTCTCGCTTTTTCCAATACCACTTTCACCTCTAATCAAAACCCCAATACCATGAACATCTACCATGCTACCAATCACAGTATCTCGAGGCGCAAATAACAAATCCAGTTCAATAGTAGCAAGGTTAACAAACCTCATAGTGATCATTGGAGTTTGAAAAACAGGAACCCCTGCCTCATTGGCAATAGTTTTAAGCTGCTTATCAATTACAAGGTTCCGCGTATAAACAATACATGGAATTTTATATGAGCAGAGCTTCTTATATCGTTTGATTCGTTCATTAACCGTAAGAGATTTAAGATAATAAGCCTCTGCATTACCAATCACCTGTATACGTTTATAAGCAATATATTTTGTGAATCCTGCTAACGCCAAACTTGGCCGATTCACTGTGGGCTCTATAATAGTACGATTTATTCCACTTTTCCCTGCAACTAATTTCATCTGCAAAGGGACTGCCTGATCTTCAAAAAATCGACGGGCTGTAACCTTTTCTCGCTTGATTTTTTTTCTAGTAGACATTTTATAAATTAAATTCAGGTCCTAAATAAATTTCTCGGGCCTTAGGATCGTTAACCAGTTTCTCACTCTCCCCCTCACAATAAACATCGCCTTTATGAATAATATAAGCGCGGTCAACCAATTTAAGTGTTTCACGAACATTGTGATCTGTAATGAGAATACCCATCCGGCGCTCCTTAAGTTGAAGTAAAATCTTTTGAACCTCATATACAGCAATAGGGTCTATCCCACTAAATGGCTCATCAAGAAGCAGCATACGAGGACTAGTAACCAAGGCTCTAGTGATTTCTAGACGTCTTTTTTCTCCACCGCTTAGTGTATATGCCTTGCTTTTTGCTAAGGATGTTAAGTCCAGTTCTGCTAACAATGACTTCAATCGAGCTTTTTGCTCAACTTTATCATTTGTACAAGTTTCCAATATCGCTAAGATATTCTGTTCAACAGTCAATTTCCGGAAAACAGATGGCTCCTGAGTTAGATAGCCAATACCTAATCGAGCGCGAGCATGCATTGGCATTTTAGCAATAGAATTACCTTCAAAAATTATATCTCCTTCATCCGGTTTAACCAATCCAACAATCATATTAAATGATGTCGTTTTCCCTGCACCATTTGGACCAAGCAGACCAATTATCTCACCCGGAGATACGGAAATGGAGATACCATTTACTACCTGCTTACTTTTATACTGCTTAGTTACGCCTCTCGTCTCAAGTAAACTCATACTTTACCATTTCTTGATTTGTTCTATTCAGATTTGCCACGCATTTGACGGATCGATTCTGCATTTAATGTCATCTTCCAATTGCCACTAGCTCGAAGTCGTTTATCCTTTTGATCATATACAACCTTCTCCCCTCGCAATTCACCCTCAGGTGTTTTCAATAAAGGATTTCCAAGAAGACTCAAACGACCATATCCAGCCTTATAGTGCGCCTCGGAACCAAACGCAACCACCTGCGAACCATCCTGTTCAGTATAAATCTCCACATTTGGATCACCAGTTAAGCGAACAATATTACTTTTTCTGTCATAATTTAATTCACTCCCCTTAAAACGCATCGGATTTCTGCCAATCGTAGCTCCTCTTAATTCGCCAATTGCATGAATTGAATTCAGCTCTTTCTTGAGCGAATCTATTTCCATATCAATTGAATTTGCCTTCATATTAAACCCATTCTTACCAACTAATGACACATCACCATAGAATTTTACAGAGTCGGAATTAGAATTATCTAATGTCCGAATATATTCAAAAAACTCGCAAGTCACGCTTATAGAAGAATTAGCTCCCGGACTTACTTTTCTCTCATTCAAAGGAAACAACAAACCAGCAATACCTCTCACTTTAGTTAATTGCATTCCGACATCGCCTTGAGCCAAAAACTTTCCAGATTTAGTATGAATCACTACCTTTCTAGCATTACCGCTTTGACCTCCTAAATTCCAATTTGGGTTTAATTCCATAAGCATTCTTCCTTGCTCGAAATCGTAAAAAAATATATTTGAAGTTAAAAAGTCATCACCTTGAGTTAAATTAACACCAGTAGCTCTAGCAGCCTCCAGTTTTTCTTCTTTACCGGCCTCGCTCATAACAAAATTCAAATATTGACAATCTAACCGAGTATTACCCCTCTTTAATTGCACTGAACCAATATAACGCGCATATCCCTTTTTGTTCTTTCTTGCTGGTTCAAACACAAAATAGCTTGAACTAATTTTTAAAGTCATAGATTTCGAGTCATCCACTGAATTAATAGTAGGGTTAAATTGAAATAAAGCAGTCTCCTCGCCTGAGCTAGGCACTTTCATTTCCACATCACCTTCAGCACTTATAATCATAGATTCACGATTAATCATTATTGAATCGGCTCTACCAGACCGCCCACCCATACGCCAAGACGGATTTCCTTTTAGTAAAATTGAACCTGATTCCATATCATAGCTAGCTCTTGAATCAACATGCTCGTTACTTATAAAAATTTGTTCACTATTTATCTCTATACTACCAAACGCCTTTATTGATTCAATCAGCCCATCTTCATTCTGTAGAATAATTTTGATCACATCCGCCCGCAAATCACCTTCAACATCCTTCACTATAACGGAATCACGAAACTCAGCTTTACCTGGCATCATCTCAAACTCTCTCGCCGATATATTAATCATATCGCCACCTTTACCAGAAACCCGATCTGGAATATTTCGAAGTGAGACGGCACCCAAGCCTTTTTTTAATTTAGCCTGAACGTTCGTTGATATACTTAGAGTCGGCCCAACTAAACTCCCTGAAAAGCCCGAACCGCTCAGTTGCATTTGCCCATCAGCAGTTGAAAGAGACAACTGCCCGAGTGATGAAATAGTTTTGGTTTCTTGATTATATAAACACTCACTAGCATTAAATATTAAATTCGTTTTACCTTCTGTCGTTATCGAAACTAAACGAGGATTACTTAATGACATAATCCCATCTTCAAGAAACAATGCCTTTTCACCCGACAGAATCGTAGATCTTTGATTGTCTAATGATTTTTCAGAAACGCGAAAATTTTCAATTTCGGTACCTACCGGGGCTTGGCTTTGAGCCCAATTCACTCCAAAAGTAAAAAAGGAACAACAACACAAAAATATCAATTTGAGCCTCAACAGCATAACCGGGATAATTGTGGAATCGCAAAACGAACTTGCAAAGTTTTTCCTATGCAAAATTGAATATTAATCCCTCGGTGGAAGTTCGAATTCATCAGCATGATAAGAACTTCGCACCATAGGACCACTCGCAACATGCATAAATCCCATATCACGAGCTTTCGCCCCGTATTCATCAAATTTCGATGGCGTCACATAATTCACAACAGGTAAATGACATAGGCTAGGCTGTAAATATTGTCCTAATGTAAGCATATCACAATTTGACGATCTAAGATCATACAGCGACTCAAATAATTCGGATTCAGTTTCACCAAGTCCAAGCATGATACCAGATTTAGTATAGACTTTACCATCGCTGCGCTCTTTAACTTTCTGAAGAACAGACAGTGATCTCTCATAATTAGCACGCGAACGAACTTTTGGCGTTAAACGGCGAACGGTTTCTAAATTGTGATTAAAAATCTCTGGCTTTGCATTTAGCACCATGTCTAGTGAGTCGTCCTTATCAAGAAAATCAGGAACTAAAACCTCAATAATAATTTCAGGATTACGAATACGCACGGCGTCAATAGTTTCGCGAAAATGATTGGCCCCGCCGTCCTTTAAATCATCCCGTGCTACCGCAGTAATAACTACGTGTTTTAGCTTCATACGAAATACCGCTTCAGCCACCCTATTAGGCTCGTCACCCTCAAGAGGTAGCGGCTTGGAAGTGCTAACAGCACAAAAACCACAAGCCCTAGTGCAACGATCCCCGGCAATCATAAAAGTCGCTGTGCCCTTACTCCAACACTCCCAATGGTTTGGGCATTTAGCGCTTTCACAAACAGTGTGAAGCCCCAATTCATCTAGTAATCCACGAGTACGGGTAAATGAACTGTTTTGCGGAAGCTTGAGCCTTAACCATTCTGGGATACGCTTTCTTTGCTTAAGTAAAACAGTTTTAGACATATAAATTAACCTAGCTTATTCCAGAATTGTGCTAATTCCTCAGCATCAAAATCCGCTAAAACCTCATCATCAACATCAATAACAGGAGCTAGACTTTGGCTGCTTATTTTCAGCATTTCATCCCAAGCTGATCGATCTGATGTGACATCAAGCAGTTGATAACTAATATTGTTGCTATCAAGCCACTCTATCACCTCTCCACACCATCCACAGAATGGCTTAACATAAAGTCGAACATTCTCAGCCTTGTACATCCCCTTCAATAATACGCATTCATTTTGCTATGAAAGAGCAACTTGTGCAATCTTACGTTTAATCAATCTCAGTTATAATAGTGTCTTCATACTCAACCAACTGAGAACAATAAAAAAGCAGACCAAAAGGCTCATCGATAATATTAAACAATTTATGCACTTGGCCAGCCAGAATTGGAGCTAAATCGTCCACAGCCTTGAAAGACTTCATTTCCCAGAGATTAGAAACATCCATATAACTACAGCGTTGGACCAAGCATCCAAGGAGCAAATTCTTCATCACCCATACCAACTAATTCACTTTTAGTCTTTTCTCCGCCTGCAACTGCAACAATTTTATCAAAGATTCGACGACCAACTTGCTCTACAGTTTCAACACCATCAAGAATAGTACCCGCATTAATGTCCATATCTTCATCCATCCAGTCGTACAATGCAGTATTAGTCGCAACCTTTATACACGGCGAGGGTTTACACCCATAGACACTACCTCTCCCCGTTGTAAACACACCAATATTACACCCACCACTAACAAGCCCTGTCATACTCACTGGATCATTTCCTGGAGTATCCATAAAACATAATCCACTAGCTGTAATTGGTTCAGCATAATCATAAACAGCAGAAAGAGGCGCTTGTCCGGCTTTAGCCACAGCTCCAAGGCTTTTTTCAAATATAGTTGTTAACCCTCCATCTTTGTTCCCTGGAGATGGATTATTGTCAATAGTCGAACCAAACATCTTAGTATGATCCTCCCACCAACGAATTTGTGAAATTAGTTTTTGACCGACTTCAGGACTACACGCACGGCGAGTAAGCAAATGCTCTGCCCCATAAATCTCTGTGGTTTCTCCGAACACGGAGCTTGCCCCCCTTTTAATTAGCTCATCCGATGCCACACCTAAAGCAGGATTAGCTGACACACCACTGTTGGAATCGGACCCCCCGCAATTCATTGCCAGCGTTAACTTACTAACCGGCTGATTCGTCCGGTGGAATTTGTTAACTTTAGGCAAAAGCTCATTAACCGAATTGATTGCAGATTCTACAGTCTTACGAACTCCCCCTACTTGCTGAATTGTTAAAAAAGTTGGAGCATTTTCTCCCTCCTTTAAATGATCTAGCTGATAGTCTTTAACTAGACTAGGAACCTGATTCACTTCACAGCCAAGCCCAATCAACAAATAGCCTCCTATATTTGGATGACGAGCCATACCGGCTATGACACGCTGAAGCATCTTATGACCATGTTTAACATCATAACTGCAACCTCCCTTGTGGGTAAACGCTACAACTCCATCAACATTCGGATAATTTTTTATTATATCATTTGCCCGAAAATGATCTGCGACATATCTAGATACAGAGGCAGAACAATTCACACTTGAGATAACACCTATATAATTACGAGTACCCGCCCTACCTCCGGCCCTAGCGAATCCTTTGAAGGTAGGTACATTTTCAGTAATAGTCTGTATAGGAAAGTAATCTTCGCAAAAGCAGTAATCCCTACCAACCTCCTTTAACTCCACATTATGAGAATGCACCCAATCACCAACTTCGATGTCTACTTTAGCAAAGCCAATAATTTGTCCATATTTAACCAATTGCTGGCCACTTTTAACTAAAGCCAAAGACATCTTGTGCCCTCCAGGAATAGTTTGTCGAAGCACAATAGAAGAACCTTCCACCAATACTTCTAATCCTTTTTTAAGAGTACAACGTGCAGTTGCAACATTATCAGCAGGATTAAGTACGATAAAATTTAATGATTCTTCAGCCATTAGTATTTGAATATTTGACAAAAAAAAAGCCCGCCTTAGGCGGGCTTGAAAATTTTATAGAAACAAAATCAAGGAGCGTTGTATCTCTTAGGATCAACACCTGGAGCTGCAGTCACTGCAGTTGGAGCTGCAGTTGGAAAAGCGGCACTTGAACCAGAGTTAACTGAACCATCACTATTCAATGCTGCAATAGGAGAGCTAACTGTTGAAACTGTGCCTCCAGTAGCGGTGCCAGTAGCAAGAACTGCTTGATTAACCTTAGATACCAAAGACGGCACAGCAGCAACTACTGAGTTATAAACAGCTTGGTGCTTTGCCTTGTTGGTCACCTTAATTATGGCAACAGTAATTTCGCCTGCCTTCGCTGGAGCCGACTTGGCTGCTGCGCGAGCAATTCCCTTTAAATACTGCGGTGCTAACTTAGCAGCCTCAGCAGCTAAGCCTGGAGCAGCATCTGGAACCAAACTGCAAATAAAGCTTACAACAGCTACAGTAGCGGCTGGCTTCTTAGCAATTGCTGCCTCTAGGACTGCCATTGCAACTTCAGCTTGATCTGCCTTGTTGGCCTTAAGGACCAATTTATTTGCAACGAACGGAACCTCAGCTCCTGGTGCATTTGAGAACGCATCATTAATCGCTTTGTTATCCACAGAAGCAGATGCTGTAGCAAAGGTAACTGCAAAAGCTGCAGCGACAACTAACCGTGTACTTGTTTTCATATTATTAATAAAAAATTCTTTCACTCCTAACAGGCCGCAGAGTTTCTTTGTAGACTGGCATAGTGTCAACCAGAAAAAGTAATCTATTTTTATTTTTTTTAGTTTATATTTAAGCATTTCCTATTGGAATACTGAAAATTTGGGATTAGAATTATTCAATAAACAACGTGAAATTAATGAAAAATAGCTCTTTTTCAAGATACTTACTGAAAATTATTGTCATTTCAGTGCTCTTTACGGCAACACAACTAATTCTGGCTCAATCACTTCCAATTGTCAAAAATGTTGATATACAGCCATTCAAGGCCCAAATTAAACGGCTTATTGAGGCGAAATTTTTGCTTGGCGAACCCTTCACCGAGGCAACAAAACTTAAAATTGACCAAGCACTTGCACAAAATGATGAAGATAATGCTATTTTAAAAGTGCAACAAATTCTTGATAATCAATGCCTTATTGACATCCAAATTAACCCAGAATCTCGGGTAAAAGTAAAAGCAGTCACTGCAAATCCAGTGCTGGTTGAAAAAGGGTGGCGCAATTTTCTGGTTAAAGTTCGGAACGAAGCCGGAGTAACTGCACCGCTTAAGATAAGTAGTATTAACGCTCTCCCGTTAGCCGGCTCACCGAAAAATGAAGTCAAAAACCGATGGCTTGATTTGGATGTTTTTAATTCTCAACCACTCACAAGAGCACTCAGCGGCTTAGCACTAGAATACCGCATAATCCAACTTTACAGTAGAGACAAAGGAAAAAGAGATGCAAAATTAAGTTTCGATGTGGGCCAAGGCACTCAAGATCTTGGATTTCGAAACGAAGTCAGCTTACTCTTTGATTGCCTTCCAGCTTATACAATTAAACTTAATGTATTAGATGAGAACAATAAGCCAACGACTGCAGGCTTTGAAATCCGTGATCACCTTGGACGCGTTTATCCATCGCAAGCCAAACGCCTCGCTCCTGATTTTCATTTTCACCCTCAAATATACCGTGCTCACTCTGAAACAGTGAAACTACCAAAAGGAACATATCAAATTAAATTTTATCGCGGCCCTGAATCAATTACTCAAACCAGAAATATTAATGTTAATGCAAATAGCAAAACAGAATCTTTTAAAGTTCAACGTTGGATAGACCCTTCACTAATGGGCTGGTGGTCTGGAGATCATCATATTCATGCTGCCGGCTGCGCACATTATGCAAACCCGACTGAAGGGGTGCATGCTCCAGACATGATGAGGCATTGCCTTGGTGAAGATTTGAAAGTAGGAGCCAATCTTACTTGGGGGCCATGCTTCGATTACCAAAAACAATTTTTCACAGGCAAAGACGATCGCGTCTCACAATTTCCTTATCTATTAAGATATGACG